>Ga0316604_10001041_pt1 | contig 26965 bp, 26 predicted proteins | sample OWC_soil_day20_C_FD_207650 | JGI IMG/M metagenome (GOLD analysis project Ga0316604, IMG submission 207650) | Wetland soil microbial communities from Old Woman Creek delta, Ohio, United States - OWC_soil_day20_CT | ecosystem: Environmental > Terrestrial > Soil > Wetlands | place: USA: Ohio...
TTAGGTCGGGGATCAACAGGCTATAACACTCGAAACCCTAAAGGGAAACTTCGGCTTCGCGAAATCAAAGATTTCGAGCCTCAGTCTTAAGTTCGCTCTAAGGGTTCGGCGGGGGCAATAACCCCCGCCGAACCTAAGGCTCACTTATATCCTATTGTATAACATCCATTCCGGCTTTGAACGCCTGAATATTAATTTCAGCGGTATGCGGTTTCACATTTTTCCGGATCGCGCTCTCCCAGTCGATGTCCGTCAAATTCATCCCTTTTACCAGGGCGCCAAACAACACCACATTCATCGCTTTGCTGTTGCCCAACTGTTCCGCTATTTCCGCAGCTTTAATGACCGTAGTGGGGACTTTTGCTTTTACGATATCCAAAACACCTTCCGGATAATCCTGTTTGCCGATCAAAATAGGAACGGAAGGGATGCGGTGATCGTTGACTACCGCTTTGCCGGCCGGGTTTAAGAAATCCAACCAACGCAGCGATTCCATGGTCTCAAACGATACGAGGATATCCGCCTGCCCTTTACCGATAATCGGCGAATGGACTTCTTTGCCATACCGGACTTGCGTGGTTACACTTCCGCCGCGCTGCGCCATACCATGGACTTCCGACATCTTCACGTCATATCCGGCTTCCACTAAGCCATCCGACAGGATTTTGCTGACTAAAATCGTGCCTTGTCCGCCAACTCCGACCAACAAAATATTTTTGGTTTCCATCATAATTATTGATTCACTCTCCCTATTGCCTGTGCCGGGCATGCCTGTAGGCAAACTTCACAACCTGCACATTGCGTCACATCAATTTTTACTTTTTTTACTTCTTTATTCAAACGCAGCGCCGGACAACCTGTTTTCAAGCACATTTTACAACCTATGCATTTTTCTTCATCAACGACACATTTCCCTAAATATTTACCAAATTCCGCTACGTCTTTCGGAGAATGTTTTTTCAATAGACAAGGCCATCTGGTGATGATAACCGAAGGCTCGTCAAGCTGGAAAGCCCAGTCAAACGCGTCCCGCACTTCCTGCAGATTACGCGGATTCACCGTTCTTACATTGGCAACGCCCATTCCTTGTACCACACTGGCAATATCGATTTCCGGCGTTTCCATGCCCTGCAGGGTATAGCCGCTTCCCGGATGCTCCTGATGGCCGGTCATTGCTGTAACCCGGTTATCCAAAATACAGGTAATGACATTGCTCCTATTATAGATAACATCCAATAAGCTATTGATGCCCATATGGAAAAAGGTAGAGTCGCCAATCGTGGCAACAGCCCTTGTGTTCACGCCAAATTTTTTAAACATTTGCTGCGCCCCGTGCCCCATACTGATGCTGGAACCCATGCAAATACAAGTATCCTGGGCGTTGAGCGGTTCGGCGCCGCCAAGGCCGTAACAACCAATATCACCGGTAATCATTACGTTTTTCCGCTTGGCTAATTCAAAGAAGAACCCACGGTGCGGACAGCCGGCGCAAAGAGTCGGCGGACGATTCGCAATTATAGAACTGTCGTAGGTAAGCAAAGGTCTTTCTTCGTTCAACAGCGCTTTGGCGATGATATCCGGGTTCAATTCGCCGGTATTGGGAATCTTCTCTTTTCCGATGCAGGATATTCCCGCCGCTTTCATTTGCTCTTCAATATACGGCTCCAGTTCTTCCACGACATACACAGTATCCACTTCTTGCGCAAACGCCCGGATCTTATCCAGCGGCAGCGGATGAGTGAAGCCAAGCTTCAAATACGAGGCCGTCTTGCCAAACACTTCTTTGGCATATTCGTATGCAATGCCCGAAGTGACAACACCAATTTTTTTATCATTCCACTCAATAAAATTCAGGTCAGTTTCATTGGAGAATTTTTCGAGATCCTTGAGCTTTTTTTCTACCACCAAGTGCAGATTTCTGGCCACATGCGGTACCAGGGAGTATTTCGATAAATCCCGAACATACGGCCGCAAAGGAACTTCTGTCCTGGCGCCGGTTTCCACCAAACTTTTGCTGTGGCAGACCCGGGTCGTCATCCGCAGCAGAACCAGCGTATTGTAGGTTTCACTGATTTCCATCGCTGCTTTGACCATATCTTTGCAATCCTGGCTGTTGCTCGGCTCCAGGAGGGCTACTTTGGCAAACTTCGCATAATAACGGTTATCCTGTTCATCCTGTGAAGAATGGGTTCCGGGATCGTCCGCGCTTACCAAAACCAACCCGCCGTTTATTCCCGCATAGCCGATGCTGAACAAAGGATCGGCGGCAACGTTTACGCCTACATGCTTCATCGCCGACAAGGCACGCGCTCCCACTACAGAGGCTCCAATGGCGCTTTCCAGGGCCACCTTCTCATTCGGCGCCCACTCGGCAACAATTTCTTTGAACGGAGCTATGTTTTCCAAAATCTCCGTGCTGGGAGTTCCCGGATAAGCGGCGGCGAACGCTACGCCGGCTTCATAGGCTCCTTGTGCGATTGCTTCATTTCCCGTTAATAGTTTTTTCACTCTTGATCCCCCTATGTTTATTACTATATTTCATTGATCAATCAATTTTATGCATAAATCTTTGCTGCTTCTTCGCCCAGCAAAACGCGCAGCGCTCCGTCAGCAAGCGATTGCAGTTCCTCTTCGCCCGGAACAAGGGCAACCGGGGCGATAAATTGCACTTGGGCAGCGATTGCCCCGGTAATCCGTTCAGAACGTGCAATCCCGCCAGTGATAATAATCCGGTCCACATGGCCGCCCAAGACGACTGCCATCGCGCCAATTTCTTTTGCGGTCTGGTACGCCAAAGCGTCTAAAACCAGGTTTGCCTGTTCATCGCCTTCATTGGCCCTCCGTTCAGCCTCCCGGACATCTTTGGTGCCGAGATAGGCAAACATCCCGCCTTCGCCATTGATCCTGCGCCGAAGTTGATTGAAATCATATTTGCCGGAAAAACACAGTTTCACCAATTGGCTGGCCGGCAATCCACCACAGCGGTCAGGTGAAAAAGGTCCATCATCCTGGGCATTGTTGACATCAATCATTTTTCCGTGTTTGTGGGCCGCAACCGTTACACCGGTTCCCAGATGAACAGTAATCAGATCCACATCCTCGTACCGTCTTCCCATAGACTTAGCCGTACTGCGGGCTACAGCCTTAGAGTTGAGCGCATGGGACAAACTGATCCGCGGCAGATCCGGCAAGCCGGAAACCCGGGCAACCGGCGCCAATTCATCGACCGATACCGGGTCAACAATATACGAAGGAATTCCCAGCCTCTGTGACAACGTATAGGCAATCGCCGCGCCAAGGTTAGAAGCGTGTTCTCCCCGCTCCGCTTTTTTCAGATCCTCCACCATTTGTGCATTGATTGCAAAAGTTCCCCCGGGCAGCGATTTCAACAACCCGCCCCGCGCGACAATCGCAACGAAGGAATCCAAGGGAATATCGGCTTCCGAAAGTGCAGCCAGGATGATTTCCAGCCGGTACGGATACTGGTCAAACACCTTAGCAAACCGGCTCATTTCCGCCCCATGATGTTCCAAGGTTTTTTCAAAAATACTCTCTTCGCCGTCAAACACGGCAATTTTTGTTGATGTGGCGCCAGGATTGATCGCCAAAATCCGCTTCATACAATTCCTCCGTTTTCATCGAAAGTCACTTCTAGTAATTTTGACTGATACTATTTTTAGGAAAAATGTTTAATATTTTTTAGCGACCAGGATCAGCATGCCAAGGCAGCCTACAGCGCCCAGGAAAACAAGATACATCAGTCCGCCGATATAACTGCCGGTTGAACTAATTAACAAGCCGATAACGAGCGGCGCCAATGCCGCTGCGCCATTGGCAACCCCATTCATCACGCCTGCGCCGGTGCCAATCGCTTTGCCGGGCACAATCTGTTGCAGCAACGACCAGTTGGCCGGCTGGCCGATCCCCAACGAAGCAATCCCCAACGAGATACAAATCGCCGCCGTCATATTATCCGGCGCATGCGCGCCAAAATATACAAATACCGCTGCGCCAAACATGGAAGCCGCCGAAAATGGCGCCCGCCGGCCGACTTTATCCGTCCACCAGCCGCAAACCAGGACACTGATCATCCCTAAAATATACGGCAAGGAAGATAGCGCTCCCATCTCCGCCCAGCTAAAGCCCCGGCTGACTTTCAAATACGAAGGCAGCCAGGCCATGGACCCCCACCAAATAGAGGCATTACAGGCGTAATAAATTGTCACTAACCAGAAACGGTAATCGCTGATAAACAATTTTATGTTATCCCAAACAGAAACTTTGCCCGTTTGGGCTTCCGCTTCTTTTTCTTCTTTCATTCCGTTTTCGATATATTCCAGTTCTGCGGCATTGACGTTTTGGGATTGATGAGGAAAATCACGGGTAAACATCCATATCAAAACTAAGGGAACTAATCCTACCGCCGCCAAAATAAAGAAACTCGGACGCCAGCCAAAACTCTTGATCACCCAGGTAAAAAACGGCATTGCAAGCGCCGGCCCAATAAACAAGCCAAACAGCCATAATGAATTGGCTTTACCGCGTTCGCCCGGCGGAAACCAGTTTTTCACAAACTTACTTTGCATCGGCCAATGCATCGCTTCCCCGATGCCCAGCAATAATCTCGCACACAACATAATGATAAAAGTACCGGCAAGACCGCCAACACACAAAGCAACACTCCAAAGAAATATTGACAAGCTCATTGCTTTACGCGGTCCCAAATAATCGCCCAAAGGGCTGAGAAAGACGTTGGAAATCCCATACGCCAATAAAAATACGGTCATCAACATCCCCATGGCAACCGGGTTTCCCTTGATCCCCATGTCACTCAAAAAAACAGGATCTGCCACCAGAACCGAAACGTTTACTCTGTCTACATAAGCCACCAATAAAGTTAATAATAAGATCCTCGCTAATACCCACCTTTGTTTCGTTCGCTTTATGCCAGTTGCAGTATCTATCACGGGTTGATATTCCTTCATCACTTCGTGCCTCCTCCATACTTGAACATTCAGCTATTTCACTTTTTCAAGGGTTGGGCTCAATTTACAAATTAATAACCCTATGTGTTTTTTGCATACTCCTCCTTCTAGTTGCGACATCAATATCTTCTTCTACCATTTAGTCTAGCATTTTCTCATAAATTGTTGAAATATTTAAAAAGTTTAGTTACTATATAAAAAAGGTATAATTGATTGTAATGTAAAATTAACTACGTATCATTATTCAGCAGGAGGACAAAATGGATATCAAACAACTGCGCTACTTCATTGCCATTGTCGAAGAAGGCAAAATAACCTCAGCGGCCAAGCGGCTGCACATGGCCCAGCCGCCGCTAAGCCGGCAGTTAGCCCTCATGGAGCAAGAACTGGAAGTTGTTCTGTTCCATCGCAAAGGGCCCCATATGGAACTGACCGACGCCGGTAAATTATTGTATCTGAAAGCAAAAGAAGCTGTCGTTAATATGGATAAATTAGTAGCCGAAGTCCAGGATGCCGGCCAAGGATTGCAAGGGTTGCTGACCATTGGAACCATTCAATCCTGCGTTTCTCATCTACTGGCTCCCATGCGTTACTTCCGCCGGAACTATCCGCTGATTTCCTTTAAACTTTGGTTGGGCATTCCGCCCAGACTGACAGACTACCTGGAAAAACGCGTCATCGATTTTGCCATCCTGCGTCCACCTTTCCCCATGCAGAATTTTTCCTCCGTGAAGCTGCACGAAGATCCCTATGTCCTGGCGGTTCCGGCAAACCTCGACCCCTTTTACCCGCGCAGCGCCATCCGAATAAAAGAACTCGGCGATTTGCCTATGGCGCTTTTTCACAGCGGGCAGCACATCGGCTACAACGAAGCCATTATCAGCGAATGCAACCGCTTAGGGGAAGAATTGAACATCGTAGCCGAATGTTCCGATACCGCTTTGATAATGTCATTAGTACGCGGAGGCATCGGCGCGACCATTCTGCCCAAAACCGCGTTTGCATCGATCCCAACGACCGAGCTTCATATTCTAGACATCCTTGATTTTTCAATAAAATCGGAAGTCCATGCGCTTTGGCGGGCTGATGATTTTCTGTCCAAAAGCGGCCAACGGTTTATCGAACTACTCACTTCGTCCACACAGATGACCATTCTCGGCACCGAAACCGTTATCCATGAAGGCATCAAGAAATAAAAAAAGCAGGCAGCGTAGGAAAGAAACTTCTTCTTCCACACTGCCTGCTTTGCTTTAAAATTCTAAAATTTGTAGTTGGTACCGATCATGACCCAAGTTCCCGGATCAGGGTAGAATAGTTCTTCTTCGTAATGTTTGTTGAAGATATTATAGACAGTTACATACCAATCTTGCTGTTTGTTGATTTGACGGCTTATTTTTAAATCCACTACGTTATAACTAGGCAGATGGGAATAAACAGTAGACCCCGATCTAGTATCGCTGCCTATACTGTCAGCGGTGTATCGTTTATCAACCCAATGGCCGGTGAGATTGAAGCGATATCCTTTGTCAGCCTCGTAATTCAACCCATAGTTAATATGATGTTTAGGCGTATATGTAAGCTCGGTTACTGTTCCACTATAATTGGTGGCAGAAGCATCCAGATACGTATAATTAACAAATCCATTTAATTTCTCAGTAAATTTTTTGTCAAGTTCCAGTTCGATCCCTTTAATGTTGGCTGATTCCAGATTTTCGTAGAGAGAGGATTTGTTGACGCGGTTAATTTTATCGGCGATATCATTTTTAAAGATGGCAATATCGCCACTGAGACTGGAATCAAATTCATGTTTCAAGCCAACTTCATAGTTTTTCGATTTTTCCGGTTTTAAGTCAGGATTGCCCGATGAGCCAAATAGCTGCTCGGCGCTGGGGAAACTATAGGTTTCGCCGTAAGATACACGCAAAGTATTACGGTTATCCAACTGATAGGTGGTGTTAATGACCGGACTCGTGTTTGAACCATCCCGATCCGTGCTGCTATAATCTACTTTATAGCTGTCGTGCCGCACGCCCAGCGTAACAGTAGTTCGGTCATTGGCAAGAATATTGTCCTGTACATAATAACCAAAACGATCGTTTGTATACTTATCCCATGTATAATTATTAGGATCCGCGAGAGCAGAATTCGATTTTTTCCAATCGATAGTATTATAGAGCATACCAACGGTTACGGTATTTTTTTCATTCGGTTTCCAATTGCCGGCCCACTCCGCCCCATTTAAGGCGCTATCCCAATAGCTGGCATTCCAGCGAGATGTGCTATAACCAAAACTGCTTTTATACGGGACACTTGCGTCATAGTTAGCACCATCTGCCCATAAACCCTGGTTTTCGGTAAATCGGTAAACCTTGATATCATAATCCAGTTTCTGATTTACTTTTTGGACATAATTCAAGGACAAATTAGTCCTCTCCCAGTCAAGGAACTCCCAATCGTTCAGCGCAGGCCAGAAGCCTGTTTTGGAGCTAATTACCTTTCCGGTAGCCGGATCAATCGCATTTTGGCAATCTTTGTCAGTTGACGAATAGCCCCCCGCAAAAGTCAATTGTGACTTATTATCGAAAACCCAATTCATTTTTGTATTAAAATAACGTTCATTCCTATTATAATCCCGGTAGCCATCGGTATTTTGTGTTCCAGCATCAAAATAATAGTTGAAGTTCTTATCGCCGCCGCCATAATTAATTGAACTATCCAGAGTCCCCCAGGTTCCAGTTGCGAACGAAATATTGCCGCCCGGATTGCTGACGCCGCTTTTCGTAGTAATTAATATAACTCCGCCTTTGGCGTCAGTTCCGTAAATAACCGGAGCCGGCCCTTTAATAATTTCAATTTTAGCAATATTATTGGTTGGAATTAACGAAATATCCACTGCCGCACTGCTGGTCATTTTAGCAAGTGGATTTACTAATACTCCATCGACATAAATTTTTACATCCGATGAAGTCACTCCCCGAATATCTACAGCAGTATTGCCTTTTTTCCCCTTGTGCAGGTTGAGTCCTGGTACATCTACCAACACATCAGTCAACGTCCGCGCCCCTTTGGCCTCAATCTCCTTATCAGTAATCACCGTGGTAGTCACCAGATATTTGTCCAAGTGGACAGCACTCACAACAATCTCATCCAGTGTTGTTTCCTCAATTGTACCCGTGCTTTCTGCCGCCCAAACCATACTGGGCAGCGTCAGCAAAAGACAATTGAGAATTGCCATTTTGCCGCGAATCCCTTTTTTCATTGTACGCCTCCCTGGATTTTCTATTTCATTAAGTTACGCTCAAGCCTTCACGCACGCTAAAACTTATACGTCAACTTAATAATGGTATACAGACCTTTAGTTTTCCGGAAGTTCCATCGTCTACTTCAACGATTTTAACCTTTGCCTTGTAAAGATCGCTCAAAATTCCATCCGTAACAACCTCTTCCGGAGCGCCTTGCGCAGTAATTTTGCCATTTTTCATAATGAAAACTTTATTACACAATAAAAATGCATGATTAGGAAAATGGGATGTCATAATAATGGAATATCCTTGGTTCGCCAGTTTATCGATGACGCGCAATATGCGGACTTGGTTTCCGTAATCCAAACTGGATGTCGGTTCGTCCATAACAAACAATTTGGCTTTCTGCACTAATGCGCGGGCGATCAAGGTCAATTGTCTTTCTCCGCCGCTAATGCGGCTAAACAAATTATCCGCCAACTGCAATATTCCAAGTTCGGACAACGCCGTTTTAGCCAAGGCATAGTCTTCATCCGTCGGAACAGCAGAAAATGCAACATGCGGCGTCCGCCCCATAACAACAATATCCAGCACCCGGTGTGGAAATACAGTCGTTGCCGCTTGCGGCACATAGGCTATATCTTTTGCTAATTCCCGCGCCGATATTTCATTAATTTTTCGCCCTCTGATTTTTACACTGCCGGTTCGCACCTTAAGGACACCTAACAAACAACGGAGCAACGTTGTTTTACCAGCGCCATTCGGGCCCAAAAGGCATACAACGTCTCCCTGTTCCACTGAAAAAGACAAATTGGAAAGCAGATCCCCGGCTGATGAATAGCCGAAACTCAAATTTTCTACCGCAAGCAATGTTCATCCCCTCCTTTACAAAACAAATATTGATGCAGCTCTCTCTTCCAAACAAATCCTCTGCCGATAACCGGATTGCCGCATCAATGGCTATACCGTCACAGAGAGGCCCTCACCTCCCTTCATTTTCTTTATGATCTCATGATCATCCCCAACCTTTTTTAGCTCTTGCCAGCAAAAAAACAAAGAACGGCGCGCCAATTAATGCTGTAAGAACGCCGACCTGAATTTCCAACGAAGCGATGCTCCGGCTGAGATTGTCCATAACCAATAAATAGGTTCCGCCCAATACCAACGACGCCGGAAGGACAACAGCAAAATTTGCGCCGAACAACATGCGGGCTACATGTGGGATTAACAACCCCACCCACTGGATGATCCCCCCAATACTGGTTGCCGCAGCTGCTAAAAGGGTAGCACAAGCTATTACAATGAACCGGGTCCGTCGGACATCGACCCCCAGCGTCCTCGCTTCTTCTTCGCCAATACTCAAAACATTGATCTGCCACCGCATAGAATACAGTATTCCAATCGGAACAAGGATGGGGACAAGCGACCATATTACATCCTGCTCCCTGACTTTGGAAAGTCCGCCCATCAGCCAAAAACTAATTTCCGGCAGCGTATTCATCGGATCCGCCAAATACTTCAACGAAGATACAAGCGCCTGAAAGAACGCCGAAACCACGATACCCGCCAATACCAACGAAATCGTGGATTTATTGCCAAAATAAGAACTGACCGCAATGGCGCAAAATACCGCCGCCAATCCGAAAACAAACGCAGCCGCTTCCACCCAGATCCAGGATAAATGGAGGATCATACCCAACACAGCGCCAAAAGCGGCGCCCCAGGAAGCACCCAATATCGAAGGCGATACCAACGGATTGCGGAACAAGTTTTGATAGGCTGCGCCGGAAACGGACAAAGCTCCTCCAACGAGCAACGCCGCAACAATCCGCGGCAACCGGATCTTTAATACAACCGTTTCCACCGTGTCTGTCCACACTTGCGGTAAACTGAATACTTTGGAAAACAAAACAGCCAATACCATGTCCGGCGCCACTGGATAGCGTCCCAGCAAAAACGAACCGAAAAACGCACCCAGCAACACAATCAGTATGCCCATTATTTTTAGCAACCCTGTGTGAGTCCGTAAGGTTCTAAAAACATCAACCCTGTTTATCACAGACGGTTTCTCCTCTTGCTGCGTTGTTAGACTGCCTCCCATACACACCGTCTCTTTCCGCCCGCTGTTCATCTACCGTTTTACCGGTGTCGCGCAGGCGATGCAGGCAATTTTCCCTTCACGCATTCTTGTCCATGGTTCCATCACTTGTTCCCCGCAATATTCACAACATGGCGAGTTGAAAATCATTTCTTTTTCCGGCAAGGTGGCAACAACTGGTTCTACTTTTAACAACTCCGCGTCCGGCATGGTCAAAATTTCATGTATTCGTGCTCCACGCTCGCTTTTATAGCGTCGGTATTCCGCATCGGAAGCGTTGCCGCTCATCACTTTTTGCGTCAAAGCATTGCTTTCCGCCGAATATTCGTAAGGCAATTGGATCACTCGCACCGCCTTGCCGCTCTTACGGCATCCCACCGTAAAAGCCTGTTTTCCGGTGAGATTGGTATACATCTTTCCTTTACCAACGGTACAGCCCAACACAATTTGAAAGGGGTCGATAGTGCAGCGATCGCTCTCGGCGATCGTTACCAAATCCCCTTCGTCCGGATTTGCATAACCTAACGCAGCCAACGCCGCTTTCGCTAGTCGGTACCCGGTGGCCAAGCCTGGACAGACATGTCCATGAAATTCAACAACCATTTTCCAGTCAGCCGAATCAATATTCCCCATTCTTATCGCTCCTTTTCGTCTATCGTGATGAAAGAATTACACCTGCAATTGCCATTTCACTTTCGCTGCGCTCCGGCCGCCAGCTCATCCAACTCCTTCTCGGAAAGTTGATAGTGGTAAAACAACGAATAAAATCGTTTTACTTCCGAACGAAACTCAAACGGGTATACATCCGGATACAATAAATTCGCTACCCAGCGAATACCGATTTGGCGGCTCACTGCCGGAGGCCGGTCAAACCAGTTAAACGGACCGGTAGGAATTTCGTATACTCGCCTGTCCTGGACCGCACGAACATCGCGCCATTCTTTTTCGTTCATGATGGACGGGAAACTGCTGCTTTCTCCGTCACGGAAATAGCCGATCAAGATGACTTCCGGGTTCCAGGCCATTACTTGTTCCATGGATACCGGGCTGCGCCCAATGCTCGTAGTTCCCGGCAAGTTAGGATCTGCGACATTTTTCCCGCCAACATACTCAATAATCTCTGCATGCCAGGATCCTCTTGGTTCGGTTTCCAAGCCACGGCGTCCTTCGGCATAATATACCGTTACGGGGTCACGGCCCGCTAACCGAACTTTCTTTGCGTCCACCATTTCCATTGTTTCCCGGCAATAAGCTGCAAGATCAGCGGCATGCTCTTCACGTTCCAGAACCTTGCCGGCCATCGAATAGGTTTGATCCATTTTGGTCATACTGTTATCAAGAAAAACAACAGGAATTTTTGTCAATTGCTGCAGTTCATCCGCGTAATCCTTATTAGCTTTATTGATCTCACTTACCATTAAAATGAGATCCGGTGCCGTTTTCATAACTTCTTCCACATTGCCGGTCGACCCGCGGGAAAGCCAGCCAATAACCGGCAAATTCCGGTATTGAGGCAATATATAACCTACTTGGTCGGACCCCATATGATAACTCCATCCGGCCAGCAACCGTGGATCGATGGTATACAGCAATACCGCCTCTACGGGCGATACCGGATACACTTTTTGTATTTTTGACGGCAGTGCGACCCGGCGTCCAGCCATATCCGTGATTATTTTGCCACTATTGGCGGTTGCCGTTGTTTCCTTTTTTTCGTCATTCGCTTTCCCGCAGCCGGTTAAAGCAATAACAGCAATACAGACGACGACTAGCAAAACCAAAGTTTTCTTCTTCATGGTTTCCTCCAACTATAAAATTAAATCATACCGCAACAATAACACACTTACCTTATAAACGATGCACAAACTTTACAACAAAACACAACAATTCAATAATAATACAAAACATAAAACAATTCAATATATTAAATAGTTTTGTTTTGTTAGTTTTTGTTGTTATTGCAAAACAAAAAGCCCTGCCGATATCGGCAGGGCCTTCCATTTAATACCTTTCAGTCATTATTTATTTCAACCTCTAGCACCCGATTGGAAAACTAAAAAACAGCTTATTCCCAACGTATCCCTTTGAGAACATCCGCCATTTTCTTGGCCGCAATTTTCAATCCTTCGCTTTCTTCTTCCGACAGCGGCATTTCAACGATCTTCTCAATTCCTTTCGGGCCAAGAACAACCGGCACACCGACACTAACACCCGAAATCCCATATTCTCCATTTAATATAGCCGAACATGCCAATACTTCTCCCGTACGTTTGACCATCGCTTCAACAAGATAAGCAACAGCCAATCCGGACGTCCAACCGGAAGTTCTACCGCTTTGCAAGGCTTGATAATTAACAAACCAGGTTTTGATCATTTGATCCACTTGTGATTTCTGTTCCCCACTCAAGATAACCGGTTCGCCTTTGACCTTCACCGACGAATAGAGCGGCACCTGCGCCTCGCCATGTTCGCCGATAACCAAGGCCTGTACGTCATACGTTTGAACCCCCAGCAATTTAGCAATAGCCCACCGCAACCGTAGGGAGTCATTGCGGGAAAAGCCGATAAATTGCCGCGCCGGCATCCCCGTAATATCACACAAAATATAATCAAACGGATCCACCGGATTGGTCCCGTTGATGATTGCCGCATTGGGACAATATTGTTTAATATGTTCTCCTACCGTTTTTACAATCGGCATATTGTTCTCCAAGTACTCAATCCTGGACGTGACCGGCCGTTCCGGCATGCTTGCTGTCATAATAACAATATCGCACTTCGCCAATGCGTCCCATTTCCCATACGTGATACTTGTTTGATTATACTCGGAGATCGCTTGTTCCATATCCATCACATGGGCGCGCGCTACATTTTCTTTAACGTCAATTAACACAATTTCATCGACAATGTTTTTTTGCGCAATACAGAACGCCATCGTTGATCCTAATAATCCCGCGCCACCGATAATTCCCACTTTCATTACTACCACTCCCATCTTTATTTTTTAGCGCTTACCATTCGTCAATACACACCATCACAAAACAATCGACGCAAACAAAATTTGTTAACTCTAGATTATTATTATATAATAGATCCAACAATCCTCTAAAACAGCACTATTATTTCATACAAAATTTAAGACGTAAAGGGAGAACCACATGAACATCGTAATCGGCGCGCTCATCGGCTTTATCAACGCCCTTTGGATCGGCATTATTATCATGTCGATTGCATGGGGATTGATATATTGCCTTTACCAAATTATCACTGGCAAGCAGAAAAACTCCTCTGCTTGGCAATACGCGAATCAGAGCGGCAAAAAAAATCCTAAGTTGTACTACTTTATGCTCGAATTTTTATCAACAACAAGCACTACGATAATAACCGGAATTATCGTTCACGCCGGAATTTCCTTCTTGCTGCATCGTTAATTGAAAATTTGCTTGCAGGTATGTCGCAAAAAAGAGGCTATCCTCTCCACAAGACAATTCAAGGAGGTTGGACATGTACGTTTGTGAAATATGCAGCAAGAAAATTTCACCAAAACAAAAAGGGAACATAATCGCCCGAAAAAGTAAATTAACAGGAAAAACAACCTATCTTTGCCGTTCTTGCTTTGAGAAAAACAAAGGCCTTGACTATGATACCTATGTGCAACTGAAAAGCCGGACAAAAGTTTGGCTTTTGGGAATTGTACTTGTAATAATAGCGGTACTGTTATTAATTCGAAAATTCAGCTCGTAACCCGCCGCACAAATTAACCCTCTGAACATTCTTGCAAAAACATGTTAATAAAGATAAAGAAGCTATCCTTACGCACGTAGTTTGGGTAGCTTCTTTAGTTCGCCTTTTAATTTCAGCAATTGCGATCTTTCTCAAAGATAAGACAAACAATACTGCTCATTTCAAGTTATCGCTTTGCAGTAGGCATGATAATCAATCTTTATTCTCTTTTTCTACCAACGTAACCTCGTACCATTTCCCCTCTTCAACAGCAGGAATCGGCAAACAATTGATTTCAATTTCGTAGTCCGGCCACCGATACAGCATTAAGTCCGCGACATCCTGTTCCGCTCTGGCCATTATCCGTAATTGTCTAACTTGCACCCGTTCCACCTCCTGGTTTTGGCATACTCGCTGCGCCGCGTAGTCCGTTCCAAAAACAACCTGTGCTCCGGTGAGTTACGGAAAAACCGTTACAATTACAATAACAACAGCGACTCCACCCTTTTGCAACTTACAAAACGATCAAATTTTATGGTTTGATTCTACCATTTTTTTATTCACATTTCCATTAAATTAACCATACAATTTTCCGATGGGATGAAAAGGCAAAGAACCGTCTCATTTTCAAGGCGGTTCTTCTAACAGAAGGCAGCAAAAATGCCGTTAAAAACCCAAAACTAACGCGTCAAAGCCTGAAATTCCGGCAAACTGCGCATTTTGGCAAAATGATCTTGTTTTCGTGCGACCGCTTTTACCCCTTGGTCGAGTTCAATGGCCTTCTTTAGATATTTCAAGGATTCTTGCGTATTTCCCCGGTCAGCATGGATTGTGGCAATCCCATAATAGCTCCAGGTATTTTCCGGGTCTCCTTGAATGGTTTTTTCGAACCAATACAAGGATTGATCATAATTATTTTGTAATTTATGCGCCATAGCCATATCATAACAGGCGGGCACATACCCCGGATTCATAGCAAGGGTTTTTTGTATCAGCACAAGCCCACCCTGGTAATCCCCTTCGAAACAAAGCGCCATTCCTTTCGCTGTATAAATTTTGAAATTGGCAGGGTTGGCGGCAATCGCCTTGTCAAAATCAACCACCGCTTCCCGATAATTTTCCTGTTCATACAGTTTCAAACCCCGATTAAAGAATTCTTCCGACTCTTCGGCCTTAGCCGGATCAACAGCAGAAACCACCGGCGCCGATCCGAAAGGTGCCTCCCCTAATCCACACCTTGCTTTCATCGTGGTTATAATCGTTTCATATTCCTGCAAATCTTCTTTGCTTTGTTGAACCAATAAACCAACAGGAGCAAAATCCTCCGGGGTTCCCCGCCCTTTCCCCATGTCTACAATTTCGGCAGCTCCCAACGCGGTGCTGCCAAAAGTATGCGCCGTCTTGCCAAGTCTCCTCATTGCCTCGTCCAACATCGCCCGATCCTCTTGCGACATTTTTTTCGGAGGATCATTTCTCCCAATAGCAGAGCTTATTTTTTTGAGATTTTCTCCAATATTGCCCAATTCAACATACGCCCGATATTGTGACATTTGGCCTTGGCCGTATAAAGCCATTACCTCTTCCGCTCTTTTCCAGCTTGCCTCCATATTGGCTTTATGTTCTTCCATTTTAGAATACCAGGGAGTAAACGTTTCTGCTTTTTGTTCCACCGTAAGTTCCTTCTGTTGTTTCCCAAATAAATTATTATTTTCTAAAACAAAATAACCACCAACGGCAACAAGAACTACCAGTAAAACAATCGTCCCTATACGCACGGGAGTATTTTTCAATATTTTTGGCATCATGGTCCCTCCATAACTATAATTGTGGTTGAAAATCAGAAAACCCACCTCGGCACTGCCAGCGGGCGTGGTTTTTGTTCCTATATCGAATATAATCGTTCAATCAGCATGCAACCCAGAAGTACATCCAGTATTATGTTAAATTATTTCCAGTGAAAAAGCAATAGCAGCACACGGGAGTTTCGGCAGCCCTATCAGCGTTTCCGAAAGAGCGAGGATAACCGATATGGCCAAAGCAATACTCATGTGCATATTCTAGTTTAACGAGCAAAATGACATGGAGGAATATTTACAATCCATGAAAGAATTGTTGGCGAAATATGTCGATGGGAACAATATTGAAACGAAAATAATTGGCTAATAAACTGCTTACTTACTTGGATTAAGCTGTGCAAAACCATCCCAATGAGATTAGAAAACCCGGCTTTTTCCGAGCTTTATCTCGTTAACAGCCTATAAACCCTACGCTATCGCATTAGGATTAACAGGCTGTAAAACTCGAACTAAGTTCGCTCTAAGGTTTCAAAAGGGTTACACCGCCTTTTGAAACCAAGGCTCAATTATTAGCGACGGCAAAAGCCGCCGGTTGCACTTATGTACACCAGATAAAATTTTATACTTTCTGGTGTACTTAAAAAAATACAGCATACTTCCATAATAATAGAAAGTATGCTAAAGGATATATGTATATCATGGTTTTAAGCCCACTCCATACTAAAAATCACAATTTCTTTGCCTTGGCTTGAAGTTCAATATCTTCCGGCAAAACTGCCGTGATCGAAACATTATGGGGAATTGGTTTACCCTCTTGATTCACATTGATAAAGGTCAAAAAACCGTCTACAACAAAGACATCCGATGGATGCAGCACAATTTTCACATAGGCAACCAAGCTGGTTTTGCCGGCATAAACGACTTTCGCATCACACCGTATGATACTGCCTTTCTTTACCGGTCTTGTAAAAACCATTCCATGGATTTTCACGCAAACCGTGCTTTCCGGAGAAGTTAAGGAAGCTGCAGCAACAAAGCCCGCCTCCACAAACCATTCTGCACCCCTGCCAGCAAATAAAGTTCCATGATGATTTAAATCTTCACCCTTAACCAAACGGCACGTTGATATTCCTTGAACCTCCATGCCATCACTCCTTTTTATCAATTGACGAACCCTCGATATTTTTCGACTACGGGTTTGATCCCTATCAATATCATCCGATAATTGCCCTCTCTATTCGAACGCAGCCGGTAAAAGATTTTCAGGGCACCCCAGCTTCAGAGAAATGTTCCTGGCTGCCTCTTTTATAAGAGGGATAAATTCTGACAGTACACTATCCGTCAAGCGTATTGCGGGAGCCGCAATACTTATTGAAGCTCTTATTCGGCCAGTATGATTAAATATCGGCGCTCCGATTGCGCGAATACCTTGCAAATAGTATCCATTGTCAATTGAGTAACCCTGATCCCTGACAACCTTTAAATCATTTTTGATATCCGTGAATGTACTCAGGGAGTTTTCCGTATACTTAGTAATTGTTTCGTCCCGTTCGGCCGCAACTAACAGCGCATCCACTTCAAGAGGATTAAGATACGCCAAAATAACCAACCCTAATGCAGTGCAATGCGCAGGAAATCGCGCCCCTATATCAAGCCCTATTCGCAAAGGTTCACGGCTTTCAATACGATCAATATAGATCACTGAATAATGTTCCAATACGGCCAAATTCACAGTCTCCCTGGTAGCGGCAGCTACCTGCTCCAGATATGGCCGCACTGTTTTACGAATCCCAATTTGGTTGACCATCCTATTTCCCATTTCGAACAGTTTAAAATTCAGCCTGTACTTTTCAGAGGCTGTTTGTTCGACATATCCTTGCTTGCGCAATGTGGTTAAGATCCGATATATAGTGGCTTTGTTCAGGCCAAATTCTCTGCTCAACTCAGTAACTCCGATTTCTTCTACATGAGTCAGAGCTTCTAAAATAACCAATGCTTTCTCCACGGATTGTAAAACTGCATGGGAATCGCTCATCAGGTAAACCTCTCTGCAAAAAATAATTCAAATCGCTAAAGTAAACAATCCATCCTTTAAAAGGAACAAATATGGCAGGGCTAAAAAATGCCAACGTTGAAAGCAGGATTACCCACAAAGGAAATCATTGCGATATTTTCTTTATGATTTGCTGAAAACCCAGTTTATCACTCCCATTATTTAATTCTTTCTTTATAGCTTTCCTAATCAACCATAAAGCCTTTTTAAATCTTCTTCCTTCATACCAAAAGAATATTCCGGCCCAGGAAAGACCCCATCCTGCGTTTCCTGATAAAAACTGCTTATGGCATCAACCATTTGCTTGTTCAATTGGGCATACTGCTTGACAAACTTAGGGACAAAGCGATCAAACATTCCCAGTAAATCTTGAGTCACCAGAACCTGTGCATCGCAGTGCACTCCTGCGCCTATTCCCATGGTAGGAATGGTCAGTTCTTCCGTAATCATTTTCGCTACCGCTGTAGGAATACATTCCAGAACGATAGCGAACGCACCCGCCTTCTCAATGGCTTTTGCATCCTCGATCAATTTTTTCGCAGCTTCGGCGTCTTTGCCTTGCACTTTGAAGCCACCCAATTGCCCTGCCGTTTGCGGCGTTAAGCCAATATGCCCCATAACCGGGATACCACCGTTAACAAGGAATTCAACAATATGTGCAACATTTTTTCCGCCTTCTAATTTAACGGCGTCTACACCGCCTTCTTTCATAATACGGTTCGCGTTGCGGGCAGCATCTTCAACACCGGTATTGTAAGAACCGAAGGGCATATCTCCAACAACGAATGTATTAGGAGCTCCTTTTACTACCGGTTTGCAATGATGAATAACATCATCCATTGTGACAGGAACAGTGCTATCATAGCCCAGCACTGTCATCCCCAAGGAATCACCGACTAGAATCATTTCTACCGGAGTCTTGTCAATTACCGAAGCCAACAAAACGTCGTACGCTGTGATCATAGTAAACTTTTTGCCCGCACCTTTCATTACCTTACACTGGGGAATTGTAATTTTTGTCTTGGCCATAAATACACTCTCCTTTGATAAATTTATTTAAAGTCCCGTCATCCGAAACAACAGGCCCTCCAAAACGATACGGAAAGAGTAATTTTTTGTTTATCATAAAGAAACAGTTGTTTCATAACCACATTATAAAAATACTCATTTTACGTTTAAAATATATTCTGGACATGCAGCAATATTCCTTCTATTTTGAAAAGATAATATTTTCACTATGCAATTTTTCGGGTTACCTATTCTGTGCTGACTTTTTATCGGCGGAGTCGATGCGTTTTAGGAATGTGTTGCTTCGGTTAGAGGTTATGTGCAACATATAAACTTGACATGTTTTTTCACAATCGATATTATTGAGTCAAAGACGCTTGGTACACGGCCTTATTTTTGGTGTATGCAAACGAAAGGAGCTGCTTAATGGTCGCAAAAAAAAATCCAGTGGTTAAATTTATCAAAAAGTATGCCATGCTTTTTATCGGTTCGGTGATAGCAGCGGCAGGGCTGGAGTTTTTCCTTATACCCAATCAGATTATCGATGGTGGAGTAGTCGGCATCTCTATCTTGATGAGTCATCTCACCGGTCTTTCCATCAGCTTGTTTATTATAGCCTTGAATCTTCCGTTCCTTTACCTCGGGTACATGCAGATTGGAAAAACCTTTTGCATCTCCACCCTATTTTCTGTAGTCTCCCTTTCATTTTGGGTATCTTATTTCCATCCTATTCCGGAATTAACTCATGATTTCTTTTTGGCGGCTACTTTCGGCGGGGTTCTGATCGGAATTGGCGTCGGATTGATCATTCGGTATGGTGGATCACTTGACGGAACCGAAATTGTAGCAATTATCCTAGACAAAAAAAGTGGGTTTTCCGTGGGTGAAATCGTCATGTTCTTCAACTTGTTTATTCTTGGCAGCGCCGGCCTTGTATTTGGATGGGATAAAGCCATGTACTCTCTTGTAGCTTATTTCGTAGCATTTAAGGTTATTGATATTACAATCGAAGGGCTTGACGAAACCAAAGGAGTCATGATTGTTTCGGACAATGCCGATGACATTGCCGACACCCTTCTCGCAAGATTAGGCCGGGGTGTTACCATCCTACAGGGTCAAGGAGGCTTCAGCCAGGAACCGAAAAAAGTTCTGTACTCCGTTATTACCAGGCTCGAAATCGCCAAACTTAAAGCCATCATCGATGAAAAAGACCCGAACGCTTTTGTCACGATTCATGATGTTCACGACGTCATCGGCGGCAGAGTCAAAAAGAAAGCAATTCACTAATACAACTTCGGTTTTGTTTTATACAGCCTTATGTTTCAAAACCACATGCCCGGCATGTGGTTTTTGCTATACGCACAAAAAAACAACTCAAAGCCGCAAGGCCCTGAGTTGTCTGGATCGAAGTGGCGCTTGGCACGATTCGAACGTGCGACCAACGGATTAGAAGTCTGAAAAAGCACCTTTGCGTATATTTATGTTAACTTGCAAACATTTATTTTGATTAGCTTTATTGCCTTTTTGTTTTCAGTACAACGAACCATAAGATGATCTCCCACTCTTGGACTTTCCATCTTGATCATTGTGCAAGGCTATAATTACTTTTTATAACCCCATTCATCTCGTATCGTAACGATTCGTACCATAGTTTTTCTTGCTGAAGTCCACCATTTCCGTACACCCGGGTACCGGCGTCATCGAGCTGCTCTTCTATTTTAAATTCCTCTAATTCACTTCATTTTCCCATCTATTCTCTGATAAAGTTCGATCATGGGCTGCCGGTTAACATAAATCATTTTTTTATTAATAGTCTCACGGTCAAAATCGGCAATAAGTAGAAAAACACAGGAAAAAGCCAGCGAAATCAGAATAACCGCCGGCATCCAGTGCGTTTTTCCAGACGAAGATATACCGAAATGATACCCCAATCCAACCGTAGTCACGACAAACAAGGTAAGAAGCATCGTCCAGAGGGATGACGGAATACGGCGAATGAGACTAATAGTCACACGATCGGTTTGCAGTCTGAACATTTCATTGAGAGATTCTATAAACAATGCCACAATATCCGGATTTTTAAGATCTGCGGCAGCAAGAGCCTCCGCATGAAGCCACATCTGTCCTTGCAGCGACTCTGATTGTTTTATTCTCTCATTCACGTCTTCCATGGACTCCACTGGTTCCACCCGGAGATTAATATGCTCTTTCAGAAGTTTACGAACCTCGCTACGATGAGGCTCCGGAAGCAAACCGGCTCGCAGAAAGGTGGTTTCGATAGCATTGACTTCTTTGAGCAGCAAGTCATTCTTATCAGTGAAGCGGCCTGCCGTCATTCCAAAGGTAAATGTCAGTATAAATGCAAGCAGTCCCGCCATCGCACCAACAGTCATACTAATATTAGAATCATTCTCCGGCCCGACCCGCTTTATCCGGTAACGGGCCAGGAGAATTCCAACCTGAACACAAATCAAATTTAGCGCCATAGTCCCTAAAAATATTAACCATAAGGGAGTTAAAGCGACAATGTTGCCGATGTTCAAAACAAACACTCCTTTGAGACGAAAATGGAAAGGCTTTTTTATGTATAAGCTTTTTATTCCCAGAATCACTGCAAATCTGTCTTTAAACTCAGAACTGATATGTGATGATTAATTGTCCGTAATCGCCACGCATACGGTTTTGGTGACTGACATCAAAGATCCACTTGCCGAGCACGGCGAGTTGTCCTTTATGGGCTTTGGGCGTCCAAAGGAAGGCTGGCCCGATGCCAAATGACTCTCCTTCAAAGCTGCCAAGCAATGCACCGCTGCCGCTATCACCCAAAATCTGGCGATAGTAGTAACCTTGTATCCCGATAGCGTAGTTCTGGGTAAAATAGTGACGATTCAGGGCGAAGTCAAAATGGAACTCATTGCCCGACTTGTAGTTACTATCATTATTCTTGGTATTGAATAAGATCCCTGGGGCAACGGTGAATTCCGTCCCAGTTTTCATATTGCTCTGCATCTTCAGCCGCGTCATGACCACAGTCGTGTCAAAACTCCAGTAATTTCTGCCAACGTTCGCTATTTTGCCACCTTCGTATTTACCCGTCGGGACAAAAATCGTTTCAATGGCCTTGTAGTGAAAATCTCCTTTCTTCCAATACAGATACAGAGCCGCCGATAAGATTGAATCGCCGATGCCTGAACTATCATCGAAAACACTGCGGTTGCTTAATTTGTGACAGCGGTTGCATCAGTATTAACCTTCCCATAGAGAGGAACAGCCATTCCGATCTGCAATTTACTGCCAAGTACAGGCTTCTCAAAAGTGTAGGCTCCTCCGACATAATTGTAAAAACCATTAGCCTCCAAATTCAGATGAACAGCTCCTCCTAATACCGTCTTATCAGCCTTTCCATTATAAAATAACATCTGGTTAACGCGCATGAAACCCGGACTTGGAGCAACGACGGAAAGGAAGGCGGCGTTTGTACCGGGGAAGTAATAGCTTGATCCTCCTTCCGTCGCATGGACTGTGTGTTGCCTTAAGATCAAGCAAACTACTAGTAAGTAAACCAGGAAAAACACTCGTTTCATAAACTCCCCATCATTTCTTTCGTTGTTATTTACAAAATTCATGAACCGATTCCTGCATTTTTCCAAATTTCTGTTTGAAGTGCACGCCATGTGATGAGTCAACCGTCTTCTGGAAAAAGCTGAACACATCTCTTCAGCAAACCATCCCCCATGAAAATATGGTTAATACGAATGAAGTTATAGACACATAAAAAACCAACGTCAGTGGCTGGCACTGCTGCTTGCGTTCTTAAGCTGTTCTAGCACCGCGTCCAGATTCCAGGACTGTGGTTTCTGGCTCGGCGGGAACTCCTTAAATGACTCGATCTGCTGTGCCACTATCAACTGTATTGCATACATTATGTATAAATGGGAAATGTACCAATCCCAGTAAGTATTTGAATTCTCGTCAGCCCGTTCAAAGGGATCGCGGCGCAAGTTGAACAGCTTAGGCATCCGGAATTTTACAAAAGGCTCGGCCCAACACTGCATTTTCTCTGCACGCTGTTCCATAAAAACCACTTTCCAGTCACCTGCCCGAACAGCTAAAACATCGCCGTCATCACTGATATAGAAGAAGAATTGGCGCGGACTTTCCATCACGTCGCCAGCCAGATAAGGCAGCATATTATAACCATCGATGTGTACCTTGAATGTTTTGCCGGCAGCTTGATAGCCATGAAGAAGCTTCTCAGTGATATTTGCTTCGCCTGTGGCAGCCAACAATGTCGGCAGCCAGTCCTGATGGCAAACAATACCGTTCAGAACCGTACCCGCCTTGAACTTTTTGGGCCAGCGCACGAAAGTTGGAACGCGCCACGCACCCTCCCAGTTGGTATTCTTCTCGGAACGGAATGGGGATATGCCGCCATCCGGCCAGCTGTTGTAGTGGGGGCCGTTGTCAGTGGAGTAGATGACGATCGTGTTGTCAGCGATATTCAGGTCATCAAGTTTCTTGAGCATTTCGCCGATGTGCTCATCATGAGCGACCATCACATCATTGTAAAAACCCTGTCCACTCTTGCCCACATGCTTCTCGGCGCGGTGGGTTCGCAAGTGCATAGCCGTTGTGTTGTACCAGACAAAGAAAGACTTGCCCGCATTGTGTGCATCGTCGATGAAGCGCAGGGCAGCTTGAGTAATTTCATCGTCAATCGTTTCCATCCTTTTCTTCGTCAGCGGTCCAGTGTCTTCAATCGTCTGTCCGCTTTTGCCGTCTGTTTTGCAGTGGAGTACTCCGCGGGGACCGAACAACTTTTTGAACTCTGGGTTCTTTGGATAGTCCTCGTCCTCAGGTTCTTCCTCGGCGTTCAAGTGGTACAAGTTGCCGAAGAACTCATCGAAACCGTGCATCGTAGGCAGGTACTCATCTTTGTCTCCTAAATGGTTCTTGCCAAACTGGCCGGTGGAGTACCCTAGCGGTTTTAATAATTCGGCGATAGTAGGATCTCCAGCTTGAAGCCCGACGGGCATCCCCGGCGATCCGACTTTGGTAAGACCTGTACGGATGGGGTTTTGTCCGGTGATGAACGCGGCCCGTCCCGCTGTACAACTTTGCTGCCCGTAATAGTCTGTAAATGCCACACCTTCGTTGGCGATTCGGTCGATGTTGGGGGTCCGGTAGCCCATTTGACCGCGGCTGTTGAAGCTGATGTTCCACCAGCCGATGTCATCACCCATCAAGATCAGGATATTCGGTTTTTTATCTGCCATGACTAATTCCGCCTTCTTTCTATTCATCAGTTTGTCTACTATTGTCAAATCATTCAAAACCTCGCTCTCACTTCTCTTGTCGGAAATCCAAACAAACAAATGGTACTGTATGGAAATACCGAGATACCTGTTAAGTGTTGTCTGCGCCTTCTGCATACGACGAAGATATTTAATAGCGGTTTTAGATTATTGACATCTTTCTATTCCAATTTAAATTTTTTAAACCTGTATTTCAGCGTTTATCCGCAGGCACTTCGTTTGTGTCTGTTGTATCGCGCTAATCTTACGCAGCAATTATTTCGAACAGTTTTAAAATTTTTGTTGTCTTTTTTCTTTGCTTAAGTGTTTTCTCTTTACCGGTATATTCCCCGGCCGGCATAATACCGGCCGGGGATTTTTGTCATTAAATCAGCGCAAATGCTTAGCCAGGATGTGCGGCAGATTTAATAGCCTCCGCACGTTTGCGCAGCTGTTCCATCACGTCTTGAGGCACCCAGCTATCCGGACTTTGTCTGGGCGGAAACTCCACCATGGTCTTCATAAACTCCGTGACGACGGCTATGGCTGGCACAAACATAAAGAAATGACCGACACCCCAATTAAAGTAATTGATGCTGGAGACGTCAGCCTCCTCAAAAGGATCCGCCCGAAGGTTGAAGATCTTCGGGGCCTTCAAATTCACGAGAGGATTTGTCCATACTCCAGGTCCCACCGCTTGTTGCACAGCAAAATGTATCTTCCAATTGTTCCAGCGAAGCGCCATCAGCTCACCTTCGTCACCCCAGTAAAGAAAACCAGGCCGTGGACTTTCCTGTACTTCGCCTTTCAAATAGGACATAAGATTGTAACCATCAAGATGAACTTTGAAGGTCTTGTTGCCCGCTTTGTGCCCTTTCTTGCATTTTTCGACGATATCCGCTTCGCCAGCTGCGGCTAAAAGCGTGGGGAGCATATCCTGGTGCGAAAAGATCTCATTGCTGATGCAACCCGGTTTGATTACTCCAGGCCAGCGAATTGCACATGGTACGCGCCATGCTCCCTCCCAGTTCGTACCTTTCTCACCCCGGAACGGCGTAGATCCACCGTCAGGCCAAGTCATTTCCTCGGCGCCATTATCAGTTGAATACATTACGATAGTATTGTCGGCGATACCCAATTCATCCAGTTTATCAAGCAGTTCTCCAACGTGGCCATCATGCTCGACCATACCGTCTGGATAAAGGCCCAGTCCGGTCTTGCCCTTGGATTCCGCCTTCAGATGCGTGTTAACGTGCATCCGGGTCGAATTCCACCAGCAGAAAAACGGTTTGTCTGCCTTGACCTGTCGTTCGATGAAGTCAATCGCCCGCGCATTGACCTCCATGTCTATCGTTTCCATCCGTTTCTTGGTCAAGGGCCCAGTATCAACAACTGTTTGCCCACCCTTTCCATCAGCTTTGCTTTCCAGCACGCCTCGCGGCCCAAACATTTTCCTGAAATTAGGATGTTTTGCTTCTGATGGGTAGTCCTCGTGTTCTGGCTCTTCCTCAGCGTTCATGTGGTAGAGATTGCCAAAGAACTCGTCGAAACCGTGGACGGTTGGTAAAAATTCGTCGCGGTCGCCTAGGTGGTTCTTGCCGAATTGGCCGCAGACATATCCAAACGGTTTCAGCAATTCGGCGATGGTCGGGTCTTCTGGCTGAAGGCCGATCTTCGCCCCCGGCATGCCGACCTTGGTCAAGCCGGTGCGGATCGGTGACTGTCCGGTAATAAAAGCGGCCCGCCCGGCAGTGCAACTCTGCTGACCATACCAGTCTGTAAATAGCATCCCTTCCCTGGCAATCCGGTCGATATTGGGGGTTTTGTATCCCATGACCCCAAGGTTGTAGGCGCTAATATTGTACCAGCCAATATCATCTCCCCAAATGATAAGAATATTAGGTTTTTTACTAGTCACTGGTTTTTCCCCCTTCCATATTTTAAATTAGTGGTTTCACTTGTTTTCCGTGACAATTTTTAAACTTTTGTCCACTTCCACAGTAATACGGAGCGTTTCTGCCCAATTTAATATTTTTCTCTTTCTCACCTTCTCTTTTTTCATGAGTATTCAATTTCATAATGTCCGCCGCCGATTTTCCTCTGCGAATTAAATCCGCCATAATTTTCATGGAACGATCTGCATGTTGAAAAAAGAACTTATAGGCTTCACATAAGTAGTTAAGACCCGGTTCCCCATCGGGTGTCCCAAGAAAAACTGTTCCCTCCTTGGCATGGTTTTTTTGGAAAATTATAGAACGCTTGTAAAAATCCAGTCTCATGAGCGTTGGCTCCCCACCTTGCCAGGCAACAGTTATCCGTGGAACCTTATGAGCTGCTATAAGTTGAGTAATATAGGCATCATGAACCTCATCTGACATGCGAAATTTACTGTCCGGATAAAGCTTATTCTTTTTCAAAAAGAAGCAATATTCACAATTGAGATTGCAGTCAGCGCCTGTCGGTTTGACCATTACGTGAAAAGCCGGCGGAGCATTTGTTTGAAAATTAAACGTTTCTTTGTTCAATGGATCCTCCTTTCTGCGTCGGAATTAGTTATACGCTAACTGTTTATCATTATTTGGGTCATCATGACCAAGTGCGGCATTCAGCGCTGTCAGTACAAGCCTCACCAATCAAACTTTGTCTACAACATTTGATGATTACGACAATTGGAGGGATGTGTTTATTATGGAAAAATCGTCTTCCAGTCGTTTTTCATACTCACCACAGTCCAGCCGCGCTTAAGTGCTTCATCGAATCCACGAT
>Ga0316604_10001042_pt1 | contig 26873 bp, 26 predicted proteins | sample OWC_soil_day20_C_FD_207650 | JGI IMG/M metagenome (GOLD analysis project Ga0316604, IMG submission 207650) | Wetland soil microbial communities from Old Woman Creek delta, Ohio, United States - OWC_soil_day20_CT | ecosystem: Environmental > Terrestrial > Soil > Wetlands | place: USA: Ohio...
ATTATTATCGGAATAGTATTATTATACAAAAGGCAAAACATCTTTGGGGAAGCGACTGCATCTGTTGAAAGGAATTAAGTCCTTTTGTCAAGACACTTTGAAAAGGAGGAGTGGCAATGACCGTTTCGATTGGTAAGCTGGCGTGCAAGTTTAATCTGTCGCGAAGTACTTTACTTTACTATGATTCCATTGGCATATTATCACCTTCTAAAAGAAGCGTTAGTAATTATCGCGTGTATTCCGAAGAAGACTGTCGGCGTTTGGAGAAAATTGCCACATACCGCAAAGCCGGTTTGTCTCTGCAAGAAATTAAAGAAATGTTGGATGGCTCAAAATGTGTTGCAGTAAATAATCTAGAAGCAAAATTAGAAGAAATAAATAAAGATATTATCGCGTTAAGGGAGCAACAGTTTTTTATTATTAACCTGTTGCAGAATAATCAGCTTTTGGAGCGAGTGAGTACGATTGAAATAGATTGTTTTGCCGGAGTGTTAGAGTCCGCCGGGGTCGATGAGAAGGCACAGTGGAGAATTCATAACCAATTTGAGAAGAGTTTCCCAGAAAAACATGAAGCTTTTCTACAACTTCTCGGGCTAACTCCCGAACGAGTCAGAGAAATTAGGAAATGGGCGCAAGAAGAACAAAAATAAATAAGGCAAAATTTCATTATATGAATACAAGACTTGACTCTTGTTAGATGTCTAACTAAAATATAAGTATGATAGAAAATGCGATTACATTAATAAATTGGTAGAGAAGCTGGTTCACTTTGGTTTTATTGTAAAGGAAAAAAGTGCGGTGGACAGTAGGATTACGTACGTGCGTTTAACCGAAAAGGGAGTAGCCTTACGACCGAAAGATGTCTAACCTTTTTAACAAGGCGCATTGAGCTTTACTCCTTTAGTCCGAACTAGAAATCGGGAAAGTAGCCTGCTTATCATTATAATTCGATATCTAACTATATAGGGGCCAAATTTCTTGTGTTCAGAGCGGCTGCTTGAAAAATAGTATGCAAATGCACTATTTTATATAAAGAAATGGAGGAGAAATAATGGAGTGTAATGTGAAAGGTATAACCGTACATTATGAAGTATATGGTGAAGGAAAAACCATCCTTCTATTGCATGGCAGTCATGTAGACCATAGACTGATGAAGGGATGCATGGAGCCTGTATTAAGCAAGAAAGGTGGTTATAAGCGAATATACATAGATTTGCCTGGAATGGGTAAAACCAAGGTGGCAGAATGGATTACAAATTCTGATGAAATGCTTGCGGTTGTACTTGCTTTTATTGAAAAAATTCTTCCTATAGAGAATTTCCTACTTGCCGGACAATCATATGGCGGATATCTGGCTAGAGGTGTTACACATAAGATGGCAAACCGGATAGACGGTCTCTTTTTGTTGTGCCCGGCAATCATTGCTAACATTAAGGAACGCGATATTCCTTCGCATGTAATATTGACGGAAGATGATGAATTACTGGCTGAGCTTGAAGTTGCCGAGGCGGAAGGGTTTGCTTCGATGCATGTTGTGCAAAGCAGAGATATATGGCAACGCTATAGGGATGAAATAGTATGCGGTTTAAAATTGGCGGACGAGCCGTTCTTACAAAAACTACAAAAACAAGGGTATGCATTTTCTTTTGATCCAGAGGACTTTGAGGGTACTTTTACTAAGCCCGCTCTTGTCTTAGCTGGCAGACAGGACGCAAGTGTAGGTTATAAGGATGTTTGGAGAATTTTAGACAAGTACCCGCGGGCTGCGTTTGTTGTGCTGGATAAAGCGGGCCATCATTTGCAATTAGAACAGGCCGATGTGTTTACCTGTTTAGTGGAAGAATGGCTAAAAAGAGTTGAAGAGGGCTAAGCGGTGGTACTAGGATATAGGTAGCTTGTTTTTGCAGAAGTGAAGAAAAGTGGAAGATAGGAATGTATTTTGCAATACACTATTACAATATATGGGGAGAACAGATTATAGCAGGGGATCGGTACTTTTCTATAATCCCCCCAATAGGTATTTTTCAAATACATGAATCGGGACGGGAGAGAATTTGAATGGTTCGGCTTCTTCCATTTTCTTTGCTTTTTCTACCTTTGAGTATCCTGGCCAACCTGTTAGATGCTGAGGCGGTGCTGGAGTTTCTATTAGCTGGTATGGCCATTCTGTCGTTAGCGGTTTATATGGGGTTTGCAACCGAAACGCTGGCTCATTATACCAATCCGAAAGTCAGTGGATTTTTGAATGCGACTTTCGGCAATGCAACTGAATTCATTATAGCTTTCTTTGCCCTAAAACAAGGACTATTCGATGTTGTCAAAGCGTCGATAGCGGGTTCGATTCTGGGAAATTCCCTGCTAGTGCTTGGTGCCAGTATGTTCGTAGGCGGGCTGCGCAATGGCAGACAGTACTTTGGGAAAAGGAACGTAGACTTTTCCAGTACTATGTTGACTTTTGCAGTCATTGGAATATGTATTCCGGCGGTGTTTCTTTACACTGTCCGGCCTGAAAAGGTGGATAGCTGGGAGTATGAGCCGCTTAACCTATTGATTGCAGTAGTAATGCTGGTTATTTATCTTCTGGGTATGTACTTTTCGTTTGGGAATAACAGCGATTTGCATGGGACTACGAGCCATGACGAAGTATTACCCAGATGGTCACAGGGAAAAGCGGTTACTATCCTTATAGCATCTACTTTGTGTATTGCTTGGGAAAGCGAGATATTAGTAGGAACTATAGAGCCTATGACCCAGGCACTACATATCAATCCTATTTTTGTAGGGATTATTTTGATTCCGTTAATCGGTAATGCTGCGGAACATAGTACGGCTATTTGGATGTCAATAAAAAATAAAATGGATATCGCAACTGAGATTGCAATTGGTTCTAGTCTGCAGATAGCGTTAGTTGTTATGCCGTGTTTGGTTATTGCAGGGGCAATCGTCAATCACCCCATGGGTCTGGTATTTAATATTTTTGAAGTTGCCTCGTTGGTGATTTCTGTTATAATCGTAAACCGGGTGGCCGGAGATAATGAATCCAACTGGTTGGAAGGACTTCAGCTTTTGGCCGTATTTATATTAATTGCTGCCTGTTTTCTATGGATAAGATAAATCATTAATGACATACCCGGTATTCCGTAGGTGTTACACCTTCAAATTTTTTAAATACTTTACAAAAATAATTTGGCTCATTGTAACCGAGTTCAAAGGCAATGTCATTAATGGAAACAGTATTCGTTTTTAATAGTACTTTTGACTTTTCTATTTTTTTAAGATTGACATAGTTCTTAAAGTTGGTTTTAAATTCTTTTTTAAAAAGTTTGCTTAAATAACACATGCTTAATTCGGCTTGTAAGGCGGCCGAGTATAAACTGATAGAATTATTGTTGAGGTTATCATCGATATATGAGAATATCTTTATAAATTGAGGATAAGCTTGGATGCTTTTTTGTCTAAACACTTCATCGATAAGGTAAAATAACCAGGATTCAGCGAAAATAAGATTATTACAAGTACTTTCAGTAATAGGAAAATTTTTTTTGTAATGTGCTATATAGGTTTGTTGGATACCTGGAATTAAATGTAGTGCATCATACATTAATTTTTGCAGGATTTTATAGCGAGTATCAAGAGGTAAGAGAAAATATATTTCAGTGATTAAATCATGGATTTGCGCGCATGATTCTTCAAATCCTTTATTTAATAAGTTCGTAACAAAATAATCAGTACAAAATGCTTTTTTAAAATGAGTTTCTTGATATCCTTTTAAAATGTTATATATTTCCTGGAGGGAAAAGGGTTTTAGTAAATAATGCTGGATATTTAGTTGCATGGCTTTTTTAGTAAAAGCGAAGTCATTGTAAGCAGTAAGAATAACGATTGTTGCTCTCGGATTTTGGGACTTGATCCGCTCGCTAAGTTCTATTCCGTTGATTCCCTGCATCATAATATCCATAAATATTAAGTCAGGGGCACATTGTTCATACAGTTGTAAGGCTTCACGGCTATTTTGGGCTTCGCCGATGACTTGGAATTCATCATATTCGGATATAATAATGCGTAAAGCTTGTCGAACTAAAAATTCGTCATCAATTAACAAAACTTTGAACATCATTATAAGTCCTTTCGCTAAAATGGAGGGGGATTTTTATAGTTATAGTAGTTCCTTTATTGAGATAACTTTTAATACTTATATCATATTGGGGCCCGAAGCTTTGCATAAGCCGGGTCCGAGTGTTCTGGATACCGATATTGGTAGTATCCGGTTCTTTGGTACGTGTGCCGAATAAATTCTTGATCTTTTGGGGGGGCATGCCAATACCATTGTCTTCTATTTTTATTATTATGTCGTTTTCTTCCGAGTAGGCTTGCAGTGTAAGATGCCCCGACCCCTCTTTTGGAATAATCCCATGTTGAATGGCATTTTCAATGAAAGGCTGGATAATAAAAGGGGGTACTGCTTGGTTTTTCAGTTCGTTAGGGATGTTGATCGAATAGGTGATTTTATCGCCAAACCGGAATTGCTGTATTTTTATATACCTTTCAATATTTTGAATGTCTTCGACTAGTGTAACCGATTGACCGGAGTGGGTAATGTTATAGCGTAAAAGTTGTGATAACATATAAATCATTTCTTGGGTTTTTTTTGCCCCTTCAGTTAAGGCGAAGCAGCCGATCGAATTTAATATATTAAATATAAAGTGCGGATTCATTTGGGCTTTTAACGATTTCAATTCAGCGATTCTTAGCCTTTCGGCAAGCTCAGCCCGAGCTTTTTTTTCTTCCATAAGCGTAACGGCATTCTTATTGAGTTCTTCATGAATAATATTTACGAATTCTTTTTCCACTAATTGGTTGATTACCAGATGAACAAGATTGGCGCTGGAAATGATTTTATCATAAGGCATGCATAAGGTTTTTTTGTATTTTTCCGTCCATTCTTGATTCATTTGCCATTTGGAACCGAATTTAAAAACTTCATTTTCTTCAATATAATTAGTATCTTCCTGGCACTGGACTTGTCCGCTCAATACAGCGCCTAAGTATTGGCCTTGTACGACGATGGGAACGGCAAAATCTATCAATCCGGCAGGGCATCTGTATATGCAAGGCTGGCCGCGCCTAGCAGCTTCTAAACCAGCATGGGCATCTGACATATAGCATAATTTTTTATGGACGATAATTTTTCTTCGGCTAATGCAAAATTCGGAAAAGTTAACTTCTTCGGTAATGGGATTGCCTTTAAAATCAATTGTTACAAATGCAAGACCGGTGACTGCAGCAAACTTTTCTTGCATGTCTTGTAATAAATCCAGATCAATTACTTCTCGGATATCAAAGTTTCTTACCGATGCCATGGTGTTCCCCCTCTTTGGTTCTGCGTATGGCTATTTTCCTAAAATAACAACAAATTCTTGTTGTTATTTTTTGTTTTTCTTTTAAAGGGCACATTGATGATTATTTGCTATTTGTTCATATTTATTATGCAGTAAAATGAAACATGCCAAAATTATCCTTAAATAGCAATAAAATACTTAATGAAGATCAGTTTGGTTAGTTAATAGCTAAATTTTATAGTTGATAGTACCATTTTTTATTCTTTGTCCCATGGGAAGATTCATTACAATAATTAAAATACAATGCGAGGAGAGATGGTGATGGAAAAAATACTAATTACTTCTGAGTCTGTGACAGAAGGTCATCCAGATAAGTTATGCGATCAAATATCAGACAAGATTTTAGACGAGTTTATGGCGCGGGATAGGTGGGCTCGTGTAGCAGTTGAAACCATGGCTTCTGATCAGATAGTATTTATTGCTGGGGAAATATCGTCAGCAGTAACAGTAGATATTGAGGCTGTCGTAAGAAGCGTTATACGGGAAATCGGGTATACCCATATGGAATATGGAATGGACGCGGAGAGATGTTTGGTTTTGTCCAATATCAATGTACAGTCGTCAGATATTGCCGGTGGTGTCAACAAAGCCGGAGAATATAACGAGCAGAGAATTGGTAATTGGCAAGAGCATATACAAACCTGGGGCGCAGGAGATCAGGGGATGATGTATGGTTATGCCTGCAGGGAAACCAAAGAGTATATGCCGCTGTCCATACATTTGGCGCATCGTTTGGCGGAAAGACTGGCACAAGTAAGAAAAAAGGGCAGGTTACCATACCTAAGACCGGATGGTAAGACTCAGGTCACTGTTGAGTATGATGGCAAGGGACGTCCAATCGCTCTGGATACGATTATTATAGCCGCCCAGCATGATGAAACAGTTAGTTACGACAAGCTGAGAGAAGACATAATGAATGAAGTAATACATCCTTTATTGCCAGCCGATATACGTACTTCCAATATAAAAATATATGTGAATTCTACAGGGAAATTTACGTTAGGCGGCCCTCGCGCGGATACCGGGCTTACTGGCAGAAAGATTATGGTGGATACCTATGGAGGAGTTTGCAGGCATGGCGGTGGTGCTTTTTCTGGTAAGGATCCGAGCAAAGTAGATCGCTCCGGTGCCTATATGGCAAGATATGTAGCTAAAAATATTGTAGCGGCTGGAATGGCCGAACGGTGTGAAATTGGCTTGGCGTATGCCATTGGTGTAGCGTGCCCCGTCGCGATTAATGTACATACATTTGGAACAGGGAAAATTAGCAACGAACAAATTATTACTATTGTGCGTGAACAATTTGATTTTAGACCGGGGGCGATTATTGAAAACTTTAATTTACTGCGACCTATTTATCAAGAAACCGCTGTGTATGGTCATTTTGGTCGTCCTGATAAAAGCTTTCCATGGGAGAAGGTTATTGCATTAGGATGAAAATTTACAGAATTTTAAATAAATAATTACTGCTGGTTTAGCTACAACCAATAGTACAATAGGAAAAAGTAAAACAGTAACTATGTATTAGGAAGGTGAATGGCTTTATGGCAACTGATGCGTTGGGCATGGTGGAAACAAAAGGGCTGGTAGGGTCAATTGAAGCGGCGGATGCAATGGTGAAAGCAGCAAATGTTGTATTAATCGGTTATGAGAAAATTGGCTCAGGGTTAGTCACTGTTATGGTACGGGGGGATGTCGGCGCAGTCAAAGCGGCTACGGAAGCAGGGGCTGCCGCGGCGAAAAAAGTGGGCGAAGTTGTTTCTACTCATGTTATTCCACGCCCGCATACCGACGTAGAAAAAATTCTTCCCAAAGCTTAGGGGTTACGTTGAAAAATTTGGAGGTGCCCATTTATGGATGAAAAGGAAATTATGGATAAAGTAATGCAAGAGTTGCAGAAACATTTGGATATTCCGCCGCAAACTCCCGCTATAGAAGATAATACTGCTTCTCAAACGTATACCCATCCAGGAATTACCGAGTTTGTTGGTACAGCGATTGGCGATAGCATCGGACTAGTGATTGCGAATGTGGAAGCTTCTTTGCATGAAAAAATGGGGATAGACAGTAAGTTTCGTTCCATCGGCGTTTTTGGAGGGAGGACAGGAGCCGGACCGCATATAATGGCGGCGGACGAAGCGGTTAAGGCTACGAATACGGAAATTGTGTCAATCGAACTGGCTCGTGACACCAAAGGCGGTGCCGGACATGGTTGCTTAATAATTTTTGGCGCGGAAGAAGTATCCGATGCCCGCCGTGCGGTAGAAGTCGCGTTAAAAGAATTGAACCGTACTTTTGGCGATGTGTATGGAAATGATGCCGGGCACTTGGAACTGCAGTATACCGCCCGGGCTAGTTTAGCGATTAATAAAGCATTCGGTGCTCCCGTCGGTAAAGCGTTTGGTCTGGTTGTCGGTGCTCCGGCCGCTATTGGCGTACTTATGGCTGATGCGGCTTTGAAAACGGCAAATGTGGATTGCGTGGCTTATTCCAGCCCGTCGCATGGCACGAGTTATTCGAATGAATCAATTATTGCGATTACCGGAGATTCCGGTGCTGTCCGTCAATCGATCATTGCGGCGCGCGAAATTGGCATGAAATGTATAACGGCTATGGCCGGGCCGGCGCCATCTTCGACAAAACCTTATATATAAAATAGGCTAATACAGTATTTATGAGAGCGGACGGAGAGAAAGGGGAAAAGGAAATGATTACAGCTGCTAAAGGTTTTGGTAATCTAACGAAACGTATTGATATTCTCAAAGAGCAAATTTTGGATGCGGTTCCTTGTATTGAAGCGGAACGTGCAGTGATTATTACGGAAGCATACAAAGATAGTGAAGGGTCACCGGCGGTTATTCGCCGGGCGAAAGCATTAGAAAAAGTATTGCAGGAACTTCCTATTACCATTCGGGAAGAAGAACTCATTGTTGGCAGTTTAACGAAGCATCCGAGGTCATCTCAGGTATATCCCGAATTTTCCAATAAGTGGCTTAAAGAGGAGTTTGACAGGATTGGGAAAAGAAACGGCGATGCTTTTCAGATTTCGGAGGAAGCGAAACACCAATTAAATCAGGTGTTTGAGTATTGGGATGGCAAAACCACAAATGAACTGGCTACAGCCTATATGGATACGGATACCTTGGATTGTATGAGCGCGAATGTGTTTACGGTCGGCAACTATTATTTTAATGGGGTAGGGCATGTATCCGTTGACTATGCCAAAGTCCTGAAAAAAGGCTTCAAAGGCATAATGGCGGATGTTGTGGAGGCCATGAGCCGTGCCGATAAAGATGATTCAAGCTATATAAAGAAAATTCAATTTTGGAATGCGACAATTATTGCTTGTAACGCGGCAATTAGTTATGCCCAACGTTACGCGGCTTTGGCACGGTCGATGGCTGAAATTTGCATGGATGGCAAACGCCAGGATGAATTGATGAAGATTGCCAAGATTTGCGATGAAGTACCGGCGAATGGCGCGAAAAATTTTTATGAAGCCTGCCAAAGTTTTTGGTTCGTGCACTTAATTATTAATATTGAATCTAATGGGCATTCGATTTCGCCGACGCGGTTTGATCAGTATATGTATCCGTACTACGCCATGGACAAAGGGCTGTCTCCGGAAGACGCGCAAGAACTCATAGATTGTGTATGGGTTAAGCTGAACGATATCAATAAAGTGCGTGACGAGGTATCGACCTGTGCGTTTGGCGGGTACCCCATGTTCCAGAATCTAATAGTTGGCGGCCAGACGGATGATGGGATGGATGCTACTAATGATCTTTCGTACATGTGTATGAAGGCAACCGCGCATGTCAGACTGTCCCAGCCGTCATTTTCTGTCCGTGTTTGGAGTAAAACGCCGGATGAATTTTTGCTCAAAGCTTGTGAATTGAGCAGGCTGGGGCTGGGTATGCCCGCTTACTATAATGATGAAGTGATTATTCCGGCACTCACCAACCGTGGGCTTACACTCCGTGATGCTAGAGGATATGGCATGATTGGCTGTGTGGAACCGCAAAAACCGGGGAAAACGGAAGGCTGGCATGATGCTGCTTTCTTTAATTTGGCCAAAGTTTTGGAAATTACCTTGAATAACGGTATGTCTGACGGGAAGCAACTGGGACCAAAGACGGGTGAAATGACTTCTTTTAAAAGTATCGAGGATTTATTAGACGCGTATCGCAAACAAATGGAATATTTTGTGTATCATTTGGCGTTTGCCGATAATTGTGTAGATATTGCGCATGCGGAAAGAGCTCCGCTGCCCTTTTTGTCCTCACTAGTAGATGACTGTATAACCGATGGTAAATCTTTACAGGAAGGCGGAGCACATTATAACTTTACCGGGCCGCAAGGGGTTGGTGTTGCCAATGTCGGCGATTCGTTTATGTCAATCAAACAATTGGTATTTAAAGAGCATAAGATTACACTTGCCCAGTTGAAACAAGCACTGGACAGTAATTTCGGTTCAGGAAAGGCGACAGGTAAAATTGGCGCAAGCCAGGATCCATCCTATGATATGGTCGCTGAAGTAGTTAGAAAAATCTTAAGTCAGCACAAACACATTGACATGGCGGCTATCAAGGATACTGTGTCGAATATGGAGCTGCCCGTGTCCGGCGATATGAAATCACTGCAGCAACTATTGATTCATTCTGCTCCTAAATTTGGTAATGACATTGATGAAGTAGATATGTTAGCCCGCGAAGGCGCTTTAATCTACTGCCAGGAAGTTGAGAAGTACACCAATCCGCGCGGCGGTCAGTTCCAGGCCGGCTTATATCCCGCATCAATTAATGTTCTTATGGGCACGCATGTTGGGGCAACGCCGGATGGAAGAATGAGTAAAGAGCCACTGGCGGATGGCGTATCGCCAGTGCGCGGTGCTGATTCGAGCGGTCCGACGGCATCGATCAATTCGGTTGCTAAATTAGATCATTTTATTGCATCGAATGGTACGCTGCTAAATCAGAAATTCCATCCTTCCGCTTTACAAGGAGAAAACGGTTTAAAGAATCTGGCGGCATTGGTACGAAGTTATTTTGACCAAAAAGGTATGCACGTTCAATTCAATGTTATTGATAGAGACACATTGGTGGCTGCTCAGAGAAATCCTGAGCAATATCGGGACTTGGTAATCCGGGTTGCCGGCTACAGTGCGCAATTTATATCGTTGGATAAGGCTATCCAAGACGATATTATCAAGCGTACGGAACATATGCTTTAGCGCGCTAAAGGCGGTATATCTAGGAGAAGAGAAATCCTCTTCTTATGGGTATATACCAGAAAACTAACCTATAACGATGAGGTGACCTGATGATAGACGAAAGCGCGATTGTTAACTATACGAAAAAAGGCATTGTATTTAATATACAAAAGTTTTCCATTCATGATGGACCAGGTGTGCGCAGCATTGTTTTTATTAAAGGCTGTCCACTGTCCTGTAAATGGTGCAGCAATCCTGAATCTCAAGATGGTCAACCGATAGTTATGTTTAATGAAAAAAACTGTATTCATTGTGGTAAATGTCTTACCGTTTGCACACATCATGCGATTGACTCATCCGTCAGGGGCCTGATTAACCGGAAGCTGTGCGTTAATTGCGGGTATTGCGCGACAATATGTCCGGCTCAGGCGCTGATTGTTTCTGGTAAATCAATGAGCGTACGTGAGGTTATACAAGAAATCAAAAAGGATGCGATTATGTATCGACGGTCGAATGGGGGCATAACCGTATCTGGGGGAGAACCATTGTTTCAAGCTGATTTTGTTGCTGAACTTTTAAAAGCTTGTAAGTTATTGGGATGGCATACGGCTATAGAGACGACCGGATATGCAAGTGTTGCACAATTAGAGAAGGTTCTGCCCTTTGTTGATACGGTATTATTTGATATTAAAAATATTGAATCGGAAAGCCATTTAGACGGTACAGGAAAAACTAATGAATTAATTTTGGCAAATGCCTTACGTATTGCAATTACGGGAAGCTGTAATGTGGTGGTAAGAGTTCCTCTGGTACCTAATTTTAATGCTAATCCTCGTTGCGTTCACTTGATTTGTGAATTTGTTAAATATATGACCGGGGTTAAAGAAATTCATTTATTGCCCTACCATAAGTTGGGAGCCAATAAGTACGAATTATTGGGTAGAGAGTATCCCATAGACGACGCGTTGCAGACGCCCGAGGAAGAAGATGTTTACGAGTATAAAAAAATTGTGGAAGAGCATGGTTTTCGCTGTATTATTGGCGGTTAAATAAGAATGAAATGATTTGATGCTGGTCAGGAGGGAACAAGATGTCTGGGGAAGGGTTGGGGCTTGTTGAAACAATTGGTTTGGCGGCAGCTGTGGAAGCAGCGGATGCTGCGGTGAAATCTGCGAATGTAGGGCTACTTGGTTATGAACTAACTCGCGGCGGCGGTATGGTCACAGTAAAGATTGTCGGTGATGTAGGGGCTGTCCAGACGGCAGTAGCAGCAGCGGCGGAAGCAGCGTGCAAAGTATCTAAAGTATGGGCAACTCATATTATTCCCCGGCCTCATCGTGAAACGGAATTTTTAATTCAAACCTCTGAAACAGTAGGGATAACTTATGTGCCGGAAAATATAAAACAACCAATAACGGATGATTTGGGGCAGGAACAAGTGTCCATGCCATCGCTGCAACTGACGGAACAAGTCGTGACAGCTGATAAATTGGAAGTTAAGCAAGTAACTGAGCAACTGCCGGATGCAGATTGTGAGAAAAAGAACTTTGAAATAGAAATAGAAGCTGCTGCTAAATGTTTTGTTGTAAAAGAGGAGCATGAAATCTGTAATTTGTGCGGCGATCCAGGCTGTCCCCGAAAAAAAGGTGATTCGAAGATATTGTGTATTCATTATAAAAAGAAAAATAAGGAGGGCTGACTTATGCGAGCAGAAGCATTAGGCATGGTTGAAACGCGAGGGTTAGTAGGAGCCATTGAGGCGGCAGATACAATGGTAAAAGCTGCAAATGTTGTATTAATCGGGTATGAAAAAATAGGCTCAGGATTAGTCACTGTAATGGTGCGGGGGGATGTCGGTGCTGTAAAAGCAGCGACAGATTCTGGTGCGTGTGCGGCTCAAAAAGTGGGCGAAGTAGTATCCATCCATGTTATTCCGCGTCCTCATACCGATGTGGAAAAAATATTACCAAGAGTAGACATGGTTGAATAGTTAAGGAAAAGAAAAATGGATGAAAAAGAGGTAAAAAATATAGTCCGTAAAGTGCTTTGTGCTTTAAACAGCGATAGTAACGCCAAAGAGAATACGCCAGCCGGAATTCCGGTTGGCGTATCCAATCACCATATCCACTTAAGTGCAACCGACCTGGAGACGCTGTTTGGCGAAGGACACCAGTTGAAGCAGAGTAAGAGATTAAAACAGCCGGGTCAATTTGCCGCTGAAGAGGTGGTAACTCTGGTTGGACCGAAAGGCGCAATACGCAATGTACGGGTACTGGGACCAGTACGGACTCAGACACAAATTGAAATATCAAGAACGGATAGTTTTCTTTTGGGAATTCAGGCTCCTTTGCGGGAATCAGGCAATGTCCACGCTTCAGCAAGTTTATTGGTAGCAGGACCGTGCGGTGCTATTTCCTTAAGGGAAGGAGGAATTTGCGCTGCCAGGCATATTCATATGACACCGGATGATGCCAGGAGATATGGTGTGTGTGACGGACAAAAAATAATGGTGGAGACGGATGGCGAACGTGGTGTTGTTTTTAAAAAAGTAGTCATTCGGGTTCGTTCTGATTTTTGTTTAGAGTTTCATATCGATACAGATGAAGCGAATGCCGCCGGATTAACCAATGGGTCGTTCATTTATATGGTTAAACCTTAGGCAAGGGGGCTAAAAGCATGGATGAAGAACGGATGCTGCGGCTGGTAACGGAAGAAGTACTCAGGGTACTTCTGCAAAAAGGATTCGCAAAAGATAGGATAATGTCGTCAATGAAGATGCTGGTAGTCTTTACCGGGGGAATGATTGGATTACAGGAGGCTTTCGCCGCCCTTCGGACGCTTAAGGACCAAGGGGCAGAATTGACTGCTGTACTTTCACCGGCGGCGGAAAAAGTAATTGGCCTTCCGGTAATTAAGGAACAGTTAGGTAAAGAAGTAGCTGTTATTACGGAAGTTACTGCCAACCTTTATGAGGTGATACGTCATACCGATTTAGTGCTAGTGCCGGTTCTGACGCAAAACAGTCTGGCTAAACTAGTGCATCTTATATATGATACGGTGGCAACGGAAGTTATTTTACGGGCTATACAATTTGGCAAAAAAGTAATTGCTGCTCGTAATGCGGCTGATCCCCTTGATTCCTACCGGGTTCAAACCGGGATGGCGAAGGCACCGGAAAAACTATTACGTAAAATGCAGGGGTATATGGGGCAAGTAGAAGAGTATGGTATTAAGCTGGTTGATGCGAAAGAATTGGGATGGATTGTTCAGCAAGTACTTCAGACTGAGAATTCAAGGGTAGAGATATCCAAAAAATCGGCTATCCTAGACCTTACGTACAGGAATAAAGAAAATCGTGTAGCCGCCGGTGTGAAAGGAAAACCGATTTTGAATGCCGCTCAGGTTCAGAAAGCGATCAGTAGCGGTGAAGACAGAGTAGTTTTAGTACAGGATACGTTAATTACCCCTCTGGCGAAAGAGCTAGCGCAAGAGGCTGGTATAGAAATTGTGATCATGGATTGATAGGCGGTTTGGGGAGGGAGCGTTTCGAAGCATGTGGGTGGGAAAAGTTGTAGGGAATGTGGTGGCCACACGTAAAGATGATAGTTTAGTGGGCAGCAAGCTGTTAATTGTTATGCCTTTACACGGCAAAAATCAGAGAATCTCCGGTAAAGAGCTATTAGTGGCAGTTGATACGATTGGTGCGGGGAAAAGTGAAACCGTGCTGGTTATTACGGGTAGCTCGGCACGTAATATAGTGGGGCAAGGACAAGGAGCGATTGATGCCGCGATAGTGGGGATTGTCGATACGGTCGAAGTGGACGAAAGACTGTTGAATGACAGGACGGATGAGGAATAGAGAAGATTAAACAGGGTAGTGCACTTTCGGTGTGTTTCAATGTTTTTGTGTCGTAGATAGCTTGGGGATGGGGGGAGATTATAATGAATGTAGACGAAGCTATGGTTAGAAAAATTGTTGCCCAGGTAATGGATAAAGTTCAACAAGGCCCTTCGGTAAAATCCGCCAGGACGAGCGGTGAGTTTGCCACAGTGGATCAGGCGGTAGCGGCGGCGAGGAAGGCATACAATGCACTTAGAGAGCTTACACTCGAACAGCGAGAAAAAATGATTTGCGCAATGAGGCAGACGATAGAAGAGCATGCGGAGCTGCTGGCGAAGATGGCGGTTGTCGAGACGGGTATGGGGAGAATAGACGATAAAACCTTAAAGAACCAGATGGCGGCTCGAAAATCGCCGGGAACGGAAGATTTAACAACCAAAGCTTTCACCGGTGATCATGGTATTGTGCTTGTCGAAAGAGGGCCGTATGGTGTAATTGGGGCGATTACACCTACGACCAATCCTTCAGAAACTATTATCAGTAATGGAATTGCTATGGTAGCATCGGGAAATTCTGTAGTGTTCAGCCCACATCCGTCGGCGGTTAAGACTTCTAAAAAGACAATTCAACTACTAAATGAAGCCATCATAAAAGTCGATGGACCAGCCAATCTGCTGGTAACGTTAATCAATCCTTCCATTGAAGCGGCTAACGAAATTATGCATCATCCCGGAATTAATTTATTAGTAGCAACCGGAGGCCCAGGAGTGGTAAAAGCCGTCATGTCATCAGGGAAAAAGGCAATAGGTGCCGGAGCAGGAAATCCGCCGGCTGTGGTTGACGAAACTGCTGATATAAAAAAAGCAGCTCGTGATATTGTGGCGGGATGTGCTTTTGATAACAATCTTCCCTGCATCGCGGAAAAGGAAGTCATTGTTGTTGAAGCGGTAGCTGATGCGCTGATATCTTATATGCAACAATATGGTGCGTTTTTGATTAAGGATGCGGATATTGAACGCTTGCGGGATGTAATTATGCTGAAACAAGAGAATCAGTCGTATACGATTAATAAAAATTACGTGGGCCGCGATGCGATGACTCTACTAGGAAATATTGGCATTAATACGCCGCCTGAAACCCGCGTTATTTTATGCGAAACGCAAGTAGATCATCCGTTTGTCCAGGAAGAACTGATGATGCCTGTATTAGCGGTTGTTCGGGTTAAAGATATTGATGAAGCAATCAAAATGGCGGTTGAAGTGGAACATCATAATCGGCATACGGCAATTATGCATTCAAAAAATGTTGATAATTTGACACGTCTCGCTAAAGCGATTGAGACCACTATTTTCGTAAAAAATGCTCCGTCATATGCGGGCATTGGTGTCGGCGGTGAAGGATATATCACCTTTACGATTGCCGGGCCAACCGGAGAAGGGCTTACTTCGGCTCGGACATTTACGCGTCAGCGTCTGTGTGTTTTGGTCGACGGTTTTTCGATAGTCTAGTTTAGTAATTTTGCTACGAGGGATGGGTTAATGATGGTAGAGGAAATACTTGCCGCAGTGAAGGACGCTGGGGTAGTCGGGGCTGGCGGTGCCGGTTTTCCTACACATGTAAAAATTAAAGCGCAGGCGGAACTGGTAATTGCAAATGGCTCAGAATGTGAGCCGTTACTACGTACCAATGAACAGCTTATGATCCATTCTGCTGAAGGTATTATAAACGGTTTAAAATTGGTTATGACGGCAACCGGGGCAAAAGAGGGCGTTATTGGCCTTAAAGAAAAACATACAGAAGCGGTTCGTATTCTACAGAAAGCAGTCCAAGACAGTGGAGAAGGAAATATCCGACTTTTTCTTCTCTCGGATATGTATCCGGCTGGTGACGAACAAGTTCTGGTGTATGAGGTTACCGGACGTATTGTACCTGAAGGCGGTATTCCGCTTCAGGTTGGTGTTGTAGTTTCCAATGTGGAAACGCTGCTTAATGTAGCAGAAGCTGTAAAGGGACATGGGGTTATAGAAAAATATGTAACAGTAACCGGTGCAGTAAACTGTCCGGTTACGCTTAAAGTTCCTGTCGGTACATTTGTTCATGAGATGATTGCTGCCGCCGGAGGAACGTCGGTTGCCGACTATGCGATTATAGATGGTGGTCCCATGATGGGCAAAATTGTGGCAGAAGGCGCTGCTGTTACGAAGTTAACAGGAGGCTTGATTGTTCTTCCCCTTACGCATACGTTGATATTACAAAAAACTACGTCAATTAAAATCATGCTAAATCGAGCCAAAGCCATTTGTTGCAGCTGCCGGGCTTGCACGGAATCTTGTCCCAGGCACCTTTTAGGGCATAGTCTGGAGCCACACCGGATTATGCAGGTTGTGGGGAGTGGCACGAAAAGTTTAGCCGTGCTGACACAGGTATTGCTTTGTTCACAATGCGGTGTATGTGATACTTTTGGCTGTATAATGGGGTTGTCACCTCGGCGGATCAATCAAGAAATCAAAGAAATTCTTAGTAAGGTCGGACTAAAAAAACAGTATAATGCGCAGCCGGTACGGGCTAGGAATAAGCGGGAATATCATTTGGTGCCGACTTCACGTATAGTAAGCCGTCTTGGTTTAGGGGCGTATAATGTACCTGCGCCGCTAGATACGAATAAAGTTATGACCCCTGGGGAAGTAGCAATATTACTTTCGCAGCATATTGGTGCGCCCTCGGTTCCTGTGGTGCAAACGGGAGAATGGGTTTCCAAGGGCCAGCTGATTGCAGCCATTCCTGAAGAAGCAGTTGTCGGTGCCAATATTCACGCCAGTATAGAGGGGTCTGTCGACATACGGGATAATATGATTGTGATAAGGGCGACCGGATTAGGGGGAAGGGATCGATGAAAAAGGCTATTGGTTTAGTAGAAGTGAAAAACGTTGCCAAAGGTATTATGGTTGCAGATGCCATGCTGAAAGCAGGAAATGTAACACTGAATATGGCTATGCCGTTATGTCCCGGTAAATATATTATTTTAATCTCGGGGGATGTCGGTGCGGTGCTAAGTTCTGTACAGTCCGGGAAAAGTGTCGGGCAGGATACTATTGTTGATGATTTTATTTTGCCTAGCCCTCATGATAGTCTTTATCAGGCGATGGCTGGAAATACCGATATAAAAGAAATTAAGGCTCTCGGTATTATTGAAACATACTCTGTTGCTTCCGGAATTATAGCGGGAGATGCAGCAGCGAAAGCGGCAGCCGTTCAATTAATTGAAATCCGGCTGGCGCGAGGCATGGGTGGAAAAGCGGTAATTACTCTTACTGGGGATGTCGGTGCGGTGACTGCAGCTGTAAAAGCGGGGAGTGCGACAGTTGAACGGAGTGGATTTTTAGTAGACCAAGTTGTAATTCCGGCACCGCAAAAAGGGTTGCATGAAATGCTATTGTGATATTGGTTCATGGGTTGTGGGAGTGTTTTCAATGAGGGGGAAATACCATGGGGGCATATGATAATATTCAGAACCTCTATCATTTAATCAAAACTAAAACAGCGGTTCCCGTTCCAGGCCCTTATAAAGTGGGGGTTGATCTTGGTACCGCTGACGTTGTTCTGGTCGTTACGGATGCACAAGGAAATCCGGTAGCGGGAAGTATGCGTTGGGCTTCTGTGGTAAAAGACGGACTGGTTGTCGATTTCCGGGGGGCCATGAATATTGTTATGGAGCTTAAAGCGGAAGTTGAGCAGATAATGGGTGTCACTTTAGAAAAAGGGGCGACTGCGATTCCGCCGGGCACGGTAGGACGCAACGCTGAAGTCTGTAGTCATGTGATAGCCGGTGCGGGCCTGGACCCGGTTTGCCAAGTGGATGAACCGGTTGCCGCTGCTAAAGCATTACATATTGATCATGGAATTGTTGTTGATATTGGCGGTGGAACAACCGGAATCGCGGTTCTAAAAAACGGAAAGCTGCTATTCTCGGACGATGAGCCTACAGGTGGTACGCATGTATCACTGGTATTAGGGGGTGCTTATAATATTTCCTGGGGAGAAGCAGAACGGCTGAAAAAAGATTTTCAAAATCATAGCCGGATTATGCCTGTAATTCAGCCAGTTATTGAGAAGATGGCTACTATTGTTAATAAAATGCTACGAGGAAAAAGCGAATGTTCTCAATATCCCGTGTATGTTGTGGGCGGGACAGCATATTTGAATGGTTTCGCCGGAGCTTTCAGTAAAGCTTTTGGGAGGCCGGTAGAAGTGCCGCCGCATCCGCTTTTGGTTACTCCTTTAGGAATCGCTCATTTTGGATAGTAGTATAAGATAGGGATGAAATAATAAGGTAGAATGAGGTAATAGGAGAAAAGGTCAATTTATAAACGGTTTTGTCCAAATAAGATACGATTCTATGCGAAAATTTAATATTTGACGTAGTTGTCTGCAGGATGTACAATGTACTTAAAATATAACCCAGTAGGGGAGTAGCTTTAAAGACTGTTGTCAACACACGGTGCTTAGGCATCTGGCGCAGTCATTGGTTATTATGCCAATAGCGAGACCTATGGTATGAACTTTATTCATACCATAGGTCTTTTCTAATATAGAGGGAGGGGAAATAACTAAACTTTTTCGTAGAAGGATAAACATTTTGTAGTAGAGTCCATCAATATTGTTTGGAGGAATAGGTATGAATTCGTTGAAAACTTCAGTATTGTTAGCCGTGCTTACAGGGTTATTAATGGCAATTGGTAATATGTTTGGCGGTTCTAGCGGCATGATGATCATGCTTGTCTTCTCCCTCGTCATGAACTTCGCCAGTTACTGGTATAGTGACAAAATTGTTTTGAGTATGTATGGCGCCCGGGAAGTTGGTGTGGCTCAGGCTCCTGACCTTATCCGATTGGTATCCAATCTGGCTCAAAAGGCAAAGATGCCAATGCCTAAAGTTTACATCGTGGAAACGGATGCTCCCAATGCGTTTGCAACGGGACGCAATCCGGAAAATGGTGTAGTGGCTGTAACAACGGGAATTATGAGAGTCTTGAGTTATGAGGAGCTAGAAGGCGTAGTTGCGCATGAGCTTGCACATATAAAAAACCGCGATACCCTTATTAGTACGGTTGTGGCTACCCTTGCCGGAGTTATTACAATGATAGCAAATATAGCACAATGGGCGGCAATTTTTGGTGGAGGCCGAAGCGATGATGAGGATAACGGCGGTATGCTGGAATTAGTTTTTACAATAGTTCTTGCTCCGCTTGCCGCTACGCTCATTCAATTGGGGATATCCCGTACCCGTGAATACTTGGCCGATGAGACCGGTGGTCTCTTAAGTAATCCACTGGCTCTGGCCAGTGCGCTTAAAAAAATTGAGTATTATGCCAAACATGCCGTCATGCCTGAGGCAAAACCGGCTACGTCCCACATGTTTATTATTAATCCGTTTAGCGGAGCTGGGGGTTGGATGGTAAGTTTATTTAGTACCCATCCTCGAACTGAAGAGCGAATAGAGAAGTTGGAAGCTTTAGCAAAAAAAATGCGCTAACAAATGCCAATAGGATTTTAGGTGTAGTGGATAGCTAAATTGAAAAGGTCGGTTGGGGTGGTTAAGCACCTTGACCGGTCTTTGTTCATAATAATAGCCGTATTTTGGCGGTTATCCTTTGCTTTTGGATTCCGAACTAACATGAAAATTTCCTTTGGAATCAAAAGCGGCATAAATCACATTTTTTATGTCAGGTACTCCATGGATAGTCAATTTGTTCATAAGCCATTCTGTGGATACGTTTGCTTGTGATAAGTTGTCCAGTAAGATTTCACCATCCAGTATCAATTCAATAGGCAGTTTTGCTTCGTCTTGCTGAATATGTATATCTTGTTGGGTGACGGGTTTATTCGCTGATTTTGGAATAATGCTCAGTTTGCCTGTAGTTTCCAGAATAGCGTGTTGAACTTCGGAAATATCCAGTATGCCTTTTTCTCGGAGTTGGCCGATTAGTTCGTCTAAATCAAAACGCATACCCTTCATGTTTTCCTTTCTAATTTGACCATTTTCTATAACTATCGTGGGTGAGCCTTCGATTAGTTTTCGCAGTGGCCGATTGATTAAGGTTAACCGCGCGGCAATATAGGTTAGGACAAAAAATAAAAGAAGGTCGTAATAGTGACTCCAGATTTTATCCGGATCAGCAATAGTGGTTGCCGCGATAGAACCGATAGTGATGCCGCTGATATATTCGTAAAAGGTGAGTTGACCCACTTGGGTTTTTCCAAGTATCCGTGCTATCGCCAACAAGCTTAAAAATACGAGCGACGTTTGCCAAGTATCACGGAGAATTTCGTTCAACAGGTTTCACCTCACTTTTAGGTTGAAAAGAGGAGCAGTATAAAAGTCTGCTCCTCGGTACTTTTATTGGGTAATCTGGTTGTTCACAGTAGAGCCTGCTTGCATGTTTTGCGCGGTGTTTTGATTTTGAATAACTTGTTTTCCTTGCTGAATTAACTGCCCCTCTTTCGGGTTAAGTAAGGCTAATAATTCCTCTAATTGCCCAACGTGTTTGCGTTCTTCATCGGCTATTTTCTGCAGGGCTTGTTTTACACGCTGATCTTGACTGGATATAGCGTGAGCTTCATAACTGATAATCGCTTCATATTCGCCTATGATATCGGTTCGAAGTGCCTGGACTAATTCGTCGGCGGAAAGTTGCTTATTAACATTGGCGATAAAGGGGTTGCTTAACAGAGCCATTAAATCCCTCCATTGTGAAAAAGTATAGTAAAGACTAATTTGGCGAAACCCATATTGGCTGGTAACTAATAATGTCTCCAGTAGTCATGGAGTTATGCAGTTGCTGTGAAAGAGTACTCAGGCGAGAAAGGAAATAATGTTTTAGTTGAACAGCGGAATTTGTGCGGGCATCGAGTATATGGGTCGCACAGGATATACAAGGGTCGAAAGAGCGTATAATACGGCCGGGAATGACGAACTTAAGTTCCGATGACGGAATCTCGGTGCCGATTAGGGCCGTTTCCGCCGGCCCGCGATTGCCGTACTCGTCTTTAGGTGAAAAGTTCCAAACCGTCGGCGTGATAATATCGTATTTTTCTACCTTTTCTCCCTGAAGTTGGGCGCAATGCAAGAGTGCGCCGCGCATAGCGTCGGTAACTGAGATGGCCTGGTTTCGGACAAGCTCTTTCTTTTGACAAATCGGTGCAGGTCCTGCCTTTAGTTTACACAGCCACTCTTTAATGAGTTCTGTTATGAGAAGTGTTTCCAAAGTTCGGGCCGCAATCCGGTCCATGGTGGAAGTGCCGCCGTTATAAAGACCGTTTATTGTCATTCGGGCCAATGGCCCACCCTCATGGTGTAGCCCTTGATATAATACAGCCTTAGTCCAGGTATAAGCGCCTGATTTGTAAGGGGCAGGGCGGATTTCTCCATCATCCAGCCATTTGGCCCGCTCAAACCAGGCTCTTGCAATGTCTTCACGGATAAGTTCAAGCTGAGGCTGGGTTACTATGCCGTCATCGAGAACGCCGGATTTCCACAGCATTTGTTCATTTTTATTGCCGAACCGGAATAGTCCGAACGATAGAAAACGTCCGTCAGTTTCGCCGATATGGTAGTAATCGTTATAACAAGTAGAAATAAGTTCAGTATCCGGGAGCATATAGCGATTGACAAAGTCATGGATGTCGTCAATGAGTGCTAAAGCTTGGGTGATTTTATCAACTGTCGGAGGAACCGCAACTCCTCCGTGCAAGAAACTATGTTGATGGGGTGCCTTCCCGCCGAAAAGGGCGAGGATTTGATGACTTTTTTCCGCGGCTTTAACCGCTTCTGTAACATGTGTGGCAAGGCGATTGTTATCCTTTTGGTTAAGCCGGCAGTCAGTACAATTCTGACTTAGAAAAGGCGGTTGGTTCGGCATAATGACAAAGTCAGGTAAGCCGAAAAGATAGAAATGCCGAATATGATTCTGTAGAAAGTCCGCCCCGAACATAATATTCCGTAAGTATTGTGCATTTTCATTAATATCGTTATCGTATAATTGGTCGAGTAGATAGCTTGCGACAGCGCCGTGCGCCATCGAGCAAATACCACAAATTCGTTGGGTTAGATATACAGCGTCCGTTACATGGTGGTTACGCATGATGTATTCGAAACCACGGAACATTGTGGCGCTGACATCGGCTTCCGTTATTGTCCCTTGGTCAACCGACAACTCAACGGAAAGCAGGCCGCTTAGGCGGGTGACGGGACTGAACAGTATTTTTTGCATATCTACGGCCTCTCTTTTCCCATATCTGGCTGTTGTTTATGACTGGTCGTTTTTTGGGGTAAGGGAGAAAAAAACGGGGCTGATCCATCTGGAAAGTCGCGGTTGGTACAACCAATGCAAGGGGTATTTACTTTAACCGGCCAACTGACGTGATTGATCCACTGCCGGTAAGGACAATCCGAACCGGTACGCGGGCCTGAGCATCCTTGAGAAAACATACATTCTATATCACCTAGTTGTTTGGCATATTCTTTGTTATCAAAGTAGGAGCGACGCTGGCAGTGTCTATGAACGGTAGCGCCGTAAAAAAGTTTAGGTCTGTTAAGTTCATCTACTTCGGGAGGACCGTACATAAGCAGGTGGGCTAATGTTCCGACGAACCAATCGGGATTTACCGGGCAGCCGCTTACATTGATTACTTGTCGTTTAAGTACTTGGCTAATACCTACCGATCCAGTTACGTTGGGAGCGGCAGAGGAGGCTCCGCCAAAACTTGCGCATGTTCCAATGGCAACTACATATTGTGCTGCCTCGCCTAAGCGCACCACTGCGTCTAGCGCAGTCAGAGGCCCCTTCTTTGTTCGGGCGATAACATTATAGAGGCCTCCGTCTTTTGCAGGTACTGCACCTTCAACAACCAGTGTGAATTTTCCCTGGTAGTGGTTCATAGTATCTTCCAATAGCTGTAGTGCGTCTGTTCCCTGAGCAGCCATAAAGGTATTGCTGTACAAAAGATCAATCATATCTCTAAACACTTGGTTCAAGTAAGGATACGTCGTATTCATAAAGGCAATATTGTTGTCTCCGCTATCGTTCGTTTCTAGCCAGATTACGGGAAGTTTGCCTAAACCGTGTTCTAGCAGATACTGGCGGGCTGAGGGGAGGAGTTTAGCAGATAACTCATGATTATTGGCCTTCGCAGAATCTTGACACAGTTTAATAAAGTCGACTTTTTCCATATTTCGACCTCAATTCAGTTTTTACCATTTTATGCCGGACAATATTTTGTAAGTACTGGCATAACGTAAAAAGCCGGACAGCAGGTTTGAGTTATTTCTTGGTTAATTGTTTGCGTGTGGGTTGCAAGAAGTAGCATTATTTTGAATAATTGGATTTAATCTTCTTGTTGAGTTAAATATTTGTAAAAAAAATATCGAATTTAAATGAAAAACAAAAAGTTGTATAATGAATATAGTAGTGCAATTAGCGGAGGGCAAAGGAGGACAGTTTTGAAATTTATAAGTGTCACCCGCAAAACAGTTATAGCCTTTTTAGTAATTGGCGGCATTGTGATGTCCTTTACTGTTGCGATAATCGACTTAGTTATATTTAGGTATGTGGAACGGATTGAAACTAGTAGAATCATGGACGGTTTCGAAAGTTTGGAACTGGTAATAAAGCGGGAAAAGGAAGATCTCCGGAGAACTTCATTAGATTGGGCGCATTGGGATGATACCTATGCGTATATGCAAGGCAAAAACATAGCGGAATATGAAGAAAATAATTTGCAGGAGAGTACCCTGCGGCAATTAGATTTAAATGTTGTTGTCTTTATTAATACCGAGAATAACATTGTTTATAGTTTAACTAATTTGGATGACAAGACCAAGAATGTATTATTGGATAATTTGCTTATAAATCATACTTCGTTATTATGCTTTACTAATAATAATGAGGTACATACCGGAATTTTCAGTGTTAAGGGAAAACTAGTTATTCTATCCGTGGTGCCAATTACCACTACGAACGAACAGGCCCCTTATAATGGTGTGTTACTTATGGGGCGTATAATGGACGAATCGTTTGGAGAGTATATTAATTCCATCAGCAAGGCTAATATTGAAATGACGGAGATTGACCCAAAAGGAAATCTTGGAGGTATGAATAGTACTGAGAAGACGGAAGGTTATATTACTGCTTATCGACGCTGGAAAGATATTAATGGCGAGGAGAGACTCAAGGTTTCGCTTGCTATGCCGCGAAACGATTATCATTTGGGACAATATTATAGAAAGGTCTTTCTAATAACATTTTCTGTTGTAATAATCTGTATTTTATTTATCAGTATCGGGATACTGCACAAGTATATGTTAAAAAGACTTATTACCATTCATGAATTTATTAAAATGATTACTAAAACTAGGGATACGTCTGGTCGGCTGTACTTTTCTGGTAATGATGAAATAACGGATATTGCTCATTCGATGAATGAAATGCTAGCTGAATTGGCAACTTCTAACCAAAAGAATAAAAAAATTGATGAAAGAATTCAAACCCTTTTAGAGGCTACCGATGATGGATTTGCAGACTATAATCTAAAAACTAAAGAGTTATATATAAGTCCGAAATGGAGCCGTTTTAGCGAGGTGGAAACCAAGACTCCCGGGTTTGATCCGTTAAGGGAATATCTAAAAAGAATTCAACCGGAGTTTTTGCCAACATTTAAAGCGAAGGGCTATGCGCTTATTTATGGTAAAGCGGATTATGATGAGGTGGAATATAAGATATTAGGGGCTGATGGCGAAGTTGTTTGGGTACTTCACAAAAGCAAGGTGGTAGAAAGAGATGTTGAAGGGAAGGCTCAACGGATCATTAGTATATTTCTCAATATAACCGGGCGCAAAAAATATGAGGAGAAAATAGTTAAATTAAGTTATTGTGATAATTTGACCGGTTTATGGAACCGGGCCTATATGGAAAATAAGTTTATGGAATTCGATAATTGGACCGATGTTGAGTATTCCATTATAATGGGAGATGTAAATGGATTAAAAATAATTAATGACACTTTTGGACATAAAGAGGGCGACCATTTGATTCAAAAAATTGGTCAAATACTGCATAACGTGTGTGGAGAAACAGAAATTGTTGCGCGGTGGGGCGGCGATGAATTTATTATACTTAGTGTGAATCAAGAGAAAGATTATCTCATTACGCTTAGGGAAACCATTAAAGAAGAATGTGAGAAAGTAGTTGACTTCGGGTTTAAAGTTAGCATTGCTTTAGGTATCGCGGATAAGCGTGAACAGGCGGATATTGAAACTGTTATGAATCTAGCGGAAGAGCGAATGTACCGGAGTAAGCTTACGGAAGTAAAGAGCTCACGAAATGCCACCATTGCGTCATTATTACAAACACTATACGAAAAAAACAGCGAGACCGAAGAACATACCCAACGCTTAAAGTTCCTGGCGTTAAAGCTAGGGAAAAGGTTGAAGTTATCACAGGATGAACTAAATAAATTAGAGTTGTTAAGTTTACTGCATGATATAGGGAAAACGGGCATACCGGAGCATATCTTATTGAAACAAGGTAAACTGACGAATGAAGAGTGGACAATCATACAGCGGCATGCGGAAATAGGGTTCCGTATTGCAAAAGCTACCCACGGCCTTGAGCATGTTGCTAAAGAAATTCTATGTCACCATGAGAGATTCGATGGAACCGGTTACCCTCAGGCACTAAAAGGAGAAGAAATTCCCGCTTTATCCAGAATTATTGCTATCCTTGATTCTTTTGATGTTATGACCCATGAAAGAAGTTATAAGGCGGCATTTTCTGTAGACTACGCGATTGAAGAATTAAAACGCTGTTCCGGCACTCAGTTCGACCCGATGCTTGTAACTGAATTTCTTGGTTTTTTACAGGATGAGAGTATAGTCCCGGTGAAGGAAAAGGAAAATAATCTATGACAAATGGAGTCAAGCACAGCCCGCAATAATACCGGATTTGTAGATAAGGAAGGCAAGTAACTTTAATTAGAGGTATTCTATGCTGAAAGGAATTTGGTCATTTTCTTTTAAAGGTTCAAACATCGCTTTTAATACTGGTGTTATGTTTTTTGTTGGTGACCGTTTTTATGGTGGTTCATCCCATTACTATACAATAGGGAAGTTCGAACAGGAAGGACTAGATATTGCGGCGAAAGTCGAGATTAAATCTCATTTTGAAAAGCAGGAGTCCCAGTCTCTTATTCCAAATCTCTTTACCCTTTCGGGCAGCACCAATAAAGCGGAATCTTTATTGCAATTAGTAGGCGTAGCGGCAGAAAATCCGAACATACTGTTAACTATTGCTATGTTAAAAATGGAAGAGTATGAACACTAAGTTGGTTTAGTTATTAAAAGACTAATTCACTAAAGCTTATGGAG
>Ga0316604_10001043_pt1 | contig 26866 bp, 27 predicted proteins | sample OWC_soil_day20_C_FD_207650 | JGI IMG/M metagenome (GOLD analysis project Ga0316604, IMG submission 207650) | Wetland soil microbial communities from Old Woman Creek delta, Ohio, United States - OWC_soil_day20_CT | ecosystem: Environmental > Terrestrial > Soil > Wetlands | place: USA: Ohio...
AAAGGTGCGGATGAACAGTTTTTTGGGCATGGATATTACTTCGCAGAATGGTGGGTGCCGCTTCGGCAACCCGGGTGCGGGAAAGTTTCGAATTATAACCGAGCACAAATTCGTTGACCGCCAATCCGAGCCACCCTATAATCCGCGCCCTCAAGCGTGGTGATGTAGCTCAGTCGGTTAGAGCGATGGATTCATAACCCATAGGTCGGCAGTTCGATTCTGCCCATCACCACCAACAGATACAAGGAAACGGCCAACCCAAGCGGGTTGGCCGTTTTTCTTTCTGGTCAATTTCTGGTCACAGACAGATCAAGTTTAGTCAAGCCGGCTCCAAAATTTGCGTTTCCCTGGCGCCTTGCGCCACCGTAACCTGCCCATTCATCAGAAGGGGGAGGAGCCAATCGCGTAGTTGGGCGAGTTGCTGGTTTTCCTTCGTGTTGTTGGCAATTTTTGCGAACAAAGGCTCAACGACCGCGGAAAATTTTTGAATCACGTCGCCTTTGGGAATCGCAAGTTTGGTCAGCTCGATGTCGTTTGACACGATGGAGTCGAAGACTGAGCCAGAGGACTTGACCTGCAGGTGATGGATCAACTCCTTGGCGAGAAAGAACAAAAATACATGGCTGACTTCCGGCTTTGCACGCAGAGCATAGCAAGACTGATTCATCGCCATATCGACGCCCGCCAAGACTAACTTACCCACGGAACCGCGGGCAGTGATGAAAACTGTATGCTTGCTAAAGAGCTTGGTACTGCTGCCTTTCAGCCCAGCGTCAGTTATGTAGTCTGCAGTTGAGAACTTGAAGATGCTTCCATCTGCATCTGTGGGCGTAAAAAACGGAATCTTGCCCCCCCAGAATTCTGGCTTTTTCTTGGTTGGAGTGCCGCCCCCCAGTAAATCGGCAACTGCCAGAACATTTGAATCCTGCCACCCCGTGGGAATCTCCCGCTTCAGCGTGGCGTTGTAGGTCATCTTGCCACCGGAAGATCTGTAGGGGTTACCGTTGGCATCGGGGAAATCGAACTGCACGAACCAGTAGTCGTACAAGGTTTGGGCCATCACCTCCAACTCGGCATTGATACGGTTATTGCAATCAATCTTGGAGTCGAGGGCGACGAGGACCGCAGCGATTTGATGTTGTGTTTCCTTGCGAGGAGGTACATTCAAAGGAAACCCAGCAAGAATCGATGTATTCAGGTTGGGCATTGTCGCCCCAACAGCTTGCTTAACGATCCAATCCTGATTGGTTGGCGTACTGAGGTGGTAGGTTAAAAATTCAGAATCTATGGCATTGCCAGGGCGAACAAGCAGACAGCCTGTTCCGCAAAAATAGCCTGCTTCGGCTTTTCCAATGAGCGCCTTCAGGGTGACATCCCCCCGGCGGCTATAAACAATATCGCCCTCTTGAACCAAATGCTGAGACAGTCGCTGGGCATCTTTCTCAGAAATAAAAGCAATGCCAGAAAGATTCACCCGGTTATTTTTCATATTGGCGGGCATGATGCACGGTATGCCTGACTCAACGTAGTCAGATGCGTGCAACTGGCTTCCAAAGGGCCCCGTTTGAATCTTGCCGCCACCAGCGCTAACAACTTTGCCAAGTGTAGTTTGCACCCACTTACTCATAACGCAAACCCGCCAACTGCTTCTTGATTTCCTGCTCCAGCCCAATAGACTCCGTAAATAGCGCGTCCAACCTGACCGCGAAACCTTGGAGCTTCTCAGCGAATTGCGCCTGCGTCAGCTCGCTGTATTCAATTCTCACCTCGAAATACTGCCCTGCACTCAAGGAATAATTCTTGGTCGTGATCTGCTCGTAACTCACCACCACGGAGAAATCCTTCACCGCTTGCTTGGTATTAAAGGTGGCAATAATGCGATCTTCTTCCGCCTCTGAAAGCAGCGTTTTTTGGTTCTTGCCGTCTTTGATCTTGGTACCAAGATTGGAGGCATCGATCAGCACTACATCGGCTTTATTGGAAGCGTCGATGAACAAAATGGAGACATTGGTGCCAGTCGTAGCAAAGATGTTGCTGGGCATGGAGACCACGCCAGCCAGCATTTTGTTATCCACCAGATGCTGACGAATGGCTTTGTCGATGCCGCTTTGTGCGGTAATAAACCCGGTAGGCACTACCACAGCTGCTTTACTGCCGGGCTTGAGCGAGTAGATGATGTGCTGCAGGAAGAGCTGGTAGATAGCCATTTTGTCCACGGCCTGTTTGGGGATATTGGGCACCCCGGCAAAGAAGCGCTCTTGATGCTCCTTGGTGTCCAGTTCATTCCGGAAATCGGAGAAGTCCATCTTGAACGGTGGATTGCTGACGATGTAATCAAATTTTTTAAGCGCCTTCCCGTCGCGGTGGTAGGGATGGAGCATGGTGTTGCCCTGGATGATGTTCGGGATGGAATGCACTAAGTTGTTCAGAATTAGATTCAGGCGTAACAGACTGGATGACTTTTGCGAGATGTCCTGCGAGTAGATCGAACACCGTTGCTCGCCGATAGCGTGGGCAATGTTCATTAACAGCGTGCCGGAGCCTGCTGAGGGGTCGTAGCAGCTCACATTGCTGACCTTGCCGCGCACATTCTCAGGCACCAGGATGGCGGCCATAATCTTGGCCACCGCGTGCGGGGTGTAGTACTCGGCGTATTTGCCGCCGCTGTCCTTGTTGTAGTCCTTGATCAGGTACTCAAACAGCGCGGCGTAGAAGTCGTATTTCTCATTGAAGATACGCTCGAAACTGAAGTCACCCAACTTGTTGATGATGGCGCGGCAAAACGCATCACGCTTGGACGGGTCGGTGATGAACTCGCTGACCCGATCAAACAGGGTAACTTTGGCCCCACCATCCGTTTTAACGGCAAAAATTTCGTTGTTGGTAATCGCAATGTCACGCAGCGTGTCATCAAATAGCTTGGCGAATTCGGGTGCGTACTGCCGACCAAACAGGTGGGCAATGAAATGCTCAGGCTTTAGCCGAGCGGTATCCGGACCCATCTGCATTTGCAGCATTTCCAGATCGTCGGCACTCAAGGCTGCAATGGCAGCTTCCCAGCTCTCGGCCTTAGCCAGTTCCGGTCGGATTTTCTTGGCTTCGAACGCGAATTTGTCATTGAGAAACTTATACAGGAAGACCTGGGTGATGATCTTGAATTCGTTGCCATCGTTCCCCAAACCATAGGCGGCACAAATGGCCTTGAGGCTGTCGATCAGTTCGCGGGTGCGTTGTTCAAATTGCTGCGTTACCAAGTGCTTGCTCCAATGCTGCTGCCGGTGCGTGTGCCGGCGAAAAATTCATTCATGTATTCAGCTACCACCAACTGGTTGATGGTGCGTGTCGCTTCCGGTGTGAGCTTGATCTGTTGGCGGGTGTAAAACTCACCGATCACGATGGGTTGCATCATCCGCTCGAAGTACGTCTCGTTGGCCAACAGCTGGGTATTTTGCAACACCTGGTTGTCAGCTTGTACCTTCACGCCGATCAGGGCTTCAAAAAGACGGCGCTCGGTCTGGGTAACGTTCCCGCGCTCATTTAGGCGTTTGTGAATGCGAGTGTACTTGGCATCGCCCTGATATTTGGCGCGCAGCTGGTTGTTCTGGCGGTTCAGTTCCTTGACCTTGTCGTGGATGGCGTTGAGTGCGCCAATGTTGGCAGTCATTTCTTCCTGACCGACCTCATTCAGTTTCTTTTTCTTGAATAGTCGCTCCAGCTCTTCGCGCAGAGTGACGAACTTGGGGTCTTGCTGGTCAAAATTGTCCGCCAACGCCTCACGAGTCTGGCGCAAGGTATTTTTCAACTTGTCGGCCAGTACCAGCTCTTCTTCCCTGACCTTGGTGAACTTGAACAGCACCTCTTCCAGCGCGACATTGAGCAGGTTGCTGGTATCAGTGGCCGATTCGATGCTTTCTTTCAGGTTGAGCAGATCGAGGTGGTTACAGGTTTCGCGGTAGAGCTGGTTGAGTTTCTGAAAGTCGAGCTGCTGCAACAGCGAGTAGTCGCCTTGCAGGCGGATCAGGTTGTAGAGGTTACGGGCATCCGCCAAGGCCTTCTTGAGCGCCAGTACTGCAGTGCGGTCCTGCATCTGGCTGATCTGCCGCGAAAACTCTTCAGCGTTCTCGACGTTGAAGCTGAACAAGAGGTCCTTGATGGCTTCGATTTCTTGCGTGATCTCCTCAGCTGATTTGAACATGTTGGAGTAGTGCTCGATCTCGTCGCCTAGCTCGGCTTGCAGTTCATCAAAGTAATCTTTGTTGGTTTTGTCGAATTCCTTGCGGATGTCGGCAAAGTCCACCACATAACCGTAGCGAAAATCCTTGTAGGTCCGATTCACACGTGTCAGGGCTTGCAACAGGTTGTGAGCCCTGATGATGCGGCCGAGGTAGAGTTTTTTCAGACGCTTGGCATCAAAGCCAGTGAGTAGCATGTTGAAGACAAACAAGAGGTCGATCTTACCGGCTTTGAAATCCTCCACCCACTGCTTGCGCTCTTCTTTGCTGCCGACATCGTGCAGGATCAACGCGACACTTTTGACTCTGGTTTCCAGCAGGGTACGGGCAGCGTAGCTCTCAGGCTGCGCGGTGGCTATTTTCTCCTGCGCCGAGTCTTGCAACGTGTTCGCTGACGAGGCCTGGAGCGCATAGACTGCATTGAAAATCTCGAACATCTGCCGGGCCTGCTCGGCGCTGTCACAGATCACCATACCGCCAATACTGGCGTCGCCCAAGGCGCTACGGCTTTTCTCGAAATCACGAACGATGTAATCGAGCATCGGCTCGACAAACTTGGGATGCGAGTAGATCAGTTTGCGGTCGATATCACCCTGCTGCAGCTTAACGGCGGCGAGCGCTTCCTGCAGCGAGAGCTTGTAGTTGGTCGCGATCTCTTCGCGGATCAGACGCAGGGTATAGCCATCGGCAATGGACGCGTTGTAGTAGTACTTGTGGATGTAGTCGCCAAACAGGGCGCGCGAGTTGTAGTCCTCGCCCAGCAGTGGCGTACCGGTGAGGCCGATCCTGATGGCATTGCGGTCTGATTGGCTGAGGTTGGCCAGAAAGCTACCTTTCGGGTTGTAGCTGCGGTGCACCTCGTCAAGAAAATAGACGCGCTGGATGCTGAAGTCGTAATCCTCAGCGCGCACCACGTCCGGGTCGTCCTGGAATTTCTGGATATTGACCACAGTGATTTCAGGTTTGCCACTGTGGTTGTGCAGCACCTGGGTGGTTTTAATATCCCGTGCAAAGGCTTCTCGGCTGTCGATGGTATGCACAACTAGCCCACGACCCGCGAACTCGCGCTGGGCTTGAATGAGCAGGTCAAGTCGATCAACGATGAAGTAGAACTTCGGGATGGTCCCTTTTCGCTGGAAATAGTCCGTCAGGAAGCGAGTGTTGTAATAAGCCAGTGCAGTCTTGCCACTGCCTTGGGTATGCCAGATGATGCCGTTCTTGACCCCCGCATCCAGTTTTTTCTTGATTGCTTTGGTTGCAAAGAACTGGGGGTAGCGCATCACGTGCTTCTGTAGACCATCAGTTTCATTCACGTAGACCAGCGCGAAGCGCAGCAGGAATGACAACCGATCACGGCTGAACAGCGAAGTGCAGATGCGGTTGGTCGGCGTATCTGGCGACTTGTTGCTCAAAAACTCAGGGCTGTGTTTGATGATGTTCAGGTTGTTGTCGCGCAGCACTTCGTTTTCAAGCGCGTCATCTTCATCTGCCAACCACTGGGCGAGATCTAGCGTTTCTACCTCGCGATCCTCGCGAAAATAGTTGAAGACTGGCGAGTCATAAGATGGACTGGCATAGAACGCCCCCTCGATAGGCTGCGGCGAGCCATCGTCGTACTCCATGTTGTTGGAGAAGACCATCAGCTGCGTGATGTTAATAAAGCGCCGGAAGCGCGGGTTCCGGCTGCGAGTGATGATCCGATTACGCTCGGCCAGCACACCTTCTCGGTTATTTGGCTTCTTAACCTCGATAAACGCTAGAGGCATTCCATTGATAAGCAGCGTGATATCGGGTCGAAACTCGTCGTCCCCATTCTTACAGGTCAGTTCGGTAACGACATGGAAGCTGTTGTTGTCGAAGTTTTCGAAGTCAATCAACCGAACCCCTGAACGTTCGGTAAGCCTATCGTAAAAGGCTTTGCCAAGGTCTTCGTTATCCAACAGTAGTTTGACATCGGCCAACAGGCGAGGAATGTCCGCATTTTCGATGCCAGGATTGATGCGGGCTATCGCAGCGCGGAACAACTCAGGAAAAATATTGGTTTCTTCGTCCCAAATGGCGTCCTTCAGGGAAAGATAGCGATAGCCAAGCCGCACTAGATGCAAGATGCACGGAATCTTGACCCTTGAGTCTTCACTAAAAACCATCTGGTTACGCTCCCTATTATTTGTCCCTACTTGAGGTCTTTCAACCTCTACTCTGCTTCTCATCTCGCTCCCCAGTCATCAGGGATGTGGCTTACGCATGCAAGATGCTGAATGCAAATCGTCAGTCTACTGCCTCTCAATGCCACCGGTGTAACTTCCCGTACATACCCCAATGCAGAGGGTGACACTGAGCAGGATGTGAAAAGCCCCGTCACAAGGACGGGGCTTAGAGGGCGCCGGATGAGGAGATGTTAGCCAGCAAACAACCTGGCACCGTCAAGGTTGGCAAATACGTTACCCATGAATAGTTGAAGTTTGCCCCACATTTGAAGCGCACGGGGTGTTCGCGGCACGATGTTATCGACCAGCTTTGCCTTGTTCCTGCTGGCATTCTTCACGTCATCTACCGAGGTCTCAAAGCCAATTTTCGTCAGCATGTCGGCCAAGTTACTGAACGAAACGGTACGAGTTAGCCCCCATTGTTGTGTGGCATAGGCGATCAGTAGGATGCGTAGCAGAATGCCACGCGACCCGCCATTGGTGATTTGCAAGCGGATCGACTGCCCTGCAGCACGCAGGCGCTCGAAGGTGGTCACACAGATGTAGTGATCGTCCCAGTCCTCGAAATCCTCGACGGTTTTCAGGCAGCGGATTTTGCGCCATTCATCGAAAATCGCCCTGGCTTTCAGACCGTCTTCGGCTGCTTTCCACGGCACCGTATCGAAAGTGACGTGCTCGTAGCTACCAGCACGCACCATACGGGGATTAACCGGACGGCGCTTGAAGTCGTATTCCAGGTTCATCGTGACTTTACGTTCCAGGCGGAAGACATCCATCTCCTTGATCCATTGATCCCGAACTGAGACAAACGGACGCGTCATGGTTTTCTGACCCGGCTGACGATTGACGTACAGATCGACGAGGTAGCCGTTCGGGTCTGCACAATCCGGCGGCGGGGAAATGCCAGATTTGGCGAGGATCAGACCTGGAATGCCAGAGCCGGTTTCCCCACGCAGCAAGGTGGCCTGCCCTCGGGTCTTCATGCACAGAACCTGTTTGACGCGATGCTTTTCTTCGATCATCTTGACCGGCTTCATGATTGCACCATCGCGCAAAGTTGCAGGTAACGCTGGCAGAGCGGACCTGTTAGATCCAGTTCATCCTCGCGGGCATCGGTCAAAATGCCATCGGTGGTGACACTGAAAACCGTACAGTGCGGCGGCAGACGATGCAGGATTTCGCCGATGACTGCGCGGACAAAGCCCGTCGTCAGCGCCGCGATGGGAGCATTGGTTAGCCCGGAATGGGGCACCTTCAGGCTTTCCATGACGTGAGTGTCGAATGCCGTTTTGTCGCGCAGCCCCTGTCCGGTTTTACCGTAGAGGCTATTTCCCAGCAGCTTGGCAGTTTGTTCCGAAACACTGCCCTTGGGATACTGCTTACGAAGGCGACGAATCTCCCGCACGAAGGGCGCAAAGATACGTACCCCGTTAGGGTCTTTCCACGGATAGATGACCCCACGCCGGATGTCGATTTCCGCCCCTTGTGCTTGCGCCAATGCCAACTCTGGCGCGGTGGCATACGAACGACCCTGCAAGGGGAAGAGGAGACCGCGCTCGTCGCAGCGAACGGGAAGTGCCGGGTATTGAACGTCGTCGGGATAATCGAAATCGACAAGGGCAAACCCCATCGCATCCCCTAAGAACTCTGCGAGTTCCTGAGTTTGGAATGATTTTGCGTAGTCGATTTCACGGATCAGCACCAAGCCAGTGGTGTAGGCCCCGATCAGATCGTAATCATGGACCAACCGGAATGTCTGGTACGAGTAGTGCGATTCCGAGAAACCGGCGTGAAGACATTCGTTGCGCCCACCGTGAAAACACTTGATGGCAAAGTGCTCGTGGAAGCTGCGCATCTCATCTTGTTCCACGACGCTTTTCTTGATCAGGCGCTGGCGAACAGGATCCCAGATCGCCTTGGTTTTTTCTTCCAGACCAAACAGCTCTTCGTAGTCCAGACCATTTTCCTCGAAGGTTCGTCTACAGAGCTGCACAGCTAGTGCGCCCGCTGACACCGGCAAGGTTTTGCGCTGTTTTTTCGTTGTTGTCATGACCCGTCCCCAGGAGCTTCGTCGTCACGCGACCAAATATTTTCCCGGGCGAAGCGCAGCACCTGCAGGTAATACTTGACCGCGATTTCGGCATCACGGATTCCGTAGTCTAGGAATGCTTGACGATCACCCGCCAGCAACTCGTCCATCCGGGCGATGGAATAGCCTTCCGGGATGTCCAGTTTCTTCAGCCCGAGTTGATCGCCTAGGGCAGAAAGCTTGACCCCTTCCGGCCCATGTTTGGCGACGTCGTTAAAGGTGACTGGCACACGATAGGCGATGGCGTTATCCACAGATCACCTCCGTGTTGCTCGTCAGGGTTTGTATATCGACACGGCGATATAGCACGTCGAAATCAACAGGGCGTTCGGTGGTGGCAATCTTCCCGCCAACGTTACCCAACTCCGTTTTGTATTCGACCAAGTCGCTGAGCATGGCCAGATCGGCACGCAGGAAGAAGCCAATCAGAATGACTTGCTCCGGGTAGTCGATGATGCAACCGGCCTCCCTAGCCTTTTCAATCACAGCCGGCAGCATCTCCTTAAGAGCCAGGCGATCGATGTGACGCCCCGATGGCGGGAAAAATACTGCTGAAACTTCACCTAGTTCGCCGACCGCATAAAACTGGTAGGAGAGTGTGCTTAGATGGTGGTTGTCTTCACGCCATTCGGTGTCGTACCCGATGTAGAGGTGGCCGCCTCGGCCGGTCAGGAGCCCCTTAGTGCTGGATAGCTCCATCAGCTCGATATTGCGTGCGTTGTAGATGTCTGTGACGCGTTCACTCAATTCATCGTCGCTGAGATGAGTGAGTGCATCGGGGTGGCTGGTGACCGTGTCATAGACACGGAACTCAGCCTCCATATTTGTGATGGCATTGTGGATAGGGTTCATGATTCTTCCCGTCACTGAAAGGGTGACTACCCGCGCAAGGCAGATAGTCGCCATTTTTCAGATCAGTTTTCCTCTTCCACCTTGTCGTCGTCCTTCAGGAACGACCAGTCCGGCTGCTTGAATTTTTTCTTCGGATCGATGGCATCGATCAAGATGTCTTCAACCCGCGCCTTGAGATCCTGGCGATAGACTTTGACGAAGCCGACGATCTTGTCGTCGCTATTGAAGTACGCGACACCGGTTGGCATCTGATCGACGCGAACGGGTACGTAGCGACGCACGCACCCACGAACGAGACGAATAATTTCCGACATGGACATAATGGTTCCTTTCAGCTGTCCAGATCGTGCGAGCAAAAGAGCTGCAACGATCGTATTGAGTTCGGCAATCCAAAATGGATCGCCACGATCGTTGTCACTGTGTCGTGCAGACCGAAGGCCTACTCGTCACATACGGCCGACAACAGTGCCGGCCTGGCATTTGGTTTATATCGAAAATAAAGGGCGCTACCCGCGCAGGGAAGACCAATGTCAGGCTGGTCGTGCCACGGTGAGATAAAGCTCCCACTTGCTGTTGCTGCGGATCTCTGATGCGCTGCAACGGAACCTAGTTTATGTGGTGTGATACACCGACGCAAGCGTTAAATTCGCTGCAACATTATGATTTTATTGATATTCTTCAGTTTTGTCCTGTCCGGTCAAACTGAGTCACACAAGCACCAATCACGTCATGTCAAAAAAATATTTCGGAGACTAGAAAAAAAGCCCGGCAGTTCGGGCCGTCCCATTTCCTCAGCCGGATAGGACTGAAGTGCTGGGCGAAGTCGATCGCATCACCTCCGCCACCACGGAACTCTTCATTGCCAGTTGCCGATGGTGCAGGTGGGCGTAGCGCTGGGATGTCGCCACGCTGGAGTGCCCGAGGATGCCGGCAATCTCGTGTAGGCTACAGTTGCGGGTCAGCAGTGCAGCGTGGGTATGCCGTAAGGTATGTAGCGTCGTTGTCTTCGGATCGATACACGCATCGATCAAGACCGACCGCCATGCCTTGCTCGGGTTATTCACCGGGTGCCCCGCAACCCGGCCAACAAACAATGGTCCTTCCCGAACGAACTGCAGACGTCGCCGGATAATCTCCAGCGCGACCGAGTTCAGAATCACATGGCGGCCACGTCCCGACTTGTTTCTCTCAAGATAAAACTCTTCGCGGTCCAGCCGAAGATCTTCGACCCGGAGATTGACGATCTCGGAGCGCCGGCAACCTGTCGCAAGCAAAAGTCGGAAAATGTCCGCCATGGTCTGGTTAGGTGCTTTGTCCAAGGCGACCATCAGACGCCGGATCTCATCTTCGCTGAGATAGCGTTCCCGCTTGTTGTTCTCCCGGTGAAGTTTGATTCCCTTGGCCTGATTGGCGGCAGGAGGGAGCAACCCCCAGCTACCAGCAGCCAGGTTGTAGCTGCGCCGGATGATTTCAAATATCCGGTTGGCGGTGGCCGGTGCCATCTTCCGGACCGTCAGGTTGTCGTTATGAAATTGCTGCAGCTCCAACGGCGTAATTTTCGCCATCTCGCGATGGCCGAATTTCGGGAGGATGTGATTCTTCATTCGACTTTCGTCGGCCTTGGCACTGCGCTTGTTGGCTCTAATGTGCCCGAGAAGGAAGTCGTCCCAGAACTGCCGGAATGTCAGTCCTGCTTTGATGTCTTCATCGCGCTGATCCTGCGGATCGATGCCTTTCAGCAACATCGATCGCCATTCGATGACCTGCTGACGGGCATCGTCGATAGCGACTTCCGGATAGCCGCCGATCTTCATCGAGCGTTTTCGGCCCTGATGCTGATAGCGAAACAGAAAGAATTTTCTTCCTTGCCGATTGACCTGCAGACGCAATCCGGAAATGTCCTGATCGCTGTATTCGACCTCCTTGCTGGCTGAATCGCTCGGGCACGGTGGCAACGCATCGATAAGCTTCTTGGTGAATTTGAATTGCCGTTTCACGGCGACCTCCTAATAGGGGAGTGGCGGTGTCGAAAAAAGGAGCGAAGAACTACAAATCCTTTTGCCTGCGCATCAGTTTTTCGGCACTACTCGCATGGATTGAACAAAGTCATGGAAGCGGACCAAGATCGAGCATGCCGGGATGGCCGCTCTCGGTCGATCTGGTCCATTTCTGGCGTTAGAGGCAGGTGTCAGGGGTGTTTGGCTGCGGCATCGCGCCGTTCCAGATAAAGCAGCGTGTCTTCCCAGGCGGCCTGCTCGGCTTCGTGGCGGGAAACGCCGGGACAAGCTTCATGGATGATGCCGGCCCGCTCCTGGTAATGCTCCTGTGCAGCGTCGTCGAGCGCATAAAACTTCCTGGCGAGTTCCGGGTCGAGGGGCGGGAGATATTTCGGCGTATCCACGCTTCAATACTCCGAAGGCAGCAGGAAGGTCGTTACCGACCGGTCCCACTCGGTAATGACCCAGAGTCGCGTCTCGGTACCGATCAGGTAACTCGATAGCACCCGCCCGCCGGCATTGAGGGCCAAGTTGTTCGCTTGCGCATCTTCGGCCGGCACGCAGCCCCAATCACCCGAGAGATGCCGAGCTAGTAAGGAGAGCGGGGGGCATTGATGTTCTTCCATCGCAGCCAGTGCGCCCGGCGTGGCGACGATCTGGCAGGGTGCAAACTTGTGCGACGACAGCGCTTGCGCTTCCGGCGTGTCGGCTTCGGTTGTAATTACTTGATACATGGTTCGTACCTCCAAAAAGGAAAAGCCGAAGTCCCTTGGGGGCTTCGGCTTCTTTGTCAGTTGCAGGAAAGGTCTTGCGTGGATGTAGTGGCCGGCAATTGCCGGAACATAGAAAAAGTCTACGCAAGTCGGATCGGGCTGACCGTCGGTGTGGCGTACTCCTGGCAGAAGCGCATCAGTTCGGCATCCATGTCGTTCGTTTCGGGAACGATCACGATGACGCCGTAACCGTCATTGTTGAGGATGTAGACCATCTCGAAGCAGCGCCCCAAGTGAGCTTCCAGCACCTCGAAGCATGGCGAGAAATCATCTTCACCGTACTTCGCGTTGCCGAACAGGCTGCTGGTGATCCAGATACCTCCGACGCGTTCGATGTCGGAAACCGTATCGCCCGGTTCCACGACGATGAACATGGCGAGTTCGTCGTAGGCGTAACCCGGGACGGCAATATCCTGAAACCTTTGAGTCAGCAGGGCGCGCATATATGCATCCTCGACCCGTTCTACGTCCTCCGGGCTACGAAGAAGCAGCATTGTCACCACCTGCCGGAGCGGTATCGTCAGTATCTGCGGGTTGGCGTTCGGCCTTCTTCGGCTTCTTCGCTTTTTCGCCGCCGGCAGGCTGCTTCTCGGCCGTGCCGATGACTTTTGGTTCTGGGTCACCCTTCTTTGCGTCCGGCAACTCGAAGGGGTCGCCCGGCAGGCTCAACACGGCAGCTTCCCAGACCTCCCAGTCTTTGCCCAGGACATGAAGGTGGGCGGCGTCCGGCGAGGGCTGAAGAAGTTGCTCGTGGCGGAGGGCGTGCATCAGGAACCCGGCGTTATTGACGGAGCGGCCGACGAACGCCGAGCGGAATATCTTCGCCGGAATAGGTCGCTCGGTATTCACCCCGCTCAGGCAGCCGCGAATGGCTTCGAACGGCACAGCCTCACGGCTGAAATAGCCGCCGCCATCGTTGCTCAGCAGGCAGAAGTAAGCTTCTTTCGAAGCCGCATCCTTCAACAGGGCGTAGGTCACACCACCTTTTGCATTCAGGCTGGTTTTAGGGGCGGTGTCAGTCTTGACCCGCCAAAATTGAGTATCGGTAGTCATCGTCAAAATCCTTGTCGGAAGATCGGAAATGCAAAAGGGCCTTGATCGTCATGATCAAGGCCCTATCGGGAGGGGATGCGGCAGGTAAAAGAAACGCGTTCAGCGCTTCAGGCGTACCCGTAACTCGATGTCGATTTGTCGGGGCAAACGCGCAATCGAGGGGCGGTACAGTTCGGCAGGCAGCATGGGTAACTCCATCTCATGGTGAAAATTCATCGAGGCTTGGCGAGCACCAAGCTTTGCGGTCAGCGACCATGAGAATCATGTATGCCTATTTCTGTTGCCGATGCGCTGGGAATTGGGAGGGGCAGGGAAATAGCGGCCACACACGTTGGCTTTGCGCCTAGCAAGGTGCAATCCCCCAAAGCCCTGGAGCTTTGGGGGCGGGCGAGCTTGGCTGCCGACTCGTATTTGTCAGATGAATTAGCAAGCCTGCGATTGCATCGTTTGTAGAGTGGATTCAGTATCCGTTCAGCTACGGCACGGGAGCGATCATTTAGAAGCAAGCTTGTTTAGATGGCCGCCGTACGCAGGCTAGCCTTGTAGTTGGGCGCTTAGTTTTGCGATGTGCTGGCGCCCTTTTCTGGAAGTGGTCTTCGTCGAAGCGAAGCGGCTTAGGCCACGATGGGGAGCCCAGAGTTTTGACGGCGATTCCTGTCGAGCCAGTCAATCAGGTCTTTATGCATATACATGCGGCGTCTGCCTGCTTCTACATAGGCAGGGTAATCACCGCGCCCGGATGAACGAGCCTTGTCGAGGGTGTTCTTCTTAATGCCAATCCAGTCGGCAGCTTCCTGAACTGTGTAGAGGGTGTAATCCGTAGCGCCAAGCTTGGGACCCACTAAGGTATTCATCATTACTCTCCGTATCGTGCCCACCACTGGGCACCGCTTTACCTGCGGCGGTGGGGCTTAAGAATTTAAGCCCAGGGCAAGGTTTAGGTTTGACCATGATAGAAAGCGACTGGTGGTGCGGCAACCAAAAATTGAGTTGCTTGCAGGAAATAAATTTATTAAATACAGTGGTTTGCAAGGTATTCGTGATGACAGTCGAGTTGCCGCTCAAGAGCTTTTCCTGAAGGAGTTATCGGGACAAAATGGTGTGCCACGGTCGCAGCCAGGAAACTTCTTGATCCGCCGGAAAATCCACTTCATCCCGATGGATCGCCGGGAAATACGTTTTTGGCAGCAAGTATCTGTCCATTTTTTCCGCTGTTTTTATACGTGCCTGGCTTTCGGACGGCATATTTTAGGTGTTGTGAAAATGCAACTCATCCAGGTGGCTAGCTTCGTTTTCGGGGAAATAGAGTGCCGCAATCTGGTTATGAGCTTGCTCCATCGACTCCTGGTGCGGATGCGAATAGATTCGGGTGACTGTCGGTGTGCTGTGGCGGGCGCATTGGCTTAGCGTTTCTAGGGGAATATGGGCGAAAACGCCGGCTGATATCCATGCGTGGCGCAGATCATGAATACGCCATTGATCGCCCAGCCCTGCGGCTTTGCAAATGCGCTTGAAGAGCTTGATAGGGCGCGAAAGGGTTGGGTTGCCCCGAGCGCCAGGGTGTAAGTATTCATTGAAACGTACTGCGACCAGTTCTGCAATTACGGATTTCACCGCAGGTGCGGTAATGGGAATGGCGCCGGGAACACCAGATTTCTGGGTTGGCAGAATCCAGTGGTCGCCTTGAATGTGCTCCCATTTGGCGTTTGTAACCTCCCCAAGTCGGGCACCCGTCAGAGCCATTAGCATCAACATGCGCGATCCAACCAGTTCATCAGCATGACAGGCCTGAGCGGCTTTCATGAAGGCGGCCATCTGTTGGACAGTCAAGAATGTAGCCCTTCTGTTATTTACCTTCGGAAGGCGGATCCGTTTTGCCACATTTTTCTCGATGAAATCGAGATCAACGGCCAAGGAGAGGCAGCTACGCAGTTGAACGACGATCTTCTTAACGGTCGCCGGCGCTAATTGCGCTTCCTGCATCCTGATCACGAACTGGCTGACTAAAGTTGAAGTGATCTCAGTCAGTGGCAGATGACCGAATTCAGGACCCAACCAATGGTTGTAGCGGCTCTGGTCGGTATGTAAGGTTTTCTTCTGCCGGCTTTTGCACTCGACCATGTAGTGCTGGTCGTGCAGTTCGGCAAAGGTCAGAACCGATTTTTTCGGACTCTTTGGGTCAATACCTTGCTCGGCAGCGAGGCGAATCTCCCGATGCTTCTGTCTTGCCTGTTCCAAGGATATCTGGCCGAGTTTCCCCAAACGAATGCGTTTGGGTTGCTTCCGGAGGTTGTAGCGGGAAAACAGGGTAATCTCGACGGACTTGCCATAGACAAAGGCCCGGAGTCCGCGATCCGTTTTACAGCACAACTCGACCTGTTTAATGCCGATTTCCTGTACTGCTCGCGCCACCTGCTTCAGTTTGGCGACGGTAAATTCGAAATGTGTCTCGAAGGGAAGGCGACGTTCCGCATGTGTTTTAGTGGGCATGATGATAGACCTCGTGGTGACGGGCTATCGCGGCGAATGATATCGAAATAACTTCCTGAGGCGATACAACTCAATCCAGTAGCGTTCCTGTTTTTCTCGATCGCCGGTGTAACTCTCTACTTATATCCCCAATACACTTGGCTACACTTCTCCTTCTGACTGCGGGACGAAAGATGCAGACCCTATCATTTTTGAAATGAGACAAGCACTGCAATCTCGGTCAGTGCCACGCCGTATCTTCCTGGTCAATTAGCTCACAGTCCTTAGGGAAAAATGAGCGAATCTTCGTAACAGCATTTCGTAACAAGTCATGTTTGTTGGCATAGTCGCTACTGTAGCGGCCCGATTTTGAACTGACGATAAACCTTCCGTCGGCAGCCAAAATAATTTCACCAGCAATCCTGGCGGGTTTGAAGCCAGTAAGGGTGGGATGTCCTGCCCCATCGAATTCTTGGCCGAACAATAAACCTCCATCTTCGCCAATTGCCCACAAGATTTTCGTGCTGTTCGCAAAGAATGCAGACAGAGGTTTCTCCGGTCCTTCGTAGAAAATATTAAGGGAACTGTTATTTCCAATTTCCCCGTTAACTATCTCATTTTCCTTTAAGTACCTAGGTGCTCTTAGCTCCCCATAGGTCCGATCAAGGTGAGCCTCAAAACCTTGTGCCGGATTCCGTTTCAAGAATCTTAAGAATGCCAAAAAGAAATCTGTTCCAGCATCATTGCTGCGCAGGCTGGCAGATGCGCCTTCTGCGTACTTTCCGAAATAGTTCAATACCCTCTCGGCTTCGGCAGGGTTCTCGATAAATATTCCGGATACCACATTTCCTTGCGGAATTTCCGTGGCATCGAACAAGACGCGAAATAGAACTTTGCCGCCTTGAATAAATGCTGCCTCCCAGTGCAGGCGAGCATAGTCGCCAGTTAGGAATTTCCGTTTACTTTCATAGTTACCTTCACTGCTGACATCATAAGCATGATTTAAAACACGATTTCTTATATCTGAAATACTTGAAAGTCTCAGTTCAAACCTAAGTCCTGCTTGCTTTTCAAGTTCCAGAAAATCAGCCTCAGGAATGCCTTTTTCACCAAATATTTGCCGAAGGCGTTTGCCCCATTCTCGACTGATGAAGCGGCACGCATATAACGGTTGGTCGTATGGAATCCGCGCCTTTTTATTGGTTGGGATAATCACCCCATTTGGAACCAGAAGCTCTTCTGCGTCAAGCCAAACACCGGAAGCATCTCGACGTTTAAGAGCCCAACCCTCGGGCTCGGGAGCGCCATAAACGAACGGCCCCAATCTGTCATCATGCAAGTAAACGCCTTTATGTGCTTCGCTATATCCAACAATCGTTACTGCATGCATGCCAAGTCGTTCTGATTTTTTCTGCTTGGTATCTCGATCATATTCAAAGACATCAGCACATAAAATTAGAGGGACGCCACTGGAAATATGAATGCGTACTGTCTCATAAAGCTCATCTAGTGTTCGTTTCCGAACATCTTCATGGTAGTAGCGTAATCCCTCGACGTCTAATGCGCGAAGAATTTGCTTTATTGAAAGCCCTTTGTTTGGAAAACCATTATTCGAATTTTGGACATGGTTAATTGCGCGAGTTGTAATTTCGCTGCAAGAAGGAATCTGCTTCTCGCTGTTCCACTCCATTGCATGAAATGCTGCCCATATCGATGTCGTTGCGCATGCAGCTACTACGCGATCTTGCTCCTGAAAGGCAACAGATTCCACGGACAGAGGAATCCCGAAAAGATCGACCTTGTATGCCCGGGAAATACAGACTTTTTCTGATCCAGCCTGGTTTATCTTCGGGTATTTTTTTACACAGGTTTTGCCGATAAATGTCAGCGGTAGCGGTCGAACCACCATGAAGCCAAGGTAGGAGTCGATCAATGGCTTGTAGTTTTTCGAGGACCTTCCAATGTTAAGCACATCATCAATATATTTATGGTTTACATTTTCTTCTGAGAAGAAATGTAGGCGGGCACACTTGTGCCCACCGTTGTTGAAGCACTTAACATAGTAGCTGGCGTAGTCTTCCAGATAGTCCTTGTCGAGATACTCTCTCTCTAGCAATACCGATTTTGCACCGATGTCCAATAAGTATTGGTATATGTAGGTCAGCTGTGGCTTTGAGAAAACATCGGAAAATTCAGATCCAAAGCACTCTTTAATAAGATTGCTAATAGTCGATTTCCCAAATTCGCAAACTAGGTATGGAGACATATTTTAGGTAAAAAAAAGGCAGCCATCAGGCTGCCATTTTGAGAGTTTTATAATTAAAGACTACAAGTCAGTGACAAGAAATCTTCATCGACAGCTTTTTGGCGAGCTGCTTCCTGCGACTCTTTTCGAGCTGCCGACAGGCGCTCCATCATTTCTGCGATCATTCCACTACTGACCACCGTTGCGTCAACTTCCGCAAATAGATCTTCAATGCTCATTCGAGCTCTCCCAATTCGGTCACGGGCTTATACGACCAAGCGGCATAAAAAACCGGCTAAACATTGTATGTGCTTCTCTCGAAGCGGTCAATCTATCCTTGACACCCGTCCTTGCTGTGTGCTCTCAAGAAAACAATCGTAAGAACGACCTACGTGAGACTAGTTCTCGCGATGCTTCAAGCTCTGAGTAAGACGGATTGCGACGGCGAGTACGTATGACAAATTGTACCTCCTTGGCAGGACAAAGTCATTGGAGGGCGTAGAAGTTCAAGATTCAGGCAAAGTTGGTTGGTCACGCTCTGGTCACAGCGTGGTCAGACTTGGGTAAGTTCCGGGAGATATCTTTGTGCACCCAGAAACGGGATTCCAAGTGTGCTCCGTCCATTCAATTGAGCTTGCTGTTGCCATGAACGGATTATCCCTGATCCCTTAACTTTGTGGCGAAAGGCAGAAGTGGCAGGGGCTTCTGCGAGCATGAGGGGAGACCTCGTGGTCGAATGTCGAGGCGAACGGCATGTCGAGATCGCTGACGCGAAGTCGGCTTGATCTAGCTATGCGAAATGGTGGTGTAACTTGCTACCGATATCCCCAATCTTGTACCTAACACCAGAGTCTGGTCTGGTTCAGTTGCATCTGAGGCTACACTGAAAAAATCACGTCGCCAAAATTCCAGGTTACGCATTTCTACCTCGTTAATACCATGGCCACTCCTTTAACCCGCTAGGAGCAATCATGGCAAAGCAATCGCAGCAGCAAACACGTACCCAGCAACAGTTGAACGACCGGGCGAACGCACTTAACAACAATCGTGGGACCTCTGGGACGAACCCAGTCAATGCCCAGGTTCATGGTAATCGGGGCAAGCAGCTCAATCCGAATCAAAAGTAACGCATCGTATCCCCGCTGCGTGCGGGGATACGTGCTTTCAAAAATAAACGTGATCAATCATGAACGATAACTTCCCGGTACTCGGCGAACTGGTCAAGTTTGCTTTCGACGCAGCTGGCGTCCTACCCCGCAAGCGAGGGGAAAATGACGGCCTTAACGATGCAGATAAAAAGCGCATTCAAAAACAACTCCAGCGCCTTACTGATGAAGAGGGAAGCCTGACGGATCGCTGTGGTGAGCTGATCCGTAGCCTGGCTTTCCTGACGGCCGGTGCGATACCGAATATCAAGGTAAATCTGGCATTTGGCGAAGGCGTTATGGATCTATTCGAGGTTTACAACGCTGTTATTCGTGACGAAGGCACTTATCTCTGCAAAAAAGACAGCATCCTTTGGTTTTGCCGCGCACATGCAACTCCTCGACTAGCGCTGTCAATCCAAAAGCACACACTCCGTTTCAATTTGGCCTCTGAGGGGTTCGCCATCCCACCAGACCCCAACTGGTATCTGCCAACGATCAACGGCGACGATATCGTTTGGCCCATCAGGAAAGTCATGTCTTGGGTTTATGAAGCTTGTGGCGTTAGTCGGACACATTTTCACTACCCGGGAAAGAGCGTCGACACTGATGATGCCGAGCTTCAGCAGAACCTGGATAACGCATCCGCCTGGTTCAACGGAAAACGTCTTCCATCCTGGCCAAGTCTGTCTTGGAACTTCATGCGCTCATTTGAGCATCTTGAAATCCACAACGACGCAGCGTACCAGCGGCAGTTTCCGGAGAAGTTGCGCGACAGTATCTTTCAAGCGCTGTTCTTGTCCCGGCTAAGTACCTATATCTGCAATCTGATTAAGGAAACCTACGGGACAGTGGTTCTGGAGCTGTTAATCACCCAATTCACACAGCATCGCGATTGGCTGTCAGTCGAGCTCGATTCGTTCGCAACAGAAACCAACGCATATATCGAGGGATACCGTGTCCCGCCAACCGCATTAGACATAGTCTGGATGGAGTTTTCGGAACAATACTGGACCTGGTTCCGCGATCGCTACGCCGACCTGGCAAAAACGCTGGATTATTTGTTGCAGCAAAACGACTACGACCCTCTACCTGCGGATACGGTTGCTGAACTGATTCAGAGGTATGGCGAGTACAGCGTGCGCGCCGCACTCGAAAAAATGGAAATCAATCGCGACTTCCCCATCCCTCAAAGCTTTCCACAAAGGTTAGGTGAAGGGTTTGAGCTCAAGAAAAACTTGAATTGCAGCGACGAGGATATTGATCGGTACCTGCACGAAATCCAACGAGACGGCTTAGCGTCACATCTCAACTGGATGGAGCGTTGGTTGCGTTCAGTGGTTCGCTACCGGAATGAAGACTACGAGTCGGCCTTCAGTCATATGGAATATGCCTTCGAGCAAGCGAAGTACCGTGCTGGCGGAAGCCAGTATCTGCTAGTAAACCAATTCATCGAGCTCGCCGCAAAAACCAATCGCTGGAAAAGCTTCAAGAAAGGAGTCGAATGGGCGCTCTACCTTGGAATTTCTATACGTTGGCTCCGTGACCAGGAGCCTAATGAGGAGGCGCTGCAATTTGTTTTCTGGATGATGCAGAAGGCCACCTACGCAAAGTTATAAGCGCCCCGTCCATGACAAATAATAACGGTCGGGATACGATCAACGCTTGTTCCCAGAATCCAAAGATCATGAAAAAGCAGATGTACAACATCGCGGTTTACGTCGACATGGAGAATGTCGCTTCAACCGAATTTGCGCTGGAAGACTTAATGAGCGCGTTGCTTCGAGCCGATGACGACCACAACTGCATCTTCGTGATCAAGGCGGCTTACGGTAACCAAAGGACTGGCAAGAAGACGCTCAAAGAGCAACTAATCGACCACAACTTCACGTTGATCGATACGCCGAAAATTGGCGCAGAGAAGAACCGGGCAGATCTCTTCATCAGCTTGGACGCTTTTGAAACGCTCTACCTTGGCAACCCGAAGATCGATCGCTACTGCTTCCTGACCAGCGACTCCGACTTCACTGTGATTGGCGACCGCTTGCGGAAGTACGGGAAGGAAGTCTGGTTGGTCTGCCGAAAGAAGGACAAAGACCGGGCTATTTTGGCCAAAGCCTTTGACACCTTGCTCTTCCTGGAGGACTTTGCCCGGGCGAAGATCAAGACTTTTGATGACGCAATCGAGAATCTCTTCGTCAAAGCGCTACGCAACATCGATCGAAATAAGTTGCCGATCAATGTCTCGACCGCCAATAACAAGATGAAGGAAATCGACCCCAGCTTTGATGTTGCGCGGACTCAGTACAAGAACTTCATGCCTCTTGTGAAGGAGATGAGCAGTCGAGGGCATTTGCGCTTTACAACGTCACCAGGAGGTGAAAATCGGATTACCGATATCCTTATTTAGAGGTGTGACGATTCAGCTACGTAACGCAAATACCGCTTTTTAGGTTTTCGCCAACCCAATGTTCCACTTTGGTTTTGCCTAATTACCAGAGTGGGACCATGTTAATCGCGATGGTGATGGTCTCTGACGCGGAACTAGCATTGAGAGGGATCTCGAATGTCGGCAATTGAACTTCCTTCTCGTCAGACTGCTTCGGCATCGGGTAAATGAGTGCAAGCTGGCGGCAACGATAATGAACTGCATAAGCGACCAACTGGTATATGTCGGCTTCATCGATACCCCATTGGTGAGCATCAGGATCCAGCCGTTTCCATTTGGCGTCGATGATGCGTTCAATGCTACTTGGAGCCCCATAGGGGGTGGTACGCCAGATCGTGATGTCCGGCTTTAAGTAGAAGGCACCTTCATTACTCTGGGTGGCTAGCGGCTCAATAGGCCCCTGCCGCTTCACTAGCCTCGATTCGCCAGCAGTTTCCTCAAGCAATCGCCCTACATACGCCTCAAACAAGCGGTTCATATCAAACAGCAAGCCGGGTGAATGCTGTGCCCCAACCGCCAGCGCAGGAGCGCTCATAGCAAGGAGCCAGCAGCACCAAGTCAGCACTGACTCATAGCGCTTGGTCATGCGTTCCCTCGGCAGCCGTCCGACATCAGCGCTTGTCACTCGGGTCGACGTGACACTGGCGTAACGAGCATGGGTTTCCCACCATAGGCGCTGAGTGGCTGTACTTGAGGCCCATGACCGGCAAGCGTCTAACGTTGCACGAATGGCACGGTTATAAGCGTTATCAGCCGTGAATTCATCGTAGTTACACCGAAAAAGATGAGGGCGGGCTACGTTGTGTTTGACTTGTCCATGGGCCAAAAAGCGCCCCCGGACAACGGGCAAGTCGTCGTCATGTTCCACGTAGCGGCTAAGCAAGCCGCGATGCGCTTGTTTCAATGCTTCTTCCAAGAAGCAGCGTATAAAGACATCCAGGAGTGGGGCTCGGACGGTTTGCTGGGGTACGTTGTCGACTTTCGTAATCGCTACAGAGCCGGCATGGCGAAGCATTGTGAGCAAAGCCGCGCGCGAACGGCTGATCTCATCCTCAGTGCTGATTTCGGCAAAGCCGACCTTAGGCAGCACTTCCAACACGCATGTTTCCAAGCGGACAACACCACAGTACTGCGCCAGCTTGATGCCGTCGGTTACGCGCTGACAAAACCCCCGCCGCTGATCATTGAGGCGCAGCAATGCCGCAGCCTCATGCTCCGTCAAATAGCGAGTCCGGCAGGAGCTTGTGTTGTGCTCAGCGTCTGACACATCATTCGGCAAGATCGGAATGACTTCGTGTTCAAGAACGCTGATCGTACGTAGTACGGCCATAGCGTGTTATTGAATCGATGAAGCCGCCGGTTCGCTGTTCAGGTCACCGGGCGTGTCGAATGTTGAGCCTTCATCGCTCATCGGTGCCGATGCGGCCTCATTGCCTGCTCCGTACAACGCCATGATTTCGGCCTCGGACCACGTTCCGGGGTCTCCAATCGCAAAAGAAATGCGAACCTCTGTGCCCACCGAATGACGAGCCCCGGGGAACAAGTCCAATGGAACCAGTTTTCGGGAGGAAAAAAATGGGCTCTCTTTGGTGCTTCCCGTGAGAACCAGGCGCACTTTTTCAAGGTCTTCGAAGAAGTACTCTTGCAACAAGGGAATCACACGTTGAGCCAATACATCTTGCAAGTCAGTCAACGAATGCAGTTCCATAAACAGCGCATGGCCAATCGCATGGTCGCGATCAAGCAGATACTCAAGGCGGTCGTTGATTTTCTGCAACAAGCTAGGAAGGTGGATCTTTCCTACATAAGCAGGCTCGATCAGATCAGGTTCGGGGGGGCATTCCTGGAAACGAAAACGTCGCCGTAACGCCACATCCATCATGGCGATAGAGCGATCAGCCGTATTCATGGTCGCGACGATATTGAGATTATCTGGAACGCCGAAAAGCATGTCGGTGCCTGGCAGCGTAATCCAGGCCCCATTGTCGTTAGGCTTGCTACCTGCGATGACACGCTTGCTCGGCTCGATCAGCGTGATAAGTTCGCCGAATACTTTCGCGACATTCGCCCGGTTGATTTCGTCGATAAACAGCGTAAACGTCTCGCCCGGGGTGTCATGTGCCTTCTCGCAGATCCTCAAAAACGGGCCCTTTTCAAAAGCCACCACGATCCCGGAACCGTTTTCCGACGCTTTCGGCCGCAGGCCCCCCATAAAGTCCTCATACGAGTAACTTGGGTGGAATGATACAAAGTCATATTCCTGCCCGACCTCGTAAGCCGCATCCATGAGAAGTTGCATCTGATATGTCTTACCCGTACCCGGCGGGCCATAAAGGATTAGGTTGTCTGCCTTCCGAAGCGTCGGCGTCGCACCTTCACCAGCATCTTTTTCCACTCCGTAGTCTGCTTCTGGTTCGCTAACGCCAAGAGTTCCCGTGCCTGTCCCTTGTGTTGGTGTGGCGGCCACTGTAGGTGTCGGTGCTGGTGCTTGCTTAATCAATGTCCCAACCGGGGGTTCGTAATAGTCGACGACCTCGCCCGGATGTTGGACCTCCAGACGCTTTCTCAAGTCGAGCAAGGCAGCATCCAGAGAGGGGCGATTGTCTGCCATGCCCCGCTTCCAGATCTTGAAGTGCCGAGCAACTTGATTCTTGTTTCCCTGGCTGAAAATACGCTCAAAGGTATCGGGGAAAAGGACATGGCATAGGGTGTGATAAAGCTGCCGACCTTTTCCTGAGGGAATGCCATCAAGCCACACCGCGAAGCGATTGCCATCGGCAAGCAATGCGGTACGGTCAGCCACTGATTTAGCCACGAAGTCAGCGAATGCTTCTATGGCGAATGCAATTTCCATCCACAGATAGTTGTTATAGCCAGGTCCAGCACTCCCTAATCCAGAGAGAACGGGTTCTGCGAGGAATTGCGAGTTCGAGGGGAATGGACCGGGCGGCTTGATGTTCCATATGCGCTCAAGGGTGTTTCTCTTAGTGTGCGCTCGAAGATTGATTGGCCCGAGCTGCACAATCCAAAACACCTCTGCCATCAACGCCACATCCAGTGGCGTACAAGCCGCAAGCTGGTTCGAGAGCTTCTCGTAGAAATTGCCTCCACCGGCGTCAGGTTGCTGCACGTAATTCCTGATCAGGACTTCGAAATGCTCTGGAGTCCAAAGCATTTCGCCTTCCAGAAACAGCGAGTGGTTACCTATAAGGCAACGCTGCTTGAACGTGTCTGCTGCATTAAAGACCTGATCGGCTTTTTCGAAATGGGGATTCTGTCTGCTCATGGTGTCTTGAAAGACCTGCGATCGAATGACTTCCGCATTATTACTCAGAAAGGCCAATCCGGTGTTCTGTACTATCAACGCCAGTCAAGTGGAGCGGTGTCACTTCGCCATATACACCCCAAGCCCCTACATAACGCCCTCGGAGTGAGTTGCAAAAACATCTGATTGGCATTATTAGCAGGTTTGTAAAGTGCACTTGTTGATTGATTGGGATGTGGCAAATGGAAGTTATCCATCACACAGATCGCAGCGATAGGAAGAGCAGAGTAAAACGCATTTTGAAAAAGCCAGGGAACCGTTGATGAATCGAACCTCAGCTCAAGTGACAAAACCGCGTTCTGAGAAGAACCTAGAGTTTTTCCTAGAGGTCATAATGGAAAACCTCTTCAATATCTATGCCAAGGGGTACCCGCAAGAACCTCGCGAGGCGCTCCGGGAACGGCTTAGGAAAACGCTCCTTACCCCACTGGCCGTGATACATGCCGCTGGCAATGCGCCGTTCGCCAGAGACTTCTCGGGCGATGCAATTCTTGCGAGGGCCTACGCGAATGATCAGGGCATTGATTCGGAATTCCCCTTTGTTCTTGCATGTACCTATTGGGTTGAAGCCGGCGTCGCGCTTCCTCGAGATCGTGAGGAAGCGTGGTCATATGCCATCGAGGCGATGTTCTACTGCGGAACCGCAAAGGCCAGCGATAGCTTTGACCGAGCGCTGCCAATCTTGAGCGAAAAAATTAGCGCCGAGGCGCGTCGGGTTGCTAGTGCCAACGCTGGCAATGCGCGAAAGGAAATATTAGCTGAAATCGGCAAAGAAGCCGTACGTCTCGTCCGATTGCAAGGGGAGGGTGGTGAGCGCTGGATAAACTATCGTGAGGCCGCTAGCTCCGTTGCCGCAAAGGTTCAAGAGTATGCAAGAAAGAAGGGGCAGCCCTTCTATGCCGCCGATGGCGGAGTCCGAACGATCGCTGCCTATCTCAAAAATGCGATGGAACTGACCCCCTACATCAAACCTGGCAACCACAGGCGCCGCGGTGGCCCAAAAAACTATTAAGCGACGTTTGCTCGCCGACGCACCCTAAGCCTCGACCTCCTTGCCTATCTTTGGCACATGGCTTCAGCTGAAGCCATGTCAAGTTCCTGTAAATTTTGAAAGGAGAAACATTATGCGCATCGTCAGCGCAGTTTTTGGAGGCACGTGCGGCATTGTGAGCGATTCACGATTTTTGGCGCCCATTTGCCGATTGATCGATTTTCGAACGGAGGCGTGATCGTGGCTAAATCACGGGTGCAACACCTCCAGAATTTGTTCGACCGGCTTGAAGACTTCGAGCGCCCTGAGGGCGATAACGAGGGCAGCGCGTGGAACGGCCCTGATATCTTCCCGTTTCTCCCTCCCGAAGCCCAGGAGATCGTAGAAGAAATTGAGGTCCTTGCGCGCGATGTAATCGTCCGCCAAGTGGACTATGGTGTGATGGCGAGTGCTCGGGGCTTGAGCGGCGTGCGCAAGCACGGTTGCCAAGCGGACTACGGCCCGTACCAATACGATCCCAATAGGAACGTTGGCTACATCGAGCGCCATGATCGGCGGATCGATCTGTCAGACCCGAGACCGGATTTTGATGACGACGCCGACTGACTAAGCCGTAAAATGAGGTGACCGCTTGACACGGCTATTCGCGGTGCTCTCGGAAGAACGCCCTCCTTTGTGGGAAAGAACCGGAGTCTGGTCACTGTCTGGTCACAGCAAAGTCAAATTCGAGCAAGCGACCTGCAACCTCGGTAGGCAGCTCATCTGATTGGTGGAACTGCAATACTCCGCGCAGATTTTTATTTTTCAGAGAAATTCTGAAAGAAAACGGCAAGGACTAGGCCTAGCCCTCCAGGCAGAATACCCTGTGCCATGTTTTCATAACCCATAGGTCGGCAGTTCGATTCTGCCCATCACCAGAAATGCAGAAGCCGCTGATCCGAAAGGGTCAGCGGCTTTTTCATTTGTTGGTCGCGCCATGTGCGGCACGTAGGTGTGGCACATGGCTGGCGTCGTACTTAGGCTTTTGGCGCAGCCGGCT
>Ga0316604_10001044_pt1 | contig 26859 bp, 29 predicted proteins | sample OWC_soil_day20_C_FD_207650 | JGI IMG/M metagenome (GOLD analysis project Ga0316604, IMG submission 207650) | Wetland soil microbial communities from Old Woman Creek delta, Ohio, United States - OWC_soil_day20_CT | ecosystem: Environmental > Terrestrial > Soil > Wetlands | place: USA: Ohio...
ATACAGCGGCTGGCCAGGTTACGTGGAAAAATTGACCACCCAGATGGCCGGTGGCAATGAACCCGACATCATGCAGATCAACTGGGCCTGGATCAGCCAGTTCTCCAAGGATGGCAACGGCTTCTATGACATGAAGAAGGGCGGCAGCATCAAGTTGGACGACTTCACGGGTGAAGCCTGGAAGACCGGCATGGTCAACGGCAAGCTCAATGCCGTGCCTATCTCCTATACCGCACGGGTCTATTTGTGGAACAAGACCATGTGGGACAAGGCCGGTTTGCCGTTGCCGAAGACCTGGGATGATTTGCTGCATGCAGGCAAGGTGTTTGAACAGAAACTGGGTAAGGGTTATCACCCGCTTGATGGCCAGCTGTATGACCGTGTTCTGATGTCGCACGCCTATATTTATCAGAAGACCGGCAAGCCATGGATTTACCCAAACCAGGCGAAGGTTGCTTTGACCGAAGCGGAAGCGCTGGATTGGGTCAAATTCTTCAATAGCATGGTTTCTACCGGCGCGAGCTCCACGCAACAGTACCGCGTGAGTTCGGGTGGCGGTGATTCCGAGCGCCAGACCGAACAGATGCCGGATTGGGTCAGCGGCAAGTTTGCTGGCAACTACACCTGGGATTCGACGTTCAAGCCGCGCCTCTCCACCCCGAAGGGCATGACCTTCGATGTGGGTGATTTCCTGACCATGCCTGGCGCCAAGAACTCCGGTTACTTCGGTCGTCCTTCCATGATGTTCGCGGTGAGCAAGAACTCCAAGAATGCTGAACTGGCCACCAAGTTTGTCAACTTCCTGACCACGGATGCTGAGGCGATCAAGATTCTGGGTACGGTGCGTGGCGCTCCGGTGTCCAAGACCCAGATGGATGTACTGCTCAAGGACAAGAAGTTCACCGATCTGGAATTGAAAGCCATGAAGCAGATCCAGTCCGCGAAGATCGACATTCCGTCTCCGCTGATGGAACACAACCGCATTCAGCAATGGGTGCGCGAGGTGTTTGAAAAGGCCGCATTGGGCAAGATCAGCGAGCAGGAAGCAGCCAAGATGCTGGTTGACGAAACCAACGCGCAACTGCGTCGCTTGCGCTAAGCAAACAGCCGGATTGCCTGACAGGCAATCCGGTTTTTACCCCAAGGCAATGTCAGCACGATGTCTCATCGCGGCGTTGCCTTTTTTACGCACTTTTGAAAGAGGTCCCCATGGCCAAAGGCGACAAGATTCATCTTAATTTTCAAGACTTTATCGATAAAGAGACGGGCGCCCGCGTAACTCGCCTGACTCCAGTCGATGTCACCTGCCACCGTAACTACTTCTATCAGAAGTGTTTCACCAATGATGGCAATAAACTGTTGTTCGGCGGCTGGTTTGACAATGACTGGAACTGCTACCTGCTCGATTTGAAGGCGCAGGAGGCAATACAGCTGACCGAGGGTTCCGGGGACAATACCTTCGGCTGTTTCCTCTCGCCCGATGACAAGTATCTTTACTATGTCAAGAACGAGCGGCAACTCAAGCGCGTGAAGCTCGATACGCAGGAAGAAGAAACCATTTATACCGTGCCTGAGCTCTGGAAGGGTTACGGTACCTGGGTGGCAAACTCCGCATGCACCAAGCTGGTGGGCATCGAGATGTTCGACGCGGACTATATTCCGCTCACGGACTGGACCAAATTTGCCGAGCAATACCACAAGCAGCCGCGCAGCCGCCTGATCTGCATTGATATTGCCAGCGGCAAGGCAGATGTGTTGCTCGACGAGAAGTGCTGGATGGGTCACCCGATCTATCGTCCGTTCGACGACAACACCGTGGCCTTTTGCCACGAAGGTCCGCATGATCTGGTCGATGCACGAATGTGGCTGATCAATGAGGATGGCAGCAACAAGCGCAAGGTCAAGGCGCATGCCGAGGGCGAAGCCTGCACGCATGAATTCTGGGTGCCGGATGGTTCGAAAATGATTTATGTTTCCTTCGTCAAGGGCCACAAGGAGCGCTGGATCCGCGCGGCAGACCCAGTCACGCTGGAAGACAAGGAAATCATGACTATGCCGCATTGTTCGCACCTGATGAGCAATTATGACGGCACGCTGCTGGTGGGCGATGGTTGCAATACGCCGGTCGATGTCAGCGATACCAGTGCGCACAAGGTGGAAAACGATCCGTTTATCTACGTGTTCGATGTGGCCGCCAAGACCTGCAAGCCTGTAGTTAGCCATAACAGTTCGTGGAAGGTTTACCGCAACAACCGCCAGGTGACCCACCCGCATCCGTCGTTCACGCCGGATGACAAACGTGTGTTGTTTACCAGTGATTTTGAGGGCGAGCCTGCGTTGTATCTGGCAGATTTGCCGGCTTGATTCTATTGCTGGATTACTGATGCCCCGCCAGCTCAAGGAGAAGGTGGGGTGGAAATCGCTCACAAGACAGCATAAGTCGCTGGCTTTCCATGTGCCACGATCACTTGGCAGGTAGCCTGAAACCCCGTCTTTTCCGAAAGCCGGGGTTTTTGCATTGCACGCCAACGCGGGAAGCGAGGAGGTCAAATGTTTGTCAGGGATAGTCCTTTACGTCATTTAACCAAAGCGGGTTGCTTAAAATTTAGGCAGGCGTTACAATTCGCGCCCTTTCGGAAGTTGCGGTTTCCTGTTTGACATGCAGATCGGCCCCTATGTGCTTGCCAATAACTTGATCGTCGCACCGATGGCGGGTGTGACCGATCGCCCGTTTCGCATGCTGTGCCGACGCTTTGGCGCGGGTCATGCGGTTTCCGAAATGATTACTGCGGATAAATCCCTGCGCTTGTCGAAAAAGACTTTGCGCCGGTCGGATTTTGATGGTGAAACGGCACCGATTGCCGTGCAGATTGCCGGTTCAAATCCGCAGGAATTAGCGGCTGCAGCTCGCTATAATGTCGAAGCTGGTGCGCAGATCATTGACATCAATATGGGTTGCCCGGCCAAGAAAGTGTGCAACAAGCTGGCTGGCTCCGCGCTGCTGCAGGATGAAAAACTGGTCGCGGCAATTTTGTCTGAGGTGGTTGGGGCGGTGGATGTCCCCGTAACCTTGAAAACCCGGCTCGGGTTCAGCAATGGCGAGGAAAACATCCTGCGCGTGGCCAGGCTGGCCGAGGAATCTGGCATCGCCGCGATCGCGGTGCATGGCCGTACCCGTGAAGACATGTACAACGGCAGCGCGCGCTATGAGTTGATCCGTGCAGTGAAACAGGCGGTGCGCATTCCGGTGATTGCCAATGGCGATATCGATAGCCCGCAAAAAGCCAAGGTTGTGCTCGACGCCACCGGGGCGGATGCGATCATGGTTGGCCGCGCGGCGCAGGGGCGACCCTGGCTGTTTCGCGAGATCGCGCATTATCTGGCGACGGGCGAAGAGCTGGCCCCGCCGGCTCTGGACGAAGTACGCAGCACGATGCTCGCCCACCTGGAAGCGCTGTACGATTTCTACGGCGAGTATTCCGGGTGCCGCATTGCGCGCAAGCATATCGCCTGGACGACGCGCGGTCTGACCGGAAGCAACGAGTTTCGTAGCCGCATGTATGCGTTGGAAAGCACGGCGCAACAGCTGGGCGCAGTCACGGATTATTTTGATGGACTGGCCATGGCGGCGCAGACGGTTGCTCAGGCCTAAGAACAACAATTACCCAAAGGAGTGGGACATGAATAATTCGTGCGATCAGGTTGCCAATGCGATCGATGCAGCGCTGGAACAGTATTTCTTCGATCTGGATGGCGAAGCTCCGTGTGCGTTGTATGACATGGTCCTGGCGCGCGTGGAAAAACCCCTGCTTGTCTCGGTGCTCTCGCGGGTTGATGGAAACCAGACCAAGGCGGCGGACATGCTGGGTATCAATCGTAATACGTTGCGCAAGAAGTTGCAGACCTATGGCTTGTTGTGAGTTTGGGCGATTTTCTGTGCCTGTATTAAATAACGCACATGAATGGATTTAACCCCGCGAGCAGGGCGGTATCGGGTCAAGCCTGAGTTGCCGGTTTGGGGGAGTGTTTTTCGGCAGCCAGGGGCGAATGCGTTCGCCCCTTCATCTTGATTATGAAATGGATATTTGGAATGAGCAAAATCACCCGCGCGCTGATCAGCGTCTCCGACAAGAACGGTATCCTTGAATTCGCCCAAGCCCTTGCGGATAGTGGCGTCGAGATTCTTTCCACCGGCGGCACTGCGAAACTGCTGGCAGAAAAGGGAATCCCGACGATCGAGGTGGCCGATTACACCGGCTTTCCGGAAATGCTGGATGGCCGCGTGAAAACGCTGCATCCCAAAATCCATGGCGGCATTCTGGGCCGGCGCGACTTGCCTTCGCATGTTGCCAAAATGGCCGAGCACGGCATCGGCAATATCGATCTGGTATGCGTGAACCTGTATCCGTTCGAGGCGACCATCGCCAAACCGGATTGCTCGTTCGAGGATGCCATCGAAAACATCGATATCGGCGGACCGGCCATGGTGCGTTCCGCGGCCAAGAATCATGCCCACGTGGCGATCGTGACCGATGTGGCCGATTACGCGCCGCTGATCGCGGAAATGAAAGCCAATGCCGGTGCTCTGACGCTGGCGACCCGGCGCGAGCTGGCCAAGAAAGCCTTCAGCCATACCGCTGCCTACGATGGAGCGATCTCCAACTACCTGACCGCGCTGGCCGACAGCGGCGAAAAGCAAGCCTATCCGCAGCGCCTCAACCTGCAGTTCGTCAAGGTTCAGGACATGCGCTACGGCGAAAACCCGCACCAGTCCGCCGCGTTCTACCGCGATCTGGATCCGGCCGTTGGCAGCCTCGCTTCCTACAAGCAGATCCAGGGCAAGGAACTCTCCTACAACAACATCGCCGATGCCGATGCGGCCTGGGAATGCGTGAAGCAGTTCGATGAGCCGGCCTGCGTGATCGTCAAGCATGCCAATCCCTGCGGTGTGGCCGTCGCCAAGGATAGCTACAGCGCCTATCGTCTGGCGTTTGCCACGGATGCGACCAGTGCCTTTGGCGGGATCATCGCGTTCAACCAGATCGTTGACGAAGATACGGTCGAAGCCGTGGCCAAGCAATTCCTCGAAGTGCTGATCGCGCCGGGTTATACCCCGGCTGCCCTCGAGTTGCTGACCAAGAAGCAGAACGTGCGCGTGCTGGAAGTTCCGTGCGAGTCCGGCAGCAACCGCTTCGACGTGAAGCGCGTCGGCGGCGGCCTGCTGGTGCAAACACCGGATTCGCACATTCTCAAGCTGTCCGATCTCAAGGTGGTGACCAAGCTGCAGCCGACCGAAGCTCAGTTGAAAGATATGCTGTTCGCCTGGAATGTGGCCAAGTTCGTCAAATCCAACGCGATTGTCTTCTGTGGCAAGGGCCAGACGCTCGGCGTAGGTGCCGGTCAGATGAGCCGCGTCGATTCGACCAAGATCGCCGCGATCAAGGCCAAGAATGCCGGTCTCGACCTGCGTGGTTCGGTCTGCGCGTCGGATGCCTTCTTCCCGTTCCGCGACGGCGTGGACGTGATCGCCGAAAACGGCGTTTCCGCCATCATCCAGCCGGGCGGTTCGATGCGCGACGAGGAAGTGATTGCCGCAGCGGACGAGCATGGCATTGCGATGGTGGTAACCGGCGTGCGCCACTTCCGCCACTAAACAGGGGCTGCGCATCTTCGTGGACTTTGTCGCTGCGCGGCTCGTGTACCTAAATGTACACGTCGCCGCTGGCTTTGTGTCCACGAGGTGCTCGCTCCCTGTTTGAGTTTTGATTTTAAAAGACGGACTCTCTGAGTCCATCCAATTCATCCGAGTCCATCCAATTCAGGGTCTGGTCATGAATATTCTTGTTGTGGGTTCTGGCGGCCGCGAACACGCGCTGGCCTGGAAGATTTTGCAATCGCCGCGTTCGGGCAAGGTTTTTGTCGCGCCGGGCAATGCCGGTACCGCGCTGGAACCGGGGCTGACCAATGTTGACATCACCGCCATCCCGGAATTGATCGAATTCGTCCGGCGCGAAAATGTTGCGCTGACCGTGGTTGGCCCGGAAGCGCCGTTGTCGCAAGGGATTGTCGATGCGTTCCGCGCTGCGGGTTTGCGTATTTTCGGACCGACCCGTGCGGCTGCGCAGCTTGAATGGTCCAAGGGTTTTGCCAAGGATTTTCTCGCCAAGCACCATATCCCGACTGCCAAGTACCAGACCTTTGCCGATGCCAAGCAGGCACATGCCTACATCGATGCCAATGGCGCGCCGATCGTGATCAAGGCCGATGGCCTGGCCGCGGGCAAGGGCGTAATCGTTGCGATGACGCTGGATGAGGCGCATGCCGCGATCGACGACATGCTCGAAGGCAACCGCTTCGGTGATGCCGGTGCACGCGTGGTGGTTGAGGAATTCCTGGCCGGCGAAGAAGCGAGCTTCATCGTCATGGTCGATGGCCACAACGTGCTGCCGATGGCCACTTCGCAAGACCACAAGCGTTTGCTGGACGCGGATCTCGGTCCGAATACCGGCGGCATGGGCGCATACAGCCCGGCACCGGTCGTCACGCCGCAAATCCATGCGCGCGTGATGCGTGAAATCATCATGCCGACCGTGGAAGGCATGAAGAAGGATGGAACCACCTATACCGGTTTCCTCTATGCCGGTCTGATGATCGACGAGACCGGCGCACCGAAGGTGATCGAGTTCAACTGCCGCTTTGGCGATCCTGAAACCCAGCCGATTATGCTGCGCCTGAAATCCGATTTCGTGGCGCTGCTGGAGGCGGGCATTGATGGCAAGCTCGACCAGGTTGAAGCCGAATGGGATCGCCGTGCGGCGCTAGGCGTGGTGATGGCGGCGGCCAATTATCCTGAAACACCGCGCAAGGGCGATGTGATTACCGGATTGCCGGGCACGCTGGACGACGGCCATGTGTTCCATGCCGGTACCAGCCTGAATGGCGAGGGCAAACCGGTCACCGCCGGTGGGCGCGTGCTGTGCGTGACGGCCTTTGGCGAGAATTTCAAAGCGGCGCAGAAACGCGCCTATGAGATCCTGGACAACATCCGTTTCGATGGCATGCAATATCGCCGTGATATTGGCTGGCGGGCGATCAGTCGCAAGGATTGAGTGGTTGTAGTTACAAACGCCGGCGGATGAACTCCGCCGGCGTTTTTTATTGCGCGCGTGTGGCGTAGCGGCGCGCCAGGATGGCACATACGAACAGCTGCAACTGGTGGTAGAACATGATCGGCAGCACGATCACGCCAAGCGCGGGGTGGGCGCCGAAGAGCAGCTTGGCCATCGGCACGCCCGAGGCGAGCGTTTTTTTCGAGCCGCAGAACACGGCAACGATTTCATCTTCCACATTCAGGCCGAGCCGGCGCGCTGCCAGGCGAGTGAGGAGCAGAACGGTGACCAGAAACAGTGCCGCGCCGGCAATGGTCAGCAGGATCAGGCCCAACCCGTGACGTTGCCAGAGCCCCGCCGCGACTGAATCGCTGAAGGACACCAGAACCAGCAGCAGGATCACGGCGCGGTCGAAGACGCTGGTCCAGGGCTTCCAGCGTGCGAACCAAGTGCCGAAAAACGGGCGCAGCAACTGACCGAGCACAAACGGCAAGAGCAGCAGTTTGGCGATATTGAGCATCGCATCGCCCAAGGCGAGTCCGCCACCGCTGTGGCTGGCGACCAGGCTGATCAGGAGCGGTGTCAGGAAAATGCCGAGCAGGGTCGAGAGCGTGGCGTTGAAGATGGCGGCCGGCACGTTGCCGCGTGCCGCAGAAGTCATCGCGACCGAGGAGGAAATGGTCGAAGGCAGGGCGCACAGATAGAAAAATCCCAGCATCAGATCAAGCGGGATCCAGCGGCCGGCGAGCAGGTCGAATGCCAGCCAGAGCAGCGGGAAAACAGCAAAAGTGAAGATTTGCACCAGCAGGTGAACCTGCCAGCGCAGCAACCCCTGCTTGAGCTTTTCCGTGGAAAGACTGATGCCGTGCAGAAAGAAAATGGCAAAGATGCCCCAGTCGGAGAGTGTTTCCGCATGCAACAAGCCGCCGCTTTGCCCGATCCTGGGGGCGAAAGAGGCCAGAATCACTGCGCCGAACATTCCCAGCAGGAACCAGTCGCGCCAGAGGCGGGAAAAATATTCATGCATGATCAAATCGCCAATGAAGGAATGGCGTTAACGGTAAAATGCTTGCATTTATCTGTCTGTCGACAAAAAGAAAGAATATGGCTGAAAACAGACATTCTGGTCGCCCTGGTTCGATTGAGCGCAGCATTCCGGCATTGACGGCGTTGCCGCGCCCGGTACTGAGTCGCGCAGAATCGCTGCCTGCCGGGTCGCATACCCGCCTGCATGCCCATGAATGGGCGCAATTTTCCTACGCGCTGAGTGGTGTGCTGGAAGTGCGCACCTTGCAGGCGAGCTTCATGGCACCGCCGCAAAGAGCGATCTGGGTGCCTGCCGGAGTCGAGCATGTGGTCACGACGTCCACGCCGACAGAAATGCGTAGCCTGTATATTTCAGAATCCGCGCTGCAAATGGTGCCCCCGACTTGCCGGGTGCTGGCGGTTACGCCGTTGTTGCGCGAATTGATCGTGGCCTTGAGCCGTTTTCCGGCGGAGTACGATGAGGCGGGTGCTGCCGGCCGGCTGGTTGCCGTCTTGTTCGATGAACTGCAGGGACTGGAGGAGCTGGAGCTGAATTTGCCTCTGCCGCGTGATCTGCGTCTGCAACAGCTATGCGCCGGATTGCAGACGCATCCGGACGACCGCCGCACCCTGGACGAGTGGGGCGGCGTACTGGGCTTGTCTGCCCGATCGCTGGCCCGGCTGTTTCAGCAAGAAACCGGGATGAGCTTTGGTCAATGGCGCCTGCGCTTGCGTTTGCTCCTGGCGCTGGGCGCGTTGGAGCGGGGCAAATCGGTGACCAGGGTGGCGCTGGATTCCGGTTATGAATCGACCTCGGCCTTCATCGCCGTCTTCCGGCACGTGTTTGGCGTGACACCACGGACGATGTTTCCATTTTCCAGATAATTGACAGCTTGATGGCATAAGGCTGACGGCGCGTCCGTGCGGGTATGCGGGAAATCCATTTTGATGACATGGTTTATGACCCCGATCAAAGGATCGGGCCGGCGCCATTGACTCAGTCCCTGATTTACAAGATCATTCAAATGAGAACAATTATCAAATGAAGTGTATGCCTACGCTCGCTGATTTATCCCTTCACCAACTCGCGCGCATTTGCAATCTGCGTGTCAATGCAGAACTTGGGCAACGACTTGTCGCACTTGGCTTGCGGCCGGATCGCGAGATTATGGTGATCCGTCGTGGCTGGTTTGCCGGCCCCTTGCAAGTAAGGGTGGGGGCGACTGAATTCATGCTGCGCCATGATGCTGCCCACCTGATCGATGTTGAAATTCTGCACAGCTAAAGCTTGATCCCAAATGAAAAAAATCGCATTGGTGGGCATGCCCAATACCGGCAAGTCCACCCTGTTTAACCGTTTGACCGGTGGCACGGCCCGCGTGGCCAACTGGCCCGGGCTGACGGTGGATATCACCACCGGCAAGATTCTGCTGGGCAGTTTCATGGTGCACGTCGCCGATTTGCCCGGTATCTACGATCTGGAAGGCGGCGCGGAAGATGAACGCCTGGCACACGCTTTTCTGGCTGAAACCGATCTCGATGCCGTGGTACTGGTGCTCAATGCCATGCAGCTGGACCGCCAGCTGGCGTTGGCCCTGCAACTCAAGGCGCTGGGAGTGTCGCTGGTCGTGCTGCTCAACATGGCCGATGAGGCGCGTGCCGCAGGCATCCGCATCGACCTGGAAGGCTTGTCGGCCGAGCTGGCCTGTCCGGTGTATGCAGTCTGCGCCAAGCACGGCGAGGGCATGCCGGAATTCAACAAGCGCCTTGCGGCCTACCTGAGAGACAGCCGGCCGCATCGCGTTGATTTTTCCGGACTGACCGCCAATGCCGACTGGCATGCGGCCGAGGCCGATCTGTTCGCGCGCTTTGTCAGCCGCCCACCGACACTGCCGGCCGGGCCGACGGAAAAGCTCGACCGCTGGGTACTGCACCCGTTGGCGGGGTTGCCGATCTTCATTGTGATGATGTTCTGCCTGTTCCAGCTGACCTATGCCATTGGCAGCCCGCTGCAGGATGGCCTGGAATATCTGCTCGGCACGGTCAAATCGGCTGTGTTGGCGCCATTGGCCCAAAATTGGCCAGGATTCCTGTCCGGTTTCTTGGTCGATGGCGTGTTTGACGGCGTGACGACGGTGCTGACTTTTGCGCCGATCATTTTCCTGTTTTTCAGCCTGATGGCGGTCATCGAGGATTCGGGCTATTTCTCGCGCGCGGCGTTCATGATGGATGGTCTGATGAGCCGCATTGGGCTCGATGGCCGCGGTTTTGTGATGCTGATGATGGGCTTCGGCTGCAATGTGCCGGCCTTGATGGGGACGCGGGTGATCCGCGATTACAAGGCGCGGTTGCTGACCATGCTGATCATCCCATTTTCACTCTGTTCGGCGCGGCTGCAGATTTTCCTGTTCCTGTCGGGTGCATTGTTCAGCCCGACCCGCGCGCCGTGGGTATTGCTTTCGCTTTATCTGGCCAGTATCGCGATTGCGATGGGGTCGGCGCTGGTCTTTCGCAAGCATTTCCCCTCGCGCGAACCGTTTGCGCTGGAATTGCCGCCGTACCGCTTGCCGGTGGCGGGCCATGTCTGGAACCGTGGCTGGGGTGAAACCCGCGAATTCCTGAAACTGGCTTCGACCATGATCGTGACAGGTGTGGCGCTGGTGTGGGTGCTCACGCACTATCCGAGCGAGCAGGCCAGTCTGGCCGGCATCATTGCGGACTTTTTCCAGCCGGTGCTGTCGCCCATCGGTATCCAGGCCGAGCTTTCCATTGCCTTGTTGTTTGGTTTCGTGGCCAAGGAGATTGTGCTGGGCGCGTTGTCGGTCATTGTCGGGCATGAAGGCGCTGATCTGGCCACGCATCTGGCCAATACGCTCGATGGCGTATCGGCCTACAGCTTCATGCTGTTCACCCTGATTTATATCCCTTGTGTCTCTGCGATTGCTACCGTGCGCAAGGAATCGAAAAGCTTGACGTTTACTTCCTTCTCGGTGCTGTGGTCGCTGAGCGTCGCCTGGGTGGTATCGTTCGTGTTTTACCAAGGGGCCCGGGCCTTGGGATTCTGATGCCTGCTTGCTGTAATGAATTAAAAAGCCCGCGTTACAGCCGCGGGCTTTTTAATGAGGCTTGACGGGATCAACGTACCCGGGTGTTGATGTCTGCGGCTCTCGCGTTCAATTCCAGGTGCAGCTGCCAGTCTTTGCCGCCGTGCGGGCAGGGGGGGAGAGTTACCTTGGCCTGCCAGCGCTGTCCGGCAATATGCTCGAGCCGATAATTGTTCGGCCCCATGTCCATCTCGACCATGCGCCAGAAAGCGCGCGCGCTGACGATTTCCCCTTCGATATCCAGCAAGAAGGGTTTGCCGGGTTCCAGGGGAATATCGCTTTTGATCCTGAACGGTTTGCCGTTGAGGTTGAAGGCGCAGCCTTTTTCCAGTTCCGGGCAGTCAATGGTGGTTTCCGTTTTGATATTTCCGAACCAATGATTGGACCAGCCCGTCCGGTTGGCCACGATGATGGCGCCCAGAATGGCGACAACCAGGGCAATTGCGCTGTAGCGCATGGGCTTGTTGTTGGCGAAGAGATTCACTTTCTTGAGTTGCATGGTTACTACTCCCAAAAAGCTCGCAGCATGGCGATACCATGGCCGCCATATTGTTGCGAACGTTCGATGTCTGTCATCTGCATGCCGCCGATTGCGTAAACGGGGAACGGCCATCCCTGTCCGACCATCCCGGCAAAGGACTCCCAACCCAGATGTTGGGAGTCCGGATGGCTGCGCGTGGGGGCAACGTGGCCGAGTACGGCGTAGTCGAGGCCCAACCGTGCGGCGGCGGCAAGCTCGGCCGGATTGTGCACGGATGCGCCGATCCAGTCGAGCCCGCGTGGACGTTGTGCTAGATGCGCAAGTTCTCGTGCGGGCAGGTGTACGCCACCAGCCCCGAGTTCGCGGGCCAGTTCGATCTGGTTATGCAACAGCAAGGTGCCGTGATTGGGGCGGATTCGCACCAGTACCTGCTCGGCGAGCGCGCGGAATGCATCGGTGTCGAGTTGGGGTTCGCGCAGGATCAGGCGCAATGGACCCCGTGCAAGTTGGTTATCCAGCCGGCGCAGAAATTTAGTCTGACCGAGTTCTGCCACATTGGAAAATGCGAGCACCGTTGGTTGTATCAAGCCCCGCAGGATGGGGCCGTTGGCGGGCAGGATCGGCGAGACATTCAGAGCGCCGGGCGTTTGCCAGGCGAAAGACTGGCCTTCGTGCGGATGCGGTTCGCCCTGCCAGCCCGTAATGCGGAAAAAGTGCAGGCGAACACTGGCATGCGGGTAGGTGAAGGTCTGAACAATCCACGGCGTGGCGGTGGTGATGCGGATGCCAAGTTCTTCCATGAGCTCGCGTTCCAGCGCCGCCCTTGCGCTTTCACCGGATTCAAGCTTGCCGCCGGGGAACTCCCAGTACCCCGCATAAGGTTTGCCAGGCGGGCGACTGGCCAGCAGAAAGCGGCCATCAGCCTGCAGCAGGATGCCGGCGGCCACATCAACAATCTTGACAGTCATCTTTTCGGTGTTCCAGAAAACAACATGCGGCCCGCAGGCCGCATGTAATCATCAATAGACCAGGGAAATTACTCAACCTTGGCCTTGCTGCGCAAATCGGTGATCAGCTTTTGCAGCATCTGGTTTTGCAGTTCTTTCTGGATTTCAGCTTTTACTTCTTCATAAGCCGGGCCCTTGGCATCACGCATATCTTCCAGCTTGATGATATGGAAACCAAACTGGCTCTTGACCGGTGCATCGGTGATCTTGCCCTTGGACAGTTTCACCATGGCGTCGGAAAATTCCTTCACGTAGTCAGCCGGGCTGCTCCAGCCCAGATCGCCACCGTTGGCGCCGCTACCCTTGTCGGTAGACTTGGCCTTGGCCAGATCATCGAATTTCTTGCCCTTCTTCAGGTCGGCCAGAATCGTTTTGGCTTCTGCTTCGGTGGCTACCAGGATATGGCGAGCGTGATATTCCTTACCGGAGAATTGAGCCTTGACCTGGGTGTCGTAAAACGACTTCATGGCGGCTTCGGATACCGGGTTGCTCTTCAGGAAATCATTGATAAAGGCGCCAAACAGAATCTGGGTGCGGGCCATTTCGATCTGGCTGGTGACTTCGGCATCCTTGTCCAGGCCCTTCTTCATGGCTTCCTGCACCACGATTTCATTGCGGATCAGGTCCTCGCGCAGCTTGGCGCGCAGATCCGGAGTATCTTGCTGGCCGCGTGCAGCCAGTTGCTTGACGAAGAAATCGATCTTGGTCTCAGGAATGGCCACGCCATTGACTGTGGTTACCTTGCCGGCATCTGCGGCAAAAGCGGCTGCGGAAAGCATGACGGCCGAGAGGATCAAAGCAAGACGTTTTTTTTGCATGGGTAACTTCCTTGGGTTTGACTTGTACAGGTTCAAAACTCATCCGGTGCGAAAGCTTTCAAGCTGAGCGCATGAATGTGTTGCGGAATCAGGTCGGCGAGCAGGGCGTAGACCATGCGGTGCCGATCAACGGAGCGTTTTCCGGTAAAGCGGGCAGAAACAACCAATAAATCAATATGCCCTCCGCCACGGTTGCCAGCATGGCCTGCATGCGCGGCGCTGTCATCGTGGATCGAAATTTCCAGAGCCTCAAGCGGAACCAGTCTGGCCCGAATTTCCTCGATTAGTTCCATCATACCAGAGAGATTCCGCATTTGAATGGGGCCTAAGTTAGCCCTGGTGATCATCACTTTTTCCCGTTTCGATGAATCGGGAAAGGTAAATGCTTTGCAGTACCACAAATACCAGCGTAAGAACCAGTGTGCCAAATACCTTGAACTTGACCCACATGTCTTCGCCGATTTGTTGGGAGGTGACCAGGTGAACCACGAACAGGTTCAATGCACCCAGCACCAGAAAAAATATGACCCATGCCAGCAGTAACCTGTACCAGATTGGCGCAGGCAGCGAGATCTGCGTTCCCATCAATTTTTCAATCAAATTGACCCTTTTTAGGTAGTGTCCCCCCAGCAAGGCCAAAGCGAAAACCCAGTAGAGCACCGTGGGCTTCCAGTAAATGAAGGTTTTGTTGTGAAACAGCAGGGTGGCTCCGCCCAATACGGTAATCAGCACCAGGCTGACCCAGAGCATCGTATCGACCTGGCGATGACGGACCCAGCTGTAGATCACTTGGGCGAACGTGGCGGTGATGGCCGTGCCGGTTGCAATAAAAATGTTGCCGGTAATGGAGTAGGCGCCAAAAAAGAGCAATACGGGAAAGAGATCAAACAGGAATTTCATGGACCATGCCGAAAGGATAAGTCCAAGGATTATGCAGCGGGGTGGCGTGCTACTCAAGACCTGTTGGCAGGGTTCGGGCTGCGCGGTCGAAAAAAAAGCCGCGCTGGGTAGCGCGGCTTGAATTACCACTGGAGATACACGAAGCATCAGCTTGCGGAGCGGATAATGCGCGAGTGCCGGCTGGGCCGTGTTGACCGTGGTCAATAAGCGGCAACAAATCAGAAAATGCTGATGAACTGGAGCGAGTTTGAAACGGCAGAAGGGGAAAGCGGGTAGAGGTGGCGAGCCCGACCCCCGGCACTGGCATCAAAAGCTGTGGCTGCTACCTTCCGGTCCTGACCAGGTTCACCTTCTAGCCATGCGGGGAGGCCCGCCATGGAGCGCAAATTCAAGCGAAATTGCACAATGAGGCGCAAGTCTAGCACAGATCGGGCGTGAGCTCACCCCGCAAATTCTGCACAAAGTTCTCCCGTATCTCGTTGGCGGTGGCAGACGTGGCCTGCAGGTAATAGAGCTTGGTCAAGGCGGCCTCGGGCGTCATGTCGGCGGCCGGCAATGCCCGGATGCGCTGCAGGCTGCTGCTTGTCGCGTAGTGACCCTGCTGGACGTGGCCGGCAAGACATTGCGTACAGTTGACGATGATCGCGCCGGCGCGGGCCTGCTGTTCCAGCGCGGCAATGAGGCCGGCATGTTCGGGCAGGTTGCCGCTGCCGTAGGTCTCCAGCACGATGCCTTGTTGCGGTTGCGTCAGTGCCGTGGCGAGCCAGTCGCCCGTGAGTCCAGGGTAAAGCTTGATGCCGATGATGCGAGCCTGCGGATCGATAGTGAAGCAGCGTGCCGGGGTGGTTGGTGCGACGGGAGTGGGCCATTGCCCGTCCCAGTTCGGCGCGGAAAAAGCCTGGTTGTTGTCGGCATCAGTCTTGCGCACTCGAGCGCCGGGCAGAAGCCGTCCGCCAAATGCCACGCGCACCCCGGGCCAGTCGCCGAGTGCATGTTCCAGCGCCGCCGACACATTGGCGGGTGCGTCGCTGTCCGCCATGAACCAGGGGCGTTGCGCGCCGGTCACGATTACCGGTTTGGCGAGGTGCTCCAGTTGGAACGACAGCGCCGCAGCGGTATAGGCCAGGGTATCGGTGCCGTGCAGGACGACGAAGCCATCATAGTCGGCATGATGGCCCGCGATGTCGGCGCCGATGCGGTTCCAGTCAGCGGGGCCCATGCTGGAAGAATCCAGCAGCTGCGGGTATTCCAGCAGTTCCACTCGGGGCGAGCCGGGCAGATGGGCTGCAAGTTCGGCGATGGGGGTGTTCAAAATGCCCGGTGCCGGTGCCAGCCCTTGCTGCGAGGGAAGGCAGCCGAGTGTGCCGCCTGTATAAAGACAAAGGATGCGTTTCATGGCGCTACCTGGGGGGACAAGGCTGCTAGAATAGCGGATTCGCAATATGAGTAAAGTTTGCCATGACGGTCATCGCCGATAACCGCAAAGCCTTCCATGAATACTTCATCGAAGAGCGTCTTGAAACCGGTCTCGTTCTTGAGGGGTGGGAAGTCAAGTCCATCCGCGCAGGGCGCGTGCAGCTCAAGGAATCCTATATCACGTACATAAGCGGCGCATTCTGGCTGGTTGGCGCGCATATCTCGCCGCTTACGGCCGCGTCGACACATGTTCATCCCGATCCGACGCGGATGCGAAAATTGTTGATGCATAGTCGCGAGATAGAGAAATGGTCCGGTCGGGTCAATCGCGCCGGCTTTACCGTGATGGCGCTCAATCTGCATTTCCAGAAAGGCCGGATCAAGCTGGAGATCGGCTTGGCCAAGGGCAAGAAGCAGCACGACAAACGCGAGACAGAGAAAGAGCGTGAATGGGTGCGGGAGAAAGCACGGATTGTGCGTAGTCACAACAAGCGTGGAGAATAAAAAACGGTTGGCTTGAGCCAACCGTTTTTTCATATGGCAAGTGCCAAACGGGTTTACTTTTCCGGGGCGGATTTTTGCCCGATCTTGCCTTCCTTGCCCTGTAGTAGTCCCTGGATGTTTTTCTTGTGGCGTATGATCAATAGCAGGGCGATCGTGCAAACTGCAGGGAAATAGCCCTGGCCTGGCAGCAGGAACCAGGCGAAAACCGGCGCGCAAACGGCGGCAATGAGTGCAGACAGCGAAGAAATTTTCACGACCTTGGCCATGAACAGCCAGATGACGAACAAACCCAATCCCATCCATACATTGAGCGCGAGCAGGATGCCCAGCGCGGTGGCCACCCCCTTGCCGCCCTTGAAACCGAAGAAGACCGGCCACATGTGGCCGAGCGTAGCGGCAACGGCGCACAGCGCAATGGCCTGATCGCCCAAGCCGAGACGGGGTGCGGCAAGCTGGGCCAGGAATACGGCCAGCCAGCCCTTGAACGCATCGCCCAGCAGGGTCAGTGCAGCAGCTTTTTTGTTTCCGGTGCGCAGCACGTTGGTGGCGCCCGGGTTGTTCGAGCCGTAGGAGCGCGGATCGGCGAGGCCCATCAGCTTCGAGACGATCACGGCAAAGGAAAGCGAACCGATCAGGTAGGCGGCAAGCACAAGAATTGGCAGGGTCATCAGGAAATCCACTACAATCGCAAGCCCCGGATTCTAAGACATCGCCGGGTTTTTCCCAAGCGATGAAGGTTGCTCGATGGATATCATTTTTTTGCATACGGTTCGTGCCAAGACCTTGATCGGTTGGTACGACTGGGAGCGCGTTGCGCCGCAAGTGGTTGAACTGGATCTGGAAATCGGCCTGCCTTCCACGCGCGCCGGCGCGTCGGACAACTTGGTCGATACCATCGACTACGATCGCGTGGTCAACGCCTTGCGCGAATCCCTGGCGGCGCAGCATTTTCAGCTGCTGGAGGCGCTGGCCGAGCATATTGCGCATATTCTGCGCCACGATTTCGGTGCGCCATGGGTGCGCGTTTCCGTAACCAAGCTCGGCATCCTGCATGAAGTGGGCCGGGTTGGCGTAACCATCGAGCGCGGGTTGCGGGCGTCTTGAACTTTTTGTGATTATCCCCACCTAACTACCTGCGCAATATCGCGCTTCCATGAGAGTTAAAACCCATGAGCAAGTCTGGACGTTCCTTGATGATCGCCCTGCTTTCTGTTTCCATGTTCGCTGCCAGCGTGGCCGAGGCCGCGCGTCTTGGCGGCGGGCGTTCCACTGGCATGCAGCGCAGCCAGATTACACGCAGTGCTCCCGTGCAACAGGCGCAGCAGGTTCCGGCGCAACAGCCGGTCCAGCAACCGGCGCAACAACCGCAGCGTAGCGGACCAGGCTGGGGTGGTGTGGCCGCCGGTGTGGCTGCCGGTGCGGCGACAGGCTATCTGGCCAGCAAAATGATGGAGCCCGGCGCGGCCGGTGCTTCCGCAGTGGCCGAAGCCCCGGTGGAAAAGTCCGGCGGCATTCCGTGGGGCTGGATTCTTGCTCTGGGCGCCATTGCCTTCCTTGGCGCGCGCATGCTGACCCGGCGCAAAGAGCAAGCAGCTGCTCCGGCAAGACTCAGTCCGGCGGGCGTGCCGGCGTTTGATCAGCAAAATGGCGAGCGCAAAGTGTTCCGCATGGGTGAAGGCATGGGTGCCGCACCGGTGGCCAATGCATCCGGGCGTTTGCCGGATGGCACCGAAACCGCTGCATTCCTGCGCCAGGCGCGTGCCAGCTTCCAGCATATCCAGGCGCTGAATTCGCCGGAACAAATGGAAGAAGTACGCAAATACCTGACGCCTGAATTGTTCGAGGAACTGAAGGCCGAGATCGGCGCAAACCGTGATGTGGCCGAATTCCATGATCTGCAAGTGGATTTGCTCGACAGCAGCCGTGAAGCAGGCCGCTTGGTGGCCAGTGTGCGTTTCTCGGGTCGAGTCAGTGAGAACCTGAATGCTCCGGCGGTGCCGTTTGCTGAAATCTGGCACTTTGTACGGCCTTCCGAGACGGACCCGCGCTGGGTGCTGGCAGGGATCGAACAAGTCTGATCCTGATTTGTTCCAAAAAAACGGTGGAGCCCTTCGGGTCCACCGTTTTTTTTGATCGTAGTTGTGGGTGCGGAACTACGTTGCAGTTGCACAATTGGGTTACAATTCACAGTGTAATGAACCTTTGGGATGCCTTGAATCGTGGCCCTGTTGCGCACGTTTTGTCTGTCAGCCGCGTTGATCCTGTCACTTTCCGGTTGTGAGCAGGTCAATGATCAGCTCAACAAGCAGAAACTGGTGGGCAAAGCCGTTGGGGCGGGTTGCCGCCAGAGCGGGCGGTCGCTGGAAGATTGCTACAATCGTAATTCCAAGGTTGCCAAGCCGGATATTTTTGCCGGCTGGAAAGAAATGAGCGAATACATGCAGGCCAAGAAGCTGGATGTCATTCCACCTCAGGATCAGCCACCGACAGAAACCGCTGCAGACAAAGCCGAGCCCAAAGCCTCGGAACCGGCGGCGGCCTCGACCGCAAGCGCTGTGCGCCCGGCAAAAAAAACCGTAGCCAAGGCACCGGCTAAACACTGAACTGATACATGAACACTGACGGGATACACCATGAAGAACATTCTTGCCGAGCTTCCGCTATTTGAGGGTTTCCCGGAGGAAATCCTGGAAAGTATTAGTCGCTCTTTCATTCGCCGCAGCATTCCCAAGGGAACCTACCTGTTTCGCGAGGGTGAAGAAGCGGATGCGATGTATGTGCTGATCGAAGGACGAACCCGCTCGCTGACCAGCGATAACCAGGGCAAGGAATTCGTGTTCAAGATCGGCGAGCCCGTGGATGTGTTCGGCGAAATCTCCCTGATCGACGATGAGCCGCGCGGCTGGACGACTCAGGTTGAAGAGGACGCCGTGGTGCTGATGCTCTCCAAGCAGGAGTTCGTTCGCCATCTGGAAAGCAGTCCGGAAATGAAAGACATGGTGATCAAGAACCTGGCGCGCATCGTGCGCCGCTTGTCCAATACCATGAAATCACTGGCCTTGCTCGATGTGTATGGCCGGGTGCGTGCCCTGTTTGAATCGCTGCTGGTCACGGTCGATGGGCAGGATATGATCGAGCAATCGTTGACACAGCAGGCGATCGCGGACCGGGTGGGTTCTTCGCGCGAGATGATCGCCCGGATTCTCAAGGAACTGGTTTTCGGTGGTTATATCAAGCTGGAAAACAAGAAGATCATCTTGCTGCAGAAGTTGCCGGAACGTTTCTGATTTTCTATTTTTTATGCAAAGCCGTTCACCCGAAGCGTATCGACGGGGAACGGCTTTGTTGTTTGTGATCTCCCTCACCAGCTGTTCGTTGCTAATCTGATACCCTGAGAATGAATATTCCCCATTGCACCGAAATCAAGGTTCGCGGCTACCACCTCGATCTGTATGGCCATGTCAACAATGCCCGCTACCTTGAATTTCTGGAAGAGGCGCGCTGGGCGCTGCTGGAGGATGGCGATCTCGACTGGTTCATGCAGCACGGTTATGCGCTGGTGGTCAGCCGGATCGATATCCGCTATTTGCGACCGGCGGGCATGGGCGATGTGCTGAAGATTGAAACCCGGATGGATCGTCTCTTGCCTCGCTCGGGGGTGATCTTGCAACGGGTTGTGAAAAAAGAAACGGGCAAGCTGGTGGCCGAGGCCGAAGTGACTATTGCCGTGTTGCATTCGGGCAAAACCGGTGCCTTGCCGATCACCGATGAAATTGCGGCGCACTTGGCGTCCTTGCCTGGTCCCGTTGTCTAAACAGGAGAAAATCATGCGCCGGATACTGATGTTGTGTTGTACCTTGCTGCTGGCGGCTTGCGCCGGAGTGGGCAGCCTGGAAAAACCGCAGGTGTCGCTGGCAGGGCTGGCGTTGGACGACTTTAACCTGTTCGAGCAGCGGTTTATGGTGACGCTGCGAGTAACGAATCCCAACGATACGTCGGTGACGGTGGATGGCGTTGATTTCGACCTGATGCTGAACGGCGAACATTTTGCCAGCGGCGTGGGCCGCGACCAGGTTACGTTGCCGCGGATGGGGGAGGCCCTGGTGACACTCAAGGTCACGACCAATCTGGGCAGCCTCTGGAAGCAGATTCGTTCCTTGCAGACGACGCATCAGCCGCTGGCCTATCGCATGACCGGCAAGCTGCATACTCCCTGGCGGCCCGGCGGTATCCCATTTGACCGCAAAGGGGAGTTGCCCGCGTTGAACGAGATTTTCCCGGATACGCCGGCGAAAGATCAGCAGAAGATCGAGAAACTCTGAAGTACACGAGTTGGTCTTGAAACCGTTCCCGCTTTCGATCGTGGCTACGCGGGCAGGTAGCCATCAAAGCGCGTGCTTTCACCTTCAAACACGAAATTTGGTTTTTCCATGGCGAGCCAGGGCGCGTGGCGCGGGCGTTTGACGATGACCCGCTTCAGTGCGAGTTTTCGGGCCGGCGCCAATAGCGCATCGGCATCCACATCCCCACCGATCAAAGTCTGGAACGCCGCCATCTCTTTCTTGGATTTTGCGCGCTTGTCCGGTTCCGGGAACATCGGGTCGAGATATACCACATCGAATACCGCGTCCTGCGGCGGGTTTTCCAGCCATCGCCGCGCATCGGCCAGGTTCAGCTGCATGCGTGCGGCAATCGGGGCGATTTCGGCATCCTCCTGCGCGCGGCGCAAGCCATCCTGCAGCAACAGAAACGCGACCGGGCTGCGTTCCAGCAGTGTGACGCGGCAACCCAGCGTGGCCAGGACAAATGCATCACGGCCTTGCCCGGCGTTGCAATCGAGGATGCGCGGCAGGTAACCCCCCTTGATGCCGACGGCCTTGGCCACCGGCTGGCCACGCCCACCGCCGAACTTGCGCCGGTGCGCAAGCGCGCCGCCGACAAAATCGACCCATACTGCGCCCTTGTCGTGCAGAGGTGCGAGTTCCAGATGATCGTCAATCCATTGCAGCATGTAGCTGGCCGTCGCTGGCGGGGTATTCCAGAGCGGCAAGCCCAAGGCTGAAACTTGCTGTTGCAACTCAGTGGGCGCGGCGGGAGCGAGCAGACCAATCATGATGGCGATTTCAGGTATTCGGGGGGCAGGGAATCCGCATGGGCCGGGCGGTATTTCATCACGGCCAGGCGAGACTTGGGATCTTGGCGGTAGAAGAGCTGCAGCTGTCGATAGACCGCCGGATAGGCCTCGAACAGGACGTGCGGCAATTCGAAGAAGTATTCGCTCAGTACCGCGAAGCATTCGGCCGGGCTCTCGGCCGCGTAGTAATCGATCGGGCCGAATTCATCTTCCGCATCCTGACGCTGCAGATCGGCAAAGGCGTGAGAAAACGCATCTTTCCAGGCCTGGTAATCCATGCCGGCATGCAGCGGCGGGCAGCCGTTGGCTTCGCCGGAACGCATGTCAAGCTTGTGGGCGATTTCGTGAATGGGTACGTTCCAGCCATCGAGCCAGGGCGATTCGGCGCAATCGAGCCAGGACAGCAGCAGAGGGCCGTCCGGGCGGGCTTGCCCCGCCAGGATATCGTCGCTTTCATGCACGATGCCCAGGTATTCGCCGACGGATTCATAGGTACGGTTGCGGCTGACGAATTCGCCGGGATAAACAATGACTTCGCGCCAGTCGTCGAGGCAATCGAAACCCAGGTTGAGCAGCGGCAGGCAGCATTGCACGGCGATGGTCAGACGCTGTGGCTCGTCGAGTTGCGCGCCGTTGGCGGGGTTGAAGACGCGGTCATGCAGGAACCAGGCAGCATGTTGGCGCAGCAGGGCCAACTCGTCCGGGGTCAGACCGCGCAATAGCGGCAAGCGGCAGGCTTCTTGCCAGAGTGTGTCGGCAACGGGGTGGGCGGACAAGGCTTTGTCGCGCTGGCGGCGATTCAGAAAGGAAAACATGGCGGCGGCAGTATTGGAAAAACACAAGAACGCGATTATGCACTCAACAGACAGTCTCGGCCTCGACGTTTGGCTTCCAGCATGGCCGCATCGGCCCGGTTGAGCGTGGCGGAAAAGTCCTCTCCTGGCCGGTACTCGGTCATGCCAATGCTGACCGTGACCGAGAGAGTTTTCTTGTTGGCCAGTATTGATGCTTGCTGAATGCCGCCATGGAGCCGGGAGACGATGGCATGGGCTTGCTCCAGCGAGGTTTGCGGCAGGATCAGCAGGAATTCTTCACCGCCCCAGCGACCGCAGAGGTCATATTCGCGTAGCGAGGCTTCCATGTGCCGGGCCACTGCCACCAGAATCCGGTCGCCAACCTCGTGACCATGTTTGTCGTTGAAACGCTTGAAGTGATCGACATCGAGCATGGCCACGACGAATTGATGGTCGTGACGGTTTGCGCGCTCCATCTCGGCCTTGAGGCGGTCCATCAGCAGGCGGCGATTGGCGAGGCTTGTGAGCGGATCGATGTGTGCCATCTGGGCCAAGCGCTGCTCATACTCCTTGCGCCGGGTGATGTCGAGATGGGCGCCCATGATGCGCAAGGGGCGGCCTTGCTCATCCCGTTCAACGACGCGCCCCCGGTCCCACAGCCAGGTAATGCCGCCATCCTTGCGAAAGGTGCGGTATTCGGCTTCGTAAAACGGGGCTCGTCCGGCAAGATGGTCGGAATAGCTGGTGAGTGCGGCCTCGTAGTCTTCGGGGTGCAGCTTGGCCAGCCAGAGATCAAAATGCGGCGCCATGTCGCCGGCCTTGAAGTTCTGCAAATTGAAGACGGTGAGTTCGCCGCTTTGCGGCAACCCTTGCCAGAGGCAGAGGTCGGTGCCGTCCAGGGCGGCAGTAAGCTTTTCATTCAGCAGGTGGTTTTCCTGCTGCATTTCGCACAACCGGGCCTTGAGTTGTGCCAGTTCTGCCTGTAGTGCTTCCAGTTGTTCGTGCATGAACGCTCCGCCAAGCCTGCCCCGATAACCATACATTGTAAGTATAGCCGGAACGGGCCCATATCAGCAGGCATTGGCTTACGGGTCAAGCCTGCCGATACAGAGCAGAGAAGTAATCAGCGCCGGTCAGGTCTGGTTTTGGGCGGAAGCGGGGTGCATGAAATGCGCCAGTTCCTGCCGGGCATTCTCGGTGAACGGATGCAGGTGCGAGAGGAACTGCCGGCTGGCGGCGGCCCAAGAGTAGCGTTCGGCAAAGCGACGCACTTCGGCACGGTCGATTTCCAGCGCGGCGAGACACGCTTCGTGCAGATCGTCCTTTAATGCGCCGGGGCCATCCGTGCCGATCACGTCGATCGGGCCGGTGACCGGGTAAGCGGCGACAGGGCAGCCGCAGGCCATGGCTTCCAGCAGCACCAGGCCAAAGGTATCGGTCTTGCTCGGAAACACGAACACATCGGCGGCATTGTAAACGCGGGCAAGCTCCTGCTGGTTCAGCACCCCCAGCCAGTTGATATCCGGATATTTGGCCTTGAGATTGGCCGCAGCCGGGCCGTCGCCGCAGACCCACTTACTGCCGGGCAGGTCGAGCTCCAGGAAGGCCTCGATATTCTTTTCCACCGCAACGCGGCCCACATAGACAAAGATTGGCTTGCGGGTTTGCAGGCGGTCACGCTCACCCGGTTTGAAGGTTTCCAGATCCACGCCGCGCGACCACAGCGCCACGTTGGCGATGCCGCGCGCTTCCAGATCGCGGATCACGACCCGGGTCGGCGCCATGACGGCGGCCGCGGCGTTGTGAAAATGGCGGAACCAGGCGTAGCTGACTGGGAGCGGAATGCCAAAGCGCAACTGCACGTATTCCGGAAAGCGCGAATGGTAGGCCGTGGTGAACGGCAGCTTGTGGCGCTTGCAGTATTTGCGCGCAGCAAGGCCCAGCGGGCCTTCGGTGGCGATATGGATCGCATCGGGCTGGAAAGCTTTCAGCCGCTGGCTGACCTTGGTGTGCGGGAACAGCGACAGGCGGATTTCCGGGTAAGTAGGGCAGGGCAGGGTGCGGAACTCCAGCGGAGTGAGCAGGTCGACTGTATGACCCATTTTTTCCAGTTCAGCGCGGGTTTGCGTCAGCGTGCGCACCACGCCATTGACTTGGGGTTCCCAGGCATCGGTGACGATCATGATTTTCATGCGGTAGCTCCTTCCGGCAGGACCGGTTTTGTCTGCAGCCTGGCGGCTGTGGCTTGTTGTTCGCTGAAGAGTTTTTGCCAGTGGACGATCTTGAGCTCGCCGTTTTCCAGTTCGACCAGCGCGGTCAGGCTTTCCACCCAATCGCCGTCGTTGCAATACAGCACGCCATCGACCTCGCGCATTTCCGCCTTGTGGATATGGCCGCAGATCACGCCATCGAGCCCTTGTGACTTGGCTTCGGCGGCCACCGCTTCCTCGAAGCGGGAAACAAAGCTCACCGCGCTCTTGACCTTGTACTTGAGAAATTGCGACAGCGACCAGTAACCCAGGCCAAAACGGCTGCGGATGCGGTTGAAAATGCGGTTGAGCGTGAGCGTGAAGTCGTACAGGCGGTCGCCGACGATGGCTAGCCACTTGGCGCATTGCACCACGCCATCGAAGCGGTCGCCGTGCAATACCAGCAGACGGCGCCCGTCCGCGGTGGTGTGAATCAGCTCATCCTCGATGCGGATGTCGCCGAACATCAATCCCAGGAATTGCCGCGCCCCTTCGTCGTGGTTGCCGGGGATATAGGTGATCTTCGTGCCGTGGCGCGCCTTGCGCAGCAACTTCTGGACCACGTCGTTGTGCGCCTGACGCCAGTACCACGAGCGCTTGAGCGCCCAGCCGTCGATGATGTCGCCGACGAGATAGAGATGTTCGGATTCTGTGTGCTTCAGAAAATCCAGCAGATACTCGGCCTGGCAGCCGGAAGTGCCGAGGTGAATATCGGAGATCCAGATGCTGCGGAATTTGAGGCGCATCTCCGGGATGCGGGCGTGATCCATGTCTTTCATGGAAACCTATCATCGGTGCGCAACGTGACAGTCTCGGGAAGAAATGATGACGATTGCATGACGGTTGACGCGAAGGCTTGGCGCCGGCACAGTGCCGGGATGAATCCTGCTGCATCCCGCCCCAACTCTCCCTGCATTGCCCGCTGCTCCACCGCGCTGGGCGACGAAATCTGCCACGGCTGTGGACGCACGTTTGTCGAGGTGGCCAACTGGGTGGCCATGACCGATGCCGAACGGGAGGTGGTTTGGCTGCGGCTGGAACGGGAAGGCTGGATCAAACCGCGCACGTGACATGGCGCAACGGGGCCTGTCTTGGTAGAATCGCCCCCTCACGGGCCTCTAGCTCATGCTTGGTTAGAGCAGTGGACTCATAATCCATTGGTGCCGAGTTCGACTCTCGGGGGGCCCACCAATAAAATCAATGAGTTGCATGATAGTTGTGTGTGCCGTAAAGCATAAAGTGTCCGAATGGAGACTTTATGCTTTATTTCCCGATGGGACACATTTTGCTTTATCGCGAAACTGTGGCAGGCGCAGGATGATGACTTGTTGCTTCACGACGGAAAAAAGCCGACCCCCGTGGTCGGCTTTGTCTTTCAGGGACGGAATTAACTCACACCCAGCTTATCCTCGGCCTCGTGGATCAGCCGGCTTCCCGGCCAACAGAAGAAAGGCCGCGCCCAAATGATGGAAATCGGATCGTTGATTGGCTGGGCAGCTTATGCATGCAGTGCTGGAACAATGGACTTGATAGCCAGTTCGATAGCCATGCCTGAAGCGCCGGTATCTGCAGTTGTGCAAACCAATCGGGATCTACCGCAGCAAATTGACGAACGAATGGGAATATCGCCAGGTCAGTTGCACAGGGCGTTGAACCGCCAAGGTATGTCGACTGTTCGAGTCGGGTGGCAAGGGGGCGCAAGAACTCTTCAAGACCTATCTCGCGGTGCCCAATGCGGTCAGGGTCAACATAACGCTCAGGGTATTTGTATCTATCAAGGTGCTGCTTGAACACACCGTCGTTCCTGGCCAGCCAGTCCAAGTTATCAGCAGCTTGACCTGCATCCCACCAACTCTTGGTAGCCTCCCGATTCAGGGCCCAGCACATGATTTCCCAGCTTTGCTCCAATACGGTGCCATCCGGCAGGAGCATAACGGGAACAGAGCCCTTGGGTGATAGCACCAACATCTCGGCAGGTTTGTCTCTAAGCGAGACTTCGTGCGCATCGAAATCAATGCCCGCAACCAGCAATGCCATTCGTGCTCGCATTGCGTAGGGGCAGCGTCGATAGGTGTAGAGCAGGGGCGTTCGCATGCTCAGCTACTGCGACTGTTGATGTTTTGCCAGTGCCTGTTCGACCTTCGCCTTGGGAACGCCCTGAATCTTGCGAAGCAATTCATGCGTCACCTGTCCAATCCCAAACTTGCGTCGCAACTCCTCAGCCAAGTGTGACAACAGGCTAGCTGCCATCTCGGCATCCGCTAGCGCACGGTGCGCGCGCCCTGCCACGGGGAGGTTGGCAAATTCAACGAGGGCA
>Ga0316604_10001045_pt1 | contig 26855 bp, 17 predicted proteins | sample OWC_soil_day20_C_FD_207650 | JGI IMG/M metagenome (GOLD analysis project Ga0316604, IMG submission 207650) | Wetland soil microbial communities from Old Woman Creek delta, Ohio, United States - OWC_soil_day20_CT | ecosystem: Environmental > Terrestrial > Soil > Wetlands | place: USA: Ohio...
CCGCTCGTCGCGGCCGGCTACCGGGTGATCCTGATGGACTGTCCGGGCTGGAGCAAGAGCGATCCGATCATCTGCACCGGTTCGCGCTCCGAACTCAATGGCCGCGCCCTGAAGGGGCTGCTCGATGCCCTCGACCTCGAACGTGTCCATATCATCGGCAACTCGATGGGCGGCCACAGTGCCGTCGCCTTCGCGCTGGCCAACCCGTCCCGCGTTGGCAAGCTGGTGCTGATGGGCGGCGGGACCGGCGGCCCGAGCCAGTTCGTGCCGATGCCGACTGAAGGCATCAAGCTGCTGCAGGGCCTGTACCGCGAGCCGAGCATCGACAACTTGAAGAAGATGATGGCGGTTTTCGTCTTTGATTCGAGCAGCCTGACCGAAGAGCTCTACCAGGCCCGCCTCGACAACATGATGTCGCGCCGCGACCACCTGGAAAACTTCGTCAAGAGCCTGGCCGCCAATCCGAAGCAGTTCACCGACTATGGCCCGCGCCTCGGCGAAGTGACCGCCCCGGCGCTGGTCATCTGGGGCCGTGACGACCGCTTCGTGCCGATGGATGTCGGCCTGCGCCTGCTTTGGGGCATGCCGAATGCCGAGCTGCATATCTTCAATCGCTGCGGTCACTGGGCGCAATGGGAGCATGCCGACAAGTTCAATCGCATGGTGCTCGATTTTCTGGAGCACTGAGCCGGGCATCTTCTGCCGAGCTACCTTGGCCGCCTTGTGCGGCCATTTTTTTGAGACTGAAAACGGCCGTTTGCCTGGTATTTCTGGTCGCGGTAATCGTGGTCGATTCGTGGCAGACTAAAGACCTTGCATCAATTCGTGGTTTATCCCTATCGCTTTCCATAGAAATATGGATAATCCCACGCTAATAAATTTAGCAGTTTTAAAATATTAAGCCGCTGGAGAAATAGATTTGGAGAAAACCTGCGTTCTGGTGGTCGATGACGAGCCGATTGGTCGCGAGACGCTGGCCGAGAATCTGAGCGAAGAGGGCTATCAGGTCGTCGAAGCCGAATCCGGCGAGGCCGCCTGGCGCCTGATCGACGCGAAGCCGGAGCGCTTCGACGCCATCCTGCTCGATCGCATGATGCCGGACATGGATGGCATCGAAATTCTCCGTCGGGTCAAGATGCGGCCGGACATGATGCATGTGCCGGTCATCATGCAGACCGGCATGACGGCCGATAGTGATGTCCTCGAGGGCCTCCAGGCCGGTGCCTACTATTACCTGACCAAGCCGTTCTCGGCCGATACGCTGCTCGCCATCGTCGCTGCCGCGACCCGCGACTATCGCGGCCACAAGGAACTGGCCGAGGAGGTGCAGCGGCAAAACCGGACGCTTTCCTGCCTGGTCCAGGCCCGCTTTCTTTTCCGGACGCCGGATGACGCCCGCAACCTCGCGGCCCTGGCCGCCAACGCGGCGCCCGAGCCGGGCCGGGTGGTACTCGGTCTTTCCGAACTGATGCTGAACGCCGTCGAGCATGGCAATCTCGCTATCGGCTACGATGAAAAAACGCGCCTGATCGAAGAGGGGGCCTTGCACGACCAGATCGCGCAGCGCCTCGCGACGGCCGAGCTTGGCGCTCGCCAGGCCGAACTGGTCATCGAGCGGGCAGGCGATGAACTGGTTTTCGTGATCCGCGATCAGGGGGCCGGCTTCGATTGGCGGGCCTATCTCGAGATGAGTCCGGACCGCGCTTTCGATACCCACGGTCGCGGCATCGCGATGTCGCGGATGATCAGCTTCGATAGCCTCGAATATTGCGGTCGTGGCAACGAGGTCAAGGCGGCGATCAGGCTGCCGGCCGCCTGAGGGAGGCGGCACCCAGGAGCACGGCAGCCTGCCGTGCCTCGCTCAGGCCGGCTTGAGGCTGGCCAGGGCTGATTCCAGCTGTTGCAGCGCCAGCGGAAAATCGTAATTGTTCAGGGCGCGACCGAAGGCCGGGTAGGTGTCGCCCAGCGTCTGTTTCAATATGTCGGCCAATTGCCGGCTCATTTCCTGCGATTGCAGATCGTCTTCGGCGAGCAGTCGCCGCAACTGCAGCAGTTGTTCGCGCGCCTTTTCCGGATCGACCGGCGTTACCGTGGCGACCAGCGTGTCCAGTTCCCGGTGCAGGATGGCGCAGGTTTGTTGATGCACCTTTTCCAGTTCGCCAGCCAGGGCACTGAGTTGCTCGGCAGCCTGTTCCTCGCGCAGGGCGCGGTCGAGGGCGGCTGCGGCATGCTGTATGCCACTCAGGCCAAGCATGCCGGCCGTCCCTTTTTGCGTGTGAGCGAGGCGGCGCGCCGTGCCGAGGTCGCCTTCGTTCAGGCTGCGGCGGATGTCGACCGGCGCCTTGCCATGATGGCCGAGGTATTTTTGCAGCAGTTCGAGATAGCGGGTGGTTTTGCCATTGAGCGAGGCGAGGCCGCTGCCGGTGTCGAAACCGGGTTGCTGATTCAGGCGTTCGAGAATGGCGAGCGAGGTGGCGTCGGGCTGGGGGGCTATGGGCAAGGCCACTGGCTGGGCAGTGCCGGCGCCGGCCGGTAGCCAGTTGATCAGGTTCTTGTAGAGAATGTCCGGGCTGACCGGCTTGGCAATGTGGCCGACCATGCCCGCCGCCAGGCAGGCGGTGCGGTCTTCGTCGAAGGCATTGGCGGTCATCGCCAGAATCGGCACGGTCGACCGGCCGGGTAGCGCCAGAATGCGGCGGCTGGCCTCCAGGCCGTCCATCACCGGCATCTGCATGTCCATCAGGATCAGGTCGTAGGCGGTGTTCTTCGCCATGTTGACCGCCTGCTCGCCGTTGCCGGCGAGATCGACCGTCAGGCCGGCATGGCGGAGCAGTTCGCTGGCCACTTCCTGGTTGACCGGGTCGTCCTCGGCAAGCAGGACGCGCTGGCCACTGTGCAGGCGGCTGATTTTTGCCTCGAAATCGAGGTCGACCGCCGGATTCGGCGTCGGCGCCGGCCGGGGGGCGACCAGGCGCAGCCGGGCGGTCATCCAGAAGGTGCTACCTTGCCCCGGCGTGCTCTGCATGCCGGTATCGCCCCCCATCATCCGTGCTAATTGGCGGCTGATGGCGAGGCCGAGGCCGGTGCCGCCGAAGCGGCGGGTGGTCGAGTCGTCGGCCTGTTCGAACGGGCGGAACAGACGGGCCTGGATGGCCGGTTCGATGCCGATGCCACTGTCTTCGACTTCGCAGCGCAGCAGTACCTGCTGCTCATGTTGTTCGGCCAGGCCGACCCGCAACTGGATCTGCCCGTGCTCGGTGAATTTGATGGCGTTGGAGAGGAAATTGAGCAGTATCTGCTGCAGGCGTTTCGGGTCGCCATGGACGGTGGCCGGCAGGGCGGGATCGATCACGGCTTCGAGCTGCAGCCCCTTGTCGCGGGCTCGGTAGTCGATCATGGTCAAGGTGTCGGCGATCAGCTTGGCCGGTTGAAAGTCGCTTTCTTCCAGTTGCAGCTTTTCGGCCTCGATTTTCGAGATGTCGAGAATGTCGTTGATCACCGACAGCAGATGCTGGGCGGAGTCGGAAACGCGGCCGAGGCGCTCCTTCTGGGCGGCATCGCCGGCATCACGGCGGAGCAGGTGGGTGAGCCCGATCACGGCGTTGAGCGGCGTCCGGATCTCGTGGCTCATATTGGCCAGGAAGGCGCTCTTGGCACGGCTGGCTCGTTCGGCCTGTTCCTTGGCCGCAGCCAGTTCGTGGGTGCGGGCCTCGACCATCGCTTCCAGCCGGCGCCGGTACTCGACCAGTTCGGCTTCGGCCTGGCGTCGTTCGGTGACATCGGAGGTGAAGCCAAGGATGTGCGGCACGCCGTCGATATCGATCAGGGCGGCCGACATTTCGACATTGCGCAGCTTGCCGTAGCGGTCCCGCCAGAGGCCTGCCTGGTTGAGCAGGGTGCCTTGTTGCATCAGCTTCTCGACCCACTGGCGGCGGGCTTCCGGGTTGGGCCAGATGCCGATTTCGAGCGCCGTTTTGCCGAGCATTTCCGCCCGCTGCCAGCCGAAGAAATCCAGGTAGTTATCGTTGACGTCGACAAAGCGACCGTCGTCGGCGCGGACGATCGAGGCGGCCAGCGGGCTGGCGTTGAAGGCGATGCGGAAACGCTCCTGCTCGGCCCGGGTGGCGGTTTCCACTTCCAGCAACTGGCGATAGCGTTGCGCCCCGAGGCGCTGGTGGATGAAGCCAAAGACGCCGGCAGCGGCGAGCAGCAGGCCGCCGATCAGGGCGAGAATCAGGCGCGAGGCGCTGGTCCAGCCGGAGAGCGCCTCGGCCCTGGCCACCTTGGCGATGATGTACCACGGCGAGTCGGGAATGGCCTGGACCGAGGCAATGACCGGTACGCCGGCATAGTCGTGGCCTTCGACGACACCGGTCTTGCCGCCGAAGACGGCCTGGATCGACGGTACGTCGCGCTGGGTATTCGGCACGCGCAGTTGCAGCGGGGCATTGGCGCGATTGCGCAATTGGTTGAGAAAGATGACCTGGTCCTCGTCCCGGCGGACGAGCAGGGTTTCCGCGGTCTGGCTGGGCAGCGGCCAGGATTGCAGTACCGGGTAGATGAAGGTGCGCGGATCGAGTTGCAGGATGATTGCCCCGATCCGGCGCGTCCGCTGGCCTTCGACAATGCTCAGCGGGGCGACGACATCGGCGTGAATCAGGCCGTTTTCCGGGTCCGGGTGAAAATCGTTCAAAGCAGCCCGGCGTTGGCTGGCAGCCATCTCCAGGGCCAGAAACAGGCCGTCCTGCAAGTGGCCGCGGCGGTCGCTCGAACTGATCCGGACATTGCCGTCGTTGTCGAGGAGCAGCACGTCGAAATACTGGTAGTTCTGTTTCAGGGAAGCGAGTTGGTTACGCAGGCGTTTTTCGAGGCGCGGGCTGCCCTCGGCAAACCATTGTTCGACCAGTTCGGCCAGTGAAGTGTTGTCGACCAGGATCTGGCCGTCGGCAATCCGTTCGCGTCGCCATTCGATGATCTGCTGCGATTTCAGTTCGCTGACGGCGCGCAATTGATCGCCAGCGTGGGTGATCTGCTGCTGCTGCTCGCTCAGATAGAAGGCGGTGCCGCCGGCGGCAAGCAGCAGCAGGACCAGACCGAGGGCCGGGAAGTACCAGCGCGGTGGCCGGTGCTCGGCGGCTTGCTCAGCCATGATCGGCGGCCAGCAGGGCGAGCGCGGCTTCGAAATCGAAGGCGTTGACGGCTGCCATGAAGGCCGGGAAGCGGCTGGCCAGCTCATGTTTGAGCAGGGCCGTGTTTTGCGCGACGATGGCCTGGCAGCCCAGTTCGCCTTCCTTGAGCTGGCTAGCCAGGTCGCTCAGCAAGGCAAGGCGGGTCGCTTCATCCGGCAAGACGGTCGAGCTGTCGGCGAGGGGCGGGGGTTCGACGGGTAGCACGACGTGCAGGGCGGCGCGGAGTTCGGTGAAACGGGCGGCGCAATCGGCGATCAGGGTGTCGATGACGATTGCTGCCTGTTGGTCGCGGATGGCGGTTTCGAGGCTGGCCGCCGCCTGCTGAATCGCGGTGGCGCCGAGGGTGCCGGCGGCTCCCTTGAGCGAATGGGCGAGACGGCGTGCTTCGCCGTGCTGGCCAGAGAGCAGTTGCTGGTGGATGTTGGCAAAGTCCTCGCCATGGCTGCTGGAGAACTTGCCGAGCAGACGACAGTAGCTGGGCAGGCGGTCACGTACCGCTTGCAGGCCAAAGCGGGCATCCAGCCCGGGAATGTTGGCCAGGGCGCCGCGTAGTGCCTGGTCGTCGGCCGGCGGGGGCGCCCCGGGCTTGCTCGCCTTGTCCGGCGAGATCGAACCCGGCGCCAGCCAGCGGGCGAGGGCGGCGAACAGCACCTCGGGATCGACCGGCTTGGCGACGTGATCGTTCATGCCGGCCGCCAGGCAAGTTGCCCGGTCTTCGTCGAAAGCGTTGGCGGTCATCGCCAGGATCGGTACGCTCGCCCAGCCGGGCAGGGCGCGAATCCGTCGGGTTGCTTCGAGGCCGTCCATGACCGGCATCTGCATGTCCATCAGGATCAACTGGTAGCTTTGCTGGCGAGCCTTGGCCAGCGCTTCGGCGCCGTCACGGGCGATATCGACGCGCAGGCCGACGCTGCGCAGCAGGTCGCTGGCGACTTCCTCGTTGATTGCGTTGTCTTCGACGAGCAGGATGCGGGCGCCGGCATGGCGGCTGCTGATTGCGTTTTCGCTGAGCAGGCGGTCGCTTTTGCCGATGCCCTGATCCAGCACTGTCGGCAGCGGCTGCAGGCGGGCCGTGAACCAGAAGGTGCTGCCCTTGCCCGGCGTACTGTTGACGCCGACCGCGCCATCCATCGCTTCGGCCAGCCGACTGCTGATGGCGAGGCCGAGGCCGGTGCCGCCGAAGCGGCGGGTGGTCGAGCTGTCGGCCTGTTCAAAGGGAATGAACAGCCGGGATTGAGTATCGGCGGAAATGCCGATGCCGGTATCGCGGACTTCGCAACGGACCAGCAGGCCATCCTCGTTCTCGTGAATGAGGCGGGCGGCCAGCGTGATCTGGCCGTGCTCGGTAAATTTGACGGCGTTGGACAGAAAATTGAGCAGGATCTGTTGCAGGCGCAGCGGGTCGCCGAGCAGCATTTCGGGCAGGTCCGGATCGATGTCGCAAAAGACCGGCAGGTGTTTGGCTTCGGCCCGTTCGGCGATCAGTGCCCGGGTGCCCATGAAGACCTCGGGTAGCGAGAAGGCGGTTTTTTCCAGGGTCAGCTTGCCGGCCTCGATTTTCGAGAAATCGAGCACGTCGTTGATGATCGACAGCAGGTGTTGCGCCGCATCGGCCACCTTGATGAGGCGGGCACGCTGTTCCGGGTCGGTGCTGTCGCGCTGGGCGAGGTGGGTCAGACCCATGATGGCGTTCATCGGGGTGCGGATTTCGTGGCTGATGTTGGCCAGGAAGGCGCTCTTCGCCCGGCTGGCCGATTCGGCGGCGTTCTTGGCGGCAATCAGTTCGGTCGTCCGTTCGCCGACCAGCGCTTCAAGATGCAGGTGATAGCGATCGAGTTCGGCGGCCAGGCGCTTTTTCTCGGTGATGTCTTCCTTGATCGCCAGGTAATGGCTGATCTTGCCGTCAGGCTGGCGGACCGGCGAAATGATGGCGAATTCCTCATACACCTCGCCATTCTTGCGCTGGTTGACGAATTCGCCACGCCAGGTTTCGCCCCGCTCCAGGACGGACCACAAATCGACGAAGGTGGCGGCCGGCGTCCGGCCGGAATGCAGGACTTTCGGGTTGGCGCCGATGACTTCATCGCGCTCGTAACCGGTAACGCGCAGGAAGGCGTCGTTGACGTACTCGATTTCGGCCCGGGTATTGGTGATGACGATGCTGTGCGGGCTCTGCTCGATGGCCAGCGAGTGCTGGCGCAACTGGTCTTCCGCCTGGCGGCGCTGGGTGATGTCCTGGATGGTGCCGAACATCTGGTCCACCCGTCCGTCCTCGCCGAGCCTGATCTCGCCGATGCCGTGCACGTAGCGGACGGCGCCGTCGTTGCGGCGGACGATGCGGTACTCGATGTCGAAATGCGGGTTGCCGGCGCGGACCAGGGCGCGGTTGTAGGCGGTCAGCATCGGACGATCGTCGGGGTGCACGATCTCCAGCCAACTGCTTCTCGAGCGCACGAAGCCGGTATCGATGCCGAATATTTCGTCGAGCATCGCCGAGCTGCTCCAGTGGTCGAGCCGCGGGTCAAACTGGAAATGGCCGAGGCGGGCCATCCGTTCGGCCTGCCGCAGATTGGCTTCGCGGCGAAGGAGTGCGGCCCGCGAGCGGTGCATCGAGAGGCCGACGCCGAGTTCGCTGGCCAGATCGCAGAGCAGCGGAATTTCGTCGTCGGAAAAGGCATCAACCTCGCTGGAGTAGAGATTGAAGGCGCCGATGACCTGGCCGTCGATGCGCAGCGGCAGCGAGGCCGAAGAGCGCACGCCGGCACGCTGGGCAAAGCCGCGCCAGCGTTCGTAGTTCGGGTCGCTCATCGTATCGTGGGTGATTGCCGGCACCCCGGTGCGGATGGCGCGGCCGGTCGGCCCCTGGCCGCTTGGTACATCGGCCCAGCTGATCTCGAGTTGGCTCACCGTGCCTGGTGGAAAGCCGGATTCGGCGAGCGGGATGACCCGCTTTTCGCTGTCGTGCATGGCCTGGGCGATCCAGGCCCGATCGTAGCCGCCGATGTCGACGGCCAGACTGCAAATTTCTTCCAGCATCGCCGTTTCATCGTCGTGCCGGATCAGGGCCTGGGCGGCACCGCTCAGCAGGCGCATGGCCCGGTTATGCCGATCCTGCCGTTCGCTGGCCCGGCGTCGTTCGCCGATATCGGTCAGGATGCCGGCGGTCAGTTGCGGCTCGCCCTGCGCCCCGCGTTCGATGACGCAGCCCCGGTCTTCGAGCCAGACCCAACTGCCGTCATCGCGCGCCATGCGGTATTCGGCGACGAAATGGGTGGTTTTGCCGTAATTTACGGTGTCGACCGCAGCATTCAGGGCGGGCCGGTCGTCCGGGTGGATACGGGCGCTCCAGTCGGCCAGCGTGCGCGGAGCGCTGGCTTTGCTGCTGCCGATCAGGCGCAGGGTGCCTTCGCTGAAAATGTAGCGGTCGGATTCGTGGTCGTATTCCCAATTGCCGGCGCCGGCTGCATCAAGTGCCATCTGCATATGGGCTTCGAGGCGCAGGCGGTCGCGTTCCTGATTGATCTTCTCCAGGGCCTCGTCGAGATGGCGGGCGGCGAGATGATCGAACAGCCGGCGCTGGCTGACGACGCCGGCGACGTTGCCGGCCGCATCGAAAACGACCATGTGGCGCAGATGGTGGGCGCTCATCTTTTCCAGCGCTTCGGCCACCGGCTCCTCGATGGCGATGCCGATCACCGGCTGGCTCATCACCTGGCCGATCGAGATGCCGTCAAACTGCTGCTTGTCGCGCAGTAGCCTGGGAATGTCGCGTTCGGTCAGGATGCCGAGGGCGTGCCCGTTGTCGCTGACAATGACGTAGTCGGCGCCGCTGTCGACCATGCGGGCAATGGCGGCACTGAGCGGCGTTTCCGGCGCCAGGCGCGGCACATCGTGTTCCATCAGGCTGCTCAACGTCCGCAGGTGCTGGAAGATGTCGATGCCGATATGGAGGCGAAAGTCGGTGTCGCTGACCAGGCCCAGCGTCCGGCCGTTGTCGTCGACGATGACCAGGTGGTGCATGTGCTGCTGCATCGCCAGGTGCCGGGCAGCGTACAGGTTCATACCCGCTTCGGCGGTGATCAGCGGGCGCGACATGATCTGTTCGACTGGCGTCGTGAGTGGCAGCAGTTCGTTGAGGCTGCGCACGATATCGGTTTCGGTGACGATGCCGACCGGCTTGCCATCGATCTCGACGAGCAGGCTGGAGACCCGCACTTCGGCCATGCGTCGGGCTGCTTCGTGCAGAGTCTGGCCGGGAGGGGCGCTGTGCACCCGGCGGGACATCACGTCGGCGAGGGTCGCGAAAGAGTTTTTTTTCATTGCGAGCGGGCCGGGAGCAGGGCAGCGGCATCGGCCAACGCGCTGGAAATGGCTGGAATCGTGCGTTGTTGCGCGTCGTCGAGGGCGGTACGCAGTGCTTCGATTTCGCCGGCCGGCAGGTCGGCCCGCAGGCCTGCTTCGAGCTGGGCGGCCGCGCGCTGGATGGCGGTAATGCCGAGCGTACCGGCGGCGCCTTTCAGGGTATGGGCGGCCCGGATGGCCTCGGCCTGGAGGCTGGCATCGAGCAACTGGGCAATGATCGCCGGGTCGTCGGCATGGGTCTGGGCAAAGATGCCGAGCAGCCTGATGTAGCTATGCAGGCGGCCGCGCACCGAGTTGAGGCCGAATTCGGGATCGAGGCCGTCGATCCGGGCCAGTGCCTGACGCAGATCGGTCATGGCGGGCGGCGGGTTGTCCGGGCTTGGCGGGCTGCTGCTTCCGGTCGGTTTGTCGGAGGGCGCCCGGGCGTTGACCGGCAGCCATTTGATCAGCGCGCTGTAGAGATGTTGCGGGTCCACCGGCTTGCCGATGTGCTCGTTCATGCCGGCTTCGAGGCAGCGTCGGCGGTCTTCGCTGAAGGCGTTGGCGGTCATCGCCAGGATCGGGACCTGACGGCCGCTGCCGGTCTCGGCCTGACGGATGGCGCGGGTGGCGGCGAAGCCATCCATGATCGGCATCTGCAGATCCATCAGGATCAGGTCGTAGTTCGTCTGGGCAGCCATTTCAACGGCTTTTTTGCCGTTCACCGCGACATCGGTTTCCAGGCCGACGGCCTGCAGCAACTCGATGGCTACTTCCTGATTGATCAGGTTGTCTTCGACGACCAGAATGCGGCGCTGGTGAAAGCGTTCGGCCAGCCAGGGCTCGCTGTTTTCGGGCAGCATCGGCACCGGGTCTTCGGCCCGGCTGGCCTGGCCCGTTCGCAGGCGGGCGGTGAACCAGAAAGTGCTGCCCTGGCCTGGCTCGCTGCTCAGGCCGGTTTCACCACCCATCATGACGGCCAGCCGGCGGGCGATGGCGAGGCCGAGTCCGGTGCCGCCAAAGCGCCGGGTGGTCGAGGTGTCGGCCTGCTCGAAGACCTCGAAGATACGGGCCTGCTGTTCGTGCGGGATGCCGATGCCGGTATCGCTGACGGCAAAGCGGACGAGCAGGCCGGCCGCCGTTTCTTCCTGCAGCGTGACGTTGATGCCGATTGTGCCGCACTCGGTGAATTTGACGGCGTTGGAGAGAAAGTTGAGCAGGATCTGGCCGATGCGTAGCGGGTCGCCGACCAGCACCGGCGGCAAGGCCGGATCGATCGCGCTGTGAAAGCTCAGGCCGCGCGAGCGGATGCGGTCGACGAGCAGGGCGTTGGTATTTTCAAGCAGGCGGGCCAGATCGAAGTCGCTGGGCACCAGTTCCAGTTTGCCGGCCTCGATTTTCGAGATATCGAGAATCTGGTTGATGATCGCCAGCAGGTGCTGTGCGGCGTTGCCGACCTTGCCCAGGCGTTCAAGCTGGAGTGGATCTTCGGTGTTGCGCTCGGCGAGATGGGTGAGGCCGATGATGGCATTCATCGGCGTCCGGATCTCGTGGCTCATGTTGGCCAGGAAGGTGCTCTTGGCGCGGCTGGCCGCTTCGGCCGCTTCCTTGGCCGCCGCCAGTTCAGCGGTGCGGGCGTTGACCAGTTCTTCCAGGTGGTGGCGATGCTTTTCCAGTTCGATGCTGGCCTGGCGTTGTTCGGTGATGTCGTCGATAAAGGTGACGAGATGCGCAACACCGTCCATGTGGACGACTTCCGAAGAGATGTTGATCATTCGCCGGCGACCATCGTGGGTGACGCCGATGGTCTCGAAGTCGGCAATGCGGCCATCTTGGCGGATGATGTCGACCATCTTGATACGATCGGTTTCGCTGCCCCAAAGGCCGGCTTCAATCGTCGTCTTGCCGATCAACTGGGCACGTGACCAGCCATATTCGCGGAGCAGGCGTTCGTTGGCGTCAACCAGCTTGCCGTCGCTCATCCGGGTGATGCAGGCGGCGACAGGTGCGGCGCGGAAAGCGGTGGCCAGGCGCTCCTGTAACTGGCGGACTTCGTCCTCGGCGCGCTTGCGTTCGGAAATGTCGAGAATGAAGGCAAGGACGTAGGGCTGACCGCTGAGCGCGATCATTTCGGCGGAGACACTGACCGAGAGCGGCTGGCCATCGCGCTTCAGCCAGGTGGTCTGGTAGTCGCGCAGATGACCCCTGGCCTCAAGTTCCCGGCGCCAGGTTTCACGGGCCTCTTGGTCTGGCCAGAGGCCGATGTCGAGTGAGCTGCGGCCGAGCAGGTCGCTGCTTTCCCAGCCGAGCATCCGGGCGTAGCCGGGATTGACGTCGAGGTAGATGCCGCGGTCCGCCGTGCTCAGTGAAATTGCTGCCGGACTGGCGTTGAAGGCGACCTCGAAGCGCTCCTGCAGTTCATGCAGTTGTGAAATGTCGCGGCCGATGCCGATGACGCCGATCAGCTTGCCATGGGAGTCGCGCAGCGGCGCCTTGATGGTGTTGAGCAGTTCGCGATGGCCGTCGCTGGCAAACGTGACCCATTCCTCGTTGCTGCGCGGTGCGCCGGCGTTTAGTGCAGCCTTGTCGTTGGCGCGAAAAAAGTCGGCCAGTTCGCGGTCGACGAAATCGTAGTCGGTCTTGCCGCAAATCTCGTCGGCCGTGCTGCCGAAAAACTGGGTAAAACGTTTGTTGCAATTGAGATAGACGCCTTCGGTGTCCTTTAGCCAGATGAGGTCGGGAATGGTGTCGATCAGGGTGCGCAGTTGAGCACTTTCCTCTTCGACCTGGCGGGCGGCAAGGAGCGCTGCCTGCCGGGCCTGGCGCTCGAGTTCCTGGCGTTCATTGATGCGCTTGATCAGCGAATGAAGCAGCAGAGAGAGCAGAACGGCGGTGACGGCAACGAAGAACCAGCCCTTGATCATGCCGGCGATGGCCAGTTGGGCCGGGTCGGGCCAGAGATAGGCCGCCAGGTAATCGGACAGCAGTATCCATAGTGCGGCAACGATGACATAGGGCACCACGACCAGGGCGATGGCGCCGGAAGTGCTGGCTGAAATTTTGTCGCTATTTTGGCTCATGCGTGCTGCCGTCTCCGTGGCATGGGGCACCGCTCAGTCGGAATAGGCGTCGGCAATGGCCTTGAAGGTCGGGAACTGATTGATGAAGGCGGCCACGACATCCGGATCGAAATGCGTGCCGTTGCCTTCAAGGATCATCGCCTTGGCTTGCTCGTAGGGAATCGCCGGCTTGTAGACGCGTTTGCAGATCAGGGCGTCGAAGACATCGGCCAAGGCCATCAGGCGGGCGGAGATCGGGATGGCGTCGCCGCTGCGCCCTTCCGGGTAGCCGCTGCCATCCCATTTTTCGTGGTGGAAGTGGGCGATTTCCTTGGCAAGGGAGAGAAATTCCACCGGCTTTTCGGCATCCTGCTCGGCCAGCTCAATGGCGTCGCTACCCAGCTTGGCGTGGGTTTTCATGATCTCCCACTCTTCCGGGGTCAGCTTGCCCGGCTTGAGCAGGATGTGGTCGGGAACGCCGACCTTGCCGATATCGTGTAGCGGCGCCGACTGGGCGAGCACATTGATGGTGCGGATATCGAGAAAATGGGAAAAGCGCGGGTGATCCTTGAGGCCGAGGGCCAGCGTCCGGACATATTCCTGGGTCCGCCGCAGATGGTTGCCGGTTTCCGGATCGCGGGTCTCGGCCAGGCGGGCCAGGGCGTGAATGCTGACCCGCTGGATCAACTGGTTTTCGCCCATCCGGCGGGCGACTTCGCCTTCCAGGAAGCTGTTCTGGTCGCGCAGGAAGTCGCGGGCCCGTTTCAGTTCCAGCTGGGTGCGGACCCGGGCGAGCACGATGGCCGGCCGCAAGGGCTTGGTGATGTAGTCGACGGCGCCACAATCGAGGCCGTGTTCCTCGTCTTCGGTCGCATCCATGGCGGTGACGAAAATGACCGGGATACCCTGGGTGATCGGATCGGCCTGCAGTTCGGCCAGCACGGCGTAGCCATCCATCTCCGGCATCATCACGTCGAGCAGGATGAGGTCGGGTGTCGGGTGGCCATGCGCAATCTGCAAGGCGCGTCGGCCGCCATTGGCGGCGCGGACCCGGTAAGTCGGCTGCAGCAGTTCGCCAAGAACGCTGAGATTCTCGGGCGTGTCATCAACAATCAGGATGGTTGGCTGGCCCTGTGCCATGGTGTCTCCCCTCTAGCCTCTGACGGACGCTGCTTTTTCGGATTATGGGCTTGTGCCGTGAATATTGCTATCGCGGAAAACCCTCTGCCGGGCAGGCGCCGCGGGTAATGATCAAGTGCTGCGCTGGGTGCCGACGATGCGGTGGTAAACGGCGAAACGCCTTTCGTCGATTTTTCCGGCGTTGACCGCAGCGGTCAATGCGCAGTCCGGTTCGCGGTTGTGCCGGCAGTCGCGGAAGCGGCACTGGCCGAGATAGGGACGGAATTCGCGGAAGGCGTATTCGATTTCCTGGCGGTCGAGATGGCCGAGGCCGAATTCCTGCAGCCCCGGCGAGTCGATCAACTGGCTGTCGGCATCGAGATGGTAGAGCGTCGCGTGCGTCGTCGTGTGCTTGCCGGAATCGAGCGCCTGCGAGATTTCGCGGGTGGCGGCATTGGCCTCGGGAACCAGGGCATTGACCAGCGTCGATTTGCCCATGCCCGACTGGCCGACCAGCACGCTGGTCACGCCATGCAGTTCCGGGCGCAGGTCTTCGGCATGCTTGAGGGCCGACAGTTCGACGATGCGGTAGCCGAGGTCGGCGAGTACCTTGAGGCGTTCGCGGGCGGCCGGCACGCGCTCGCTGAGGTCACACTTGTTGAGGACGATGAGCGGTTCGATCTCTTCGCTCTCGGCGGCGAGCAGGGCGCGGGTGACCAGTTCGTCGGAAAAGGCCGGTTCGGTGGCGACGACGATGACCAGTTGATCGACATTGGCGGCAATCAGCTTCTGCTTGATTTCGTTGGAGCGGTAGAGCAGGCTGGTGCGCGGCTGGATGGCTTCGATGACGCCCTGGTCGTCCGAGGTTTGCTGGATATCGACACGGTCGCCGCAGGCGACATCGCTCTTCTTGCCGCGCGGAAAGCACGGCAGCAACTTGCCGTCGGTCGTTTCGACCAGGTATTGGCGCCCGTGCGCGGCGACGACGCGGCCTTCCATCAGCGGGCCACCGTCTGTAGGCGGGCGATGCGCTGCGCTGCCGGTGGGTGGGAATCGTAGAACAGCGAATGCAGCGGGTCCGGTGTCAGCGTCGAGGCATTGTCCTCGTAGAGCTTGACCAGTGCCCGGACCAGATCGCCGGCCGCGGCGTGTTCGGCGGCATAGGCGTCGGCCTCGAACTCGTTGCGGCGCGACAGGTAGCTGCTCAGCGGATTGAGCGGGAAGGTGAAGACCGGAATGACGAGGAAGAACAGGATCAGCGCCAGCGCGGTGTTTTCAGCCGGTACGCCAAGGCCGTTGTAGAACCAGGGAGCGTCGATCAGCTGGCCGAGCAGCCAGAGAAAAGCGAGCGAGGCGGCGAACATCAGCACGATGCGCTGCACGATGTGGTGGCGGCGGAAATGGCCGAGTTCGTGGGCGAGCACGGCTTCGATCTCGCTCGGCGCGAGGCGGGAGAGCAGGGTGTCGAAGAAGACGATGCGCTTGTTGTTGCCGAAACCGGTGAAGTAGGCGTTGCCATGGCTGGAACGCTTCGAGCCATCCATCACGAATAAGCCGCTGGAGCGGAAGCCGCAGCGGGCGAGCAGGGCTTCGATGCGGGTCTTCATCTCGCCTTCCTCGAGCGGGGCGAATTTATTGAAGAGCGGGGCGATCCAGGTCGGGTAGACGAACATGATCAGCAGGTTGAAGGCGCTCCAGAACAGCCAGACGTACAGCCACCAGTAGTTGCCCATGGCGCCCATCAGCCAGAGTACGGCGAGGATGACTGGGGCGCCGATCAGCACGCCGATCAGCGCGTGCTTGAAGAGGTCGGCGAAGAACAGGCCGAGGCTCATCCGGTTGAAGCCGTGGCGGGCCTCGATGACGAACTGGCGGTAGAGGGAGAAGGGCAGGTCGACGAGGGCGGAGATCAGCATCACGCTGAATATCATCGCCAGGCCGTAGCCCAGGCCGTCGAGGCGGGGCGACCAGAAAGCGTGCAGGGCGGCGATGCCGCCTCCCAGTGTCAGGGCCAGCAGCAGCGCGCTGTCGGCCAGGCTGCCGAGGATGCCGAACTTGCAGCGGTCGACCGTGTAATTGGCCGCTTTTTGGTGGGCGGCCAGCGAAATGCGCTCGGCAAAGTCGGCGGGCACCCGGTCGCGGTGGGCAATGACGTGGCGGATGTGGCGGCTGGTCAGCCACAGGCGGGCAGCCAGCGTCAGGATGACGGCGGCAATAAAGAGGAGGCTGAAGTTGGAGGTCACTAAACTGGGTGGCAAGCTGTGAGAAAATCCGGGTTTTCAAGAATTTGGGCAATTATATGGCAGGCAACGCAAACAACCTCGTCTGGCTGGACATGGAAATGACCGGTTTGAACCCGGATGGCGATCGCATCATCGAAATGGCGATGGTGGTGACCAATTCGGAACTGGAGATGGTTGCCGAGTCACCGTCCTGGGTGGTCCATCAAAGCGACGAAATTCTGGCCGGCATGGACGATTGGAACCAGAAAACGCATGGCCGTTCCGGCCTGATCGACAAGGTCAAGGCGTCGACCTTCGATGAGGCGACCGTCGAGGCGGCGGCACTCGAGTTCCTGAAAAAATATTCCTCCAAGGGCCATTCGCCGATGTGCGGCAACTCGATCGGCCAGGACCGCCGTTTCATGGCGCGCTACATGCCGACCCTGGAAAGCTTTTTCCATTACCGCAATCTCGATGTCAGCACGCTGAAGGAGTTGTGCAAGCGCTGGCAACCGGAGATCTACAAGGGTTTCAAGAAGAAGAGCAAGCACACGGCGCTGGCTGACATCTATGAATCGATCGATGAAATGAAGTACTACCGGGAGCATTTCCTGAAGGGCTGATTGCGCTTCGTGCTGCTTGCCAAAGGGGCCGTGGGCCCCTTTTTTTGCCTATCCGGCGGTCAACGCTTGAAAAGGCGCATTTTTTCCTTGCGCTCGCTCGGCCGACTACCTTCCCAGACCTTGTTCCAGCTGCCATCCGGTGCCGCCAGTTCCTGACGGTTGGTGCCGCTGACCAGCAGCCAGTTGCATTTTTGTCCGGCCGGTGTCTCCAGCAGGAGCGGCTCGATTTCGACGAAGTAGGCGAGCGAGGCCCGCTGGGTGTCGCTCAGGCCGCGCTCGGCAATGCACCCATGCTTGTCCGGCAAGCTGCGGGCGATGGCCTGGGCGACCGGGCGGTAACTCTTGCCGTAGTCGAACCAGGGCAGGATCAGGGTCGTCGCGAGCAGCCAGAGGGCGGTAAAGCCCATCGTCCAATGCGTCAGGCTGCGGTAGGGCGAGCGTGGCGCGGTGACGATCAGCCAGATCCACCACAGTGTTGCGGCCAGGCCGACGAGCAGGGCCAGGATTTCGAAGTGGCCGACGAAGCCGGGGCGCAGGATGACCACCCGCTTCGCCAGCTTCTCCGGCCAGCCCAGTGCCATCGCCGACCAGCACAGCCAGACCAGGGCGACGAAGACGCTGAAAGTCATCATCGCGAACCAGTCGAAGGCATTGGCGGCGCCACGACGCAGGGTCAGCGCGCCCGGGGTGGCGAGCAGGGCTAGCGGCGGCAACAGTAGCAGGGCCGGAATTTCGCGCGGTCGATAGGCCAGCGCCAGCATCAGCAGGGTAATGAAGAAAAGGGCCAGCGGCAGTAACTGGGGCTTGGCGGCCAGGTGGGCACGTCGGGTCCACAAGGTCCAGCCGGCCAGCGGGATGGCGGGAAAGGCAAACCAGGGCAGCATCGACAGGAAGCGGCCGGCGCCGGAAAAGGAGAAAGGCGTCTTCAGCGGCGCCAGTTCGGTGGCCAGCCAGCCATGAAAACGTGCCGGCTCCAGGGCCAGCAGCAGCGCGGGCCAAGGCAGACAGAGCAGGGCGGCGATGGCAAGGCTGATGCCCAGAGTCCGTAGCGCCTTCTGGCGGTCCGGCGCCAGCCACCAGGCCAGTGGCAGGATGGCCAGGAGCGGCAGAACGGGGGCGAGGCCGGCGCCAAGCAGGCAGCCGGCAAGCGACAGTCCGTAGAAAATGCCGCTCAGGTGGGGGCGGCGTTCCATCGCGGCGAGGGCGCCGATACTGCCGCCGTAAGCGGCCAGGGCAACCAGCATGGGCTGGGCATCGTGGGCGTGAAAAAGCAGACCGGCACTGCCGGCCAGCAACAAGGGGCTGGCGGCGGCACTTTCCTGTCCGTACAGTTCGCGGCCGGCGTAATAGAGACCCATCAAGGCCAAGGTAAGCCACAGGCCACTGGCCAGACGCATCGCTTCGTGCATCGGCAGCAACCAGCCGAAGAGCTTGCCGGTCAGTGCGGCGCTCCAGTAATAGAGCGGCGGTTCGTGAAAGGGGCGGCCGGCCAGGTCGGGCGACAGCCAGTCGCCGTAGGACAGCATGTGCCAGGCGGCGCCGATATGGATCGCATCCTCGCCTTTCCAGGGGTCGCGTCCAAAGAGGCCGGCCAGCACGTAGAAGGCGAGCATGGCGGCGAGCACCCAGCCGGCCGGAGGCAGGCGGATGCCGCGACGAATCAGGGCGAGGAAATCAGGCATCGGTTCCAGAAATGAAAAAGGCAGCCATGAGGCTGCCTTTCATCGCGCAAATCCAGTGGATCAGGCAGCAGCCTTGCCGCGCATGGCGCCGAATTTCTGGTTGAACTTTTCAACGCGACCGGCGGTGTCGACGATCTTCTGCTTGCCGGTGTAGAACGGGTGGCAGAGCGAGCAGACTTCAACGTGGAAGGCTTGCTTGTTCATGGTCGAACGGGTCGTGAAAGTGCTGCCGCAGGAGCAGGTGACTTGCACTTCGTTGTAATTCGGGTGGATATCGGCTTTCATCTTTTGTCCTTTAAACGAGCGACCGGCGGATGTGGCCGATCTGGGAAGCCCGTGATTATCCTCGATAAATCACGGGCCTGCAATATTTTTATCAGCCGCGGCGCATGGCGTCAAAAAACTCCTGGTTGCCCTTGGTGGACTTGACCTTGTCGAGCAGGAATTCCATCGCTTCGAGGTCGTCCATCGGGTAGCAGAGCTTGCGCAGCACCCACATTTTCTGCAGCACGTCCGGCTTGAGCAAGAGTTCTTCGCGACGGGTGCCCGAGCGATTGACGTTGACCGCCGGGTACATCCGTTTCTCGGCCATTCGGCGGTCAAGGTGGATTTCGGAGTTGCCGGTGCCCTTGAATTCTTCGTAGATCACTTCGTCCATCCGCGAGCCGGTGTCGATCAGCGCGGTGGCGAGGATGGTCAGCGAACCGCCTTCCTCGATGTTGCGGGCGGCACCGAAGAAGCGCTTCGGCTTCTGCAGGGCGTTGGCATCGACGCCACCGGTCAGCACCTTGCCGGAGGCCGGCTGCACGGTGTTGTAGGCGCGGGCCAGGCGGGTGATCGAGTCGAGCAGGATGACCACGTCCTTCTTGTGCTCGACCAGGCGCTTGGCTTTCTCGATAACCATTTCGGCGACCGCGACGTGGCGCGAGGCCGGTTCGTCGAAGGTCGAGGCAACGACCTCGCCCTTGACGGTGCGGGTCATTTCGGTGACTTCTTCCGGGCGCTCGTCAATGAGCAGCACGATCAGCACGACATCCGGGTGGTTGGCGGTGATGGCGTGGGCGATGTTCTGCAACATCACCGTCTTGCCGGTCTTCGGCGGGGCGACCAACAGGCCGCGCTGACCGCAGCCGATCGGGGCGATCATGTCGATGACGCGGCTGGTGATGTTTTCTTCGGACTTGATTTCGCGTTCGAGTTTCAGATGACGCGTCGGGTGCAGCGGCGTCAGGTTCTCGAACATGATCTTGTTCTTGTTGGCTTCCGGCGAGAAGCCGTTGATGCGGTCCAGCTTGGTCAGCGCAACGTAGCGCTCGCCATCCTTCGGGGTGCGGATCTCGCCTTCGACGGTGTCGCCGGTGCGCAGATTGAAGCGGCGGATCTGCGAGGGCGAGACGTAGATGTCATCCGGGTTGGCCAGGTAGGAGGTGTCCGACGAGCGCAGGAAGCCGAAGCCATCCGGCAGGACTTCCAGCGTGCCGTCGCCATAGATGGTGTCGCCGTTCTTGGCCTTGGCCTTCAGGATGGCGTAAATCAGCTCCATCTTGCGCATGCGGTTGGCGTTTTCGATGACCAGTTCGGTCGCCATGTCCAGCAGTTTACTGACGTGTAATGTCTTGAGTTCGGAGAGTTGCATGAATGTGGGAGTGTATGGCGCCGAAAGGGAACGGACGACTGCCCGGAGGCCGGGGCGCAGATGCTAAGAGCAGAGGGAGGGGAGTGACGCGGGGCTGGTTGCCGCTTGCGTCAGCCTGAGGACGCAGAACGCGAACTCAGGCTGGGAGACTACGGAGATTACAGGTTGCTGTCAATGAAGGCGGCGAGTTGGCCCTTGGAGAGGGCGCCAACCTTGGTCGCTTCGACATTGCCGTTCTTGAAAATCATCAGGGTCGGGATGCCGCGGATGCCGAACTTGGCCGGGGTGGCCTGGTTGTCATCGATATTGACCTTGGCGACTTTCAGCTTGCCGGCGTATTCGCTGGCGATTTCGTCGAGGATGGGGGCGATCATCTTGCAGGGGCCGCACCATTCTGCCCAGTAATCGACGAGAACCGGCTGCTGCGCTTGCAGCACTTCGGCTTCAAAGGTGTCGTCGGTGACGTAATGGATGTGCTCGCTCATGAAATGCCTCGTGAATGGAGTGAACCGGAGTAATAGGGGAATGTACGCCGTGAATGGCGAAGGGATTTGCGCGAGATGCTAACGAAAAAAGGGGGCTTAGGGAAGGGTTAGCGCCCGGGTTTCAGCAAGTTGGCCAACTCGACGGCGGTTTTGACTTGCATCTTGTCGAAAAGGTTCGCCCGATGCACCTCGACGGTGCGCATGCTGATATTCAATTCATCGGCGATAACCTTGTTGAACTTGCCGGCCAGCACCAGTTCCATGATCTGTTTTTCGCGCGTGGTCAGGCTGGAAATCCGGGCATTCAGCGAGTCGACCGTAGCATTGGCGGCACGCTGGCGGGCATCAAGTTCCATCGCTTCCTGAATGCGGGTCGCCAACTCATTATCGTTGAGCGGTTTCTCGAAAAAATCGAACGCACCTTTTTTTAGCGTGCCTACGGCCAGTGGGACGTCACCATGCCCGGTCAGAAAGATTACCGGGAGGCTGGAGGCCAGTTCGCGCAGTTTGTCAAAACAATCCAATCCGCTCATCCCGGACATCCGCATGTCGAGGACGATACAGCCGGCCAGATTGGCATTCCAGCTGCTGAGAAAGGCTTCGGCGCTGTCGTAGGTGGTGCATGGGATACCGCGTGACTGGAGTAGCCAGGCCAGCGCATCGCGGATGGCTTCGTCATCGTCTACCAGGTGGGCTTGCGGCTTGCTCATGCGGTTTCCATGGGGAGAGTGAAGGTGAATATCGTACCGTTTCCGGTTGGCGATTGCAGGTTGTCTTCGGCCCACAGCCGGCCGCGATGAAATTCGATGATCGAGCGGCAGATGGAAAGACCGACCCCCATACCTTCCGGTTTAGTGGTGAAGAAGGCGGTAAATAACTTGTCACGGATTTCTGCCGGGATGCCGCAGCCATGGTCTGCAACGCTGACTTTTAGTTCGGCATCTTCGCGACAGACCCGGATTTTCAGCTTGCGATGCCCTTCCGGTGTATTTGCCATGGCTTCCATGCCGTTGCGGATCAGGTTGAGCAGAACCTGCTCCAACATTAGTCGGTCGGCAGGAATCGGTGGCATTTCGGGTATGTCACATTCAATTCGTACGTGGTGTTTTCGGGCGTCCGCCTCAATGAAGCCAAGGCAGTCGTCGATAACCTCGGCCAGTCGGCAGGGGGCACGTTTCGGTTCGCTCTTGCGGACAAAATCGTGCACCCGGCGAATGATCTTTCCCGCCCGTTGAGCCTGCACGGCAACTTTCTGCAGGGCAGGCCGGATCTCCTGGGCCTGGCAATCGGGGCGTTCGAGCAGATTCAGGCAGCCCGTGTTGTAACTGGCGATTGCTGCCAGCGGCTGATTCAGTTCGTGAGCCAGCGTCGAGGCCATTTCGCCCATGGTCACCAGGCGTGAGGTGAACTGAAGTTGCTCCTGCTGCTGGCGGGCCAGTTCCTCGGCCCGCTTGCGCTCGGTGATATCGAGTACCGAGGCCATCCAGCCGGTATGCTGGCCATTACCATCAATCAGCTTGGCTTCATAGACCAGGGCATGGAAGCGTTCGCCATTCTTGCGCATGAAGATCATCTCAAAGCCGTCCACCGGCGCTTCGCCGGCCAGAACGGCCTGGTGCATGGCGTAGGATTCGTCGATCTGCTCCGGCGCCCAATAGGCCATCGGTGGCGTACTGTTGACCAGTTCATCGCTGCTGAAGCCGGTCATTTTGCAGAACGCTGGATTGACGTAGACGACCTTGCCCTTCAGGTCGCGGGCCCGCATGCCGACGGTTAGCGAATTCTCCATCGCGGTACGGAAGGCGTGTTCGGCGCGCAGCGCTTCTTCAGCCTGCGAGCGCTTTTTCATCAGGTCGCGAACCATCCACAGGCTCCAGAAGACGCCGGCGGCCAGGGCGACGATGGCAATGGTGAGCAGGCGTTGTAGTGGATTGGTGCTGCTCTGGTAGCTGACAACACGGAGCTTCAGGCCGTAGCCGGGCGGGTCGAAAGGAATTTCGTAAGTCTGGTTGCCGAGACCTTCGATATGCGTTTTTGCGGCGTACTGAATTTCGTTGTCATCGATGATGACAACCTTGTATTTTTCCGTAAACCACCAGGGAACCAGATTGTCGAGCAGGGTGTCGAGCGGCAGTACGGCAACCAGCATGCCGTTGAATTCCCTTTCCCGGTAGATCGGGATGAACAATTCGACAAAGGCCCGGTTACCTTCGAGAAAGAACGGCTCGCTGTATTCCTGTTTGCCGAGCCGGCGCGCCATTTCAAAGGCTTTTTCAGTAACGAAGGGGCCGAAGGATTCGATTTCGTGCTCCGGCAGCGTTGTCCCGGGCAGGGCATCGATCAGCTTGCGCTGAGGATCGAACCAAAGAATTTGCGTTATTTCAGGGTTGTTTTTCAGCAGATGGCCGGCGCGCAGGCGAAAGATCCTCTTTTCGTCGGCCAGGGTTGCCATGTCTACAGCCAGTTGCTGGAGTTGCTCTTCATTGCCGTTCAGGTGAAAGCGCAGGTTTTGCTCAAGCCAGAGGACATCCTTGATCAGGCTGGTGCGCTCTTCGTCCACTTCGTTGAGGTGGAGCAGCCAGAGTAGCGAGAGCAGGGCCGCGATCAGGAGCACGATGCCCAGTTTGGGTAAGGCGAGCAGCCAGCGCAAATGGAGGGCGGACGAACTCCGCAATTTAGGCATCGGGGTCATGGCGACAAATGTTACCTCACGTTATTTCGCGGCTGACCATTGTGGGTATCCACAATTCGGATATCCACAATGGCGGTGGCGTGGTGACAAAACGATACTTCCGGCCGTTTTATCAATTAGTTTTCAATAAATCATCACCAAAGGAGCCGGTTTTATGGCCAAAAGAGGGTTGTTCAAGAGCCTGTACGTGCAGGTGCTGCTGGCGATTGCCATCGGTGTGTCGCTCGGGCATTTCTATCCGGAAACCGGCGCGGCCATGAAACCGCTGGGCGATGGTTTCATCAAGCTGATCAAGATGATCATCGCCCCGATCATCTTCTGCACCATCGTGGTCGGCATCGCCGGCATGGAAGACATGAAGAAGGTCGGCAAGACCGGCGGCCTGGCTGTTCTGTACTTTGAAGTGGTCAGTACTATCGCACTGATTATCGGTTTGATCGTGGTCAATGTCTGGGCGCCGGGCGCCGGCATGAACGTCGATCCGACAACCCTGGATACCAAGGGTATTGCCAAGTATGCCGAGCCGGGCAAGATGCAGTCCACGGTCGATTTCCTGATGAACATCATCCCGACCAGTGTCGTCGATGCCTTTGCCAAGGGCGACATGCTGCAGGTGCTGTTTTTCTCGATTCTCTTCGGCTATGCAATGAACGCTTTCGGTGAACGCGGCAAGCCGGTCTTCGAACTGATCGAAAAGCTGTCGCACGTGCTGTTCGGTATCGTCGGCGTGATCATGAAGGTCGCCCCGATCGGTGCTTTCGGTGCGATGGCCTACACCATTGGCAAGCATGGCGTCGGTAGTCTGGCTCAACTGGCCAACCTGATGGGGGCGTTCTACCTGACCTGCGTCATTTTCATTTTTGCGGTGCTGGGCAGTATTGCTGCGGTACACGGCTTCTCGATCTGGAAATTGATCAAATACATCAAGGAAGAGCTTTTCCTGGTGCTTGGTACCTCCTCCTCGGAGTCTGCCCTGCCGCGCCTGATGGCCAAGATGGAAAATGCCGGGGCCGATAAGTCGGTTGTCGGCCTGGTTGTGCCGACCGGCTATTCCTTCAATCTCGACGGCACCTCGATCTATCTGACGATGGCGGCCGTCTTCATTGCTCAGGCCACCAATACGCCGATGGATCTGCAGCAGCAGATCACCCTGCTGGTTATCCTGCTGCTGACTTCGAAGGGGGCAGCTGGTGTTACCGGTAGCGGCTTCATTGTGCTGGCGGCGACGCTCTCGGCTGTCGGTACCGTGCCGGTGGCCGGTCTGGCCCTGATTCTGGGGATCGACCGCTTCATGTCGGAAGCCCGGGCGCTGACCAACTTTATCGGCAACAGCGTCGCCACGCTGGTCGTGGCCAAATGGTGCAAGGCGCTCGATACCGAAAAGCTGAAAGCGGTGTTGGATAACGAAACCCAGGATGAAGCCGACTTCCCCGAGCAAGTGCTGGATGACGCGCAGGAACCGCCGATCCCGCATAGCCCGCGCCCGATTCTCGAGCATCACTGAGCGCAAGCAACTTGCCCATTGAAAACCGCCGGCTGGTCCGGCGGTTTTTCTTTTTGGGGTGCTGTAAATGGAATGAATCTGATTTGTAATGTGGTTAACCACAATACGCGGCAGTTACGTCTTTCGTAATAATTTCATCCAGCCGTAAAAGATATTTGATGGCTCAATTTCCGGAGGAGAAAAAATGAAAGTTTCCAAGCTTTTGGTTGGTTTGCTGGTCGGTGCTCTATCGTTGAGCGCATATGCTCAGCAGCCGATCGTTATCAAGTTCAGCCATGTTGTGGCCGCCGATACGCCGAAGGGCAAGGCCGCTGAAATGTTCGCCAAGAAGGCGGCCGAGTTGACCGGTGGCAAGGTCAAGGTTGAGGTGTACGCCAACTCGACGCTGTACAAGGACAAGGAAGAAATGGAAGCGCTGCAGTTGGGCGCCGTCCAGATGCTTGCTCCATCGCTGGCCAAGTTCGGCCCGCTCGGCGTCAAGGAATTCGAGGTCTTCGACCTGCCGTTCATCTTCGGTAGCTACGATGATCTGCGCAAGGTGACCAACGGGCCGGTTGGCAAGCAGTTGCTGAGCAAGCTGGAGCCGAAGGGTATCCGCGGCCTGGCTTACTGGGATAATGGCTTCAAGTCCTTCTCGTTGAATTCCCCGATCAAGTCGCCGGCTGACCTGAAGGGCAAGAAGCTGCGCATCCAGTCCTCCAAGGTGCTGGAAGAAGAAGTGCGCGCGCTCGGTGGCTTGCCGCAGGTGATGGCATTCTCCGAGGTCTATCAGGCGCTGCAGACTGGCGTGGTCGACGGTACCGAGAACCCGATTTCCAATCTCTACACGCAGAAGATGCACGAAGTGCAGAAACACCTGACGCTGACCGAGCATGGTTACCTGGGTTATGCCGTGATCGTGAACAAGAAGTTCTGGGATGGCCTGCCGGCTGATATCCGCACCCAGTTGGGTGATGCGATGGAGCAGGCGACCCGTTACGCCAACCAGATCGCCAAGGTCGAGAACGAAAGTTCCCTGGAAGCCGTGAAGAAGAGTGGCAAGACCACGGTTTATGTGCCGACCAAGGAAGAGCGCCTGGCCTTCAAGAAGGCGCTGGTGCCGGTGCATCAGAAAATGGAAAGTCGTGTTGGCAAGGAAGTGATCCAGGCGGTTTACAAGGATATCGGCTTCAAGCCGGATAGCCTGTAATTCGCAGCAGCAACAATAACTCGGGGGCTGCGGCCCCCGAGGTACACCGGGGGAACTCATCATGATCAACAAAGCGTTGAATCACCTAGAAGAGTTGCTGGTCACCTTCCTGATGGGAGCGGCCACGCTGATTATCTTCGTTTCCGTCGCACACCGTTACATGGCCGGGATGGCAATTCCCGGGCTGCAGGACTGGTTGCTGACGCTCAATTTCGGCTGGGCTCAAGAGCTCTGCATCATCATGTTTGTATGGATGGCCAAGTTCGGTGCTGCCTATGGCGTGCGGACCGGCATCCACGTTGGCGTCGATGTGCTGATCAATCGTCTCGATGACGGCATGCGCGGCAAGTTCATCGTTTTCGGCTTGCTGGCTGGCGCCTTGTTTACCGGTGTCGTCGCTTCGCTGGGGGCGCATTTCGTCTGGGAAAACGGGGCGCATTACGCCATTTTCCAGATGCTTGGCATCGATACGGGAGATAACTACGAAGGGCCGACGACGCCTGACCTCGAGTGGCCGACCTGGGTGGTGTACAGCGCTATTCCGCTTGGTTCCTCGTTGATGTGCTTCCGTTTCCTGCAGGTGGCCTGGGGCTTCTTGAAAACGGGTGAACTGCCGCACCATGACCACGGTCATGTCGACGGTCTGGAAGAGGAAAAACCGCCGGTCGATGTCGATTTCTATGGCATGGACGACAACCTGCACATGCACGACCTGAAGCACACCATGGTCGGCGACCGCCGCAGTGGTGACGATCGTCGTCATGGCGATGCCCTGGCTCAGGAAAACGAGCGTCGTCAGAACGAACGTCGCGACAATGACAAGAATGGAGGCCAGCAATGAACGCCATGGTGATTTTCGGCCTGCTGGCCATCCTCATGCTGACCGGTATGCCGATCTCGATTTCGCTCGGCCTGACCGTGTTGACCTTCCTGTTCACGATGACCCAGGTGCCGCTCGAATCGGTCGCGCTCAAGCTGTTTACGGGTATCGAGAAGTTCGAGATCATGGCCATTCCGTTCTTCATCCTGGCCGGTAACTTCCTGACCCACGGCGGGGTGGCGAAACGGATGATCAATTTCGCTACGTCGATGGTCGGTCACTGGTACGGCGGCC
>Ga0316604_10001046_pt1 | contig 26847 bp, 28 predicted proteins | sample OWC_soil_day20_C_FD_207650 | JGI IMG/M metagenome (GOLD analysis project Ga0316604, IMG submission 207650) | Wetland soil microbial communities from Old Woman Creek delta, Ohio, United States - OWC_soil_day20_CT | ecosystem: Environmental > Terrestrial > Soil > Wetlands | place: USA: Ohio...
AACCTATCCAGGATATATGGCGATGAAATGGCTTGCAAACAAAAAAGACTGGCTTATCGCCAATCTTTTGTAAGACAAGACGCAACCGTCTTGCTTCTATGAATTTTACTGCGAAAAGAACTTATTTCGAAATTGGAAGGGTTGCATTTCGATTTTCAATTTAGAACTACAAAAATTCATATAACCGATTTTAATGCTTTATATCTTTTAAAAACATTACTTAAAGAGATTATACCCATCTTCCTAATTAATGTTTAGCCAAATAAATCCCGCTATTGCTTGTCTAAAAAATATTATATATTCGCATTGATGCTAGAATAAAAATAGTACAAAATGAATTAAATCATTGACCCAATATTGTTCCAAACGACTTCAAAATGGACATTATTATCTGGGCTTTATCTAATAAAAGATAAACGGAAATCACAAGACCAAATATAAGTAAAATCAAATTTACAACATTATGTTCTGCTGTATTAATTATTTTTATATTTGGAGTATTAATATGAATAATATATGATATGTACCAAATCATAACTAAAGCCATTATGATAAGTTTAAATTGAAAACCATTGGAAAAGCTAAGCAGTACCAAGCAAACTGGCACTCCAATATTTATAGAATATACTATTATACGATAAAAATTAACTTTTCTTTCTTTCGGCATACGTGAAATAAACGCTGGCTCGAGGTTGTCTTTCACCAAATATATTCTGTACATTAATGGCATCATAATTAAACCTAACGTGATTAGCATGAAAACATGCCAAGTAGGAATTAAGAAACCTCCGTTTGTAATTGCCATTATTCCATACATTATACCAATAACTCCCATATTATTCACAGTAAGAAAAGCAGCTTTTGATAATGCCTGTTCTTCACGCTCATCCCTTTTTCTTTTAAAAAAAGACATTGCAAATATCCAAAGAACTGAAGTCAATACCACTGCACAAAATAGTATGGTACTATTTAAATCATAAAAATCATTATTCATCTTCGTTATCCTCCTCTTCAATATAAGTAAAAACTTCATCTACCTTTTTATTAAAATAGTTTGCTATTTTAAAACTAAGTTTTAAGGATGGGTTAAATGTCCCTCTTTCTATTTCCAAAATAGTAGTCCTAGAAACACCTATTGCCTCAGCTAATTCCTCCTGCGTTATGTCTTTTTCCGCACGCAAGACTTTAATTCTCGTTTTAAAATATTGATACTTAGAAGTTCCCAGCAATCTCACCCCTTTTATTTCGTCTAAAATAATTGTATATTTTGCACGTCTTTTTGTCAACTATATACAACATTTTATTTTTTATATACAACAAAATGTATGTTATATATAAAGTAAGGCTTAATTGAAAGGCGAGACGCCATTTTGTAAATCGACAAGTGAATATTTATAAACGAAACGCAGTTTTTGTATTCGAAATGCAGTATTTGAAAACGAAAAGCCACTTTTGTAACCGAGATGCAGTTTGATTTTTTCGTTTTTCTAAAGTATTATGATAAAAATGGGCATACAAACGGAGGTCGACTCCCTCTCGATTTTTTTGTAATCGGAGAATCCACCCCCTAATCCAGTTATAGACATTGGTGCTGGCGGCTCATTTTATCGTCTTATCTTTTGAGAAGAACGGGCTTTAGCAGAATATCTTTGGCGGCAACTGGTGAGCATCCAAGTTTCTGTAAAACCTCTTCTCCGTGATAAAAGCTGAACGTTTCGTAGGGACTACGATCGTTCAGCTTTTTCCGTTTATAAGATGCCCTTTGATTTAATGATTTCATTTGCCAACGGTACAAAAGTAGACTTTGGTATGGCGATGGCTGAAGCAAAATAATCGGCATGATGCTCTCGCCATTCCAATGCAGTTCGGAATCCCTTTGTCCTACCAAAGCTCTCTATATCCTCTTTTCGACAGCACACTACAGGCTTAATTTCAGGCGCGCCGAACAACGACAGCTGTCCGCTGATTTCTGTAAATACGCCGGGATGTAACCACAGATGACCACCCTCATGAATACCGGTAAACAGAGCCAGTCCCTCTTTTCCATCCTCCATAACACTGTTATCAATTATTACAGTTCGCCTGTTTACCTTGATTTTATTGATACACATATTCTCACGGTCAAACACTTTAAGAATCTCGACATTAAAGGCGGTGACTCCTAAAATTGGACGTTCACCTTCATCATAATAAATGTCAAGAAACTCAAGTGTTGCACCTAAATATGATTCTAAAAATTGTACATAGTTAATTTTAGACGGTTCTCTGAGCAAAGGCGGCTTGTAGTCTTGAATTAGCATTTCTGCCAGCTCATCAATTTCAGCATCTTTTAATATGGGCGTGTTGTTGTTCTTTTTATCTACTTTTCTCCAGCTAAATTTAATCACCCATCATCACCTTGCTTTTTTTCCATATCTCGGATAAACTTTTTCCAGTCTTCTTCGTCAATTATACCGGCATTCGACTGCCTGAGTGCAAATCGTGCCATTTTGCCGATTTCGCCGTACATCATGATATCTTCCAAGTCGGACGGAATTTCCCCTCGGTCAAGACCGGCTAAATCATACAGGGTGGCTTTATCCTCATCTGAAAGACAGAGTTCTGCCGCGAATTTTTCAATCTTTTCACCGTCAAAAGCTTTCCTTCTGTTGTTTTCGATGTCGCTCAGCAGGCTCAGAGAAATACCCAATCTTTCGGACATATCCTTCAGCGTGATCTCTCGATGGTCATTCAGTCGTTTATTTTTAATAAAATCCCCAAATCTCATGTTTTGTTCTTTCATGGGTACACCCCTCTTTCCTTACGCGAATTACTCCCTCTTGCGTAATTATATCGTCTCGAAAAATGTTCGTCAATTATTTCCAAATAATCTACCCCCGGACAAATAAAATTAAAAATCATGGTGTCAGATTTATGTAGAAGAAAGACGCCTCTATTAAAGCAACATCAATATATCATATTGGTGAAATTAATTATGCTATTCACTAGAATCCGCCCGAAGGTAAATTTTGAAATTAGTACTCCCAATCCCATACCGTTCTAACATACTAACAATTGATTTGCGGATTGAGTCAGCATTCCGGTTGGTCTCAACATAAAATTCTGCATTGGGAATCTTAATCGGCTTACGCATCGTAGCTTGAGGCAACAGAGAGAAATAAGGTACAGTATGGCCGTTCATCCCCTCATCAGTTACAAAACTTTTCATTTTTACGGTGTCTTTTCTATACAATATTTCAACAGTTTTCAAGAGCATCTCGATCCAGGAATTTACCATTACTTTATCGCCTTCTAGTTCAAAAGCAATGGGGCGCTTATTTGTGGGGTTCTCATTCAGCGTATATTCAACGTTACTGCCCGCTGGTGTTTCAACGGCAGACCCTTCTTTTGATTTCGGTGGCTCAGCCTTGCTTTCGGGGGCCATCTTTATCCGTTCACTAATAATATCAATTAAAGTAGCATTAACACATTTATTAACAAGTGGGCGATATTGATCAATTACTTTACTATTAAGAGACTTTGACGTAACTAAGTCTTTGATTAAGAATTTAATAAATTCATCTGATGGGTTTTCAAATAAGCCCCGTAAAGTCTTGTTAATACCGGACATGCATACCAATTCATCAGCAAACTTAACAATTTGTTGGGTATCAAATATTTCCTTGCTGAATTGAGCCAATATATCAATATGAGTATCTTTAATATTCTCAAAATCTATTTCGAAAAAGGGAGTCCCATCCATTATGTTAGGTTGCTTTAAGTCGGTAAAAAATTTATACCATAATCCATTCGTTAATATTGCAATTTTCACCGTAGGGGTTGCATTAAAATAATACCCCAATTGAGCATCATGGTTGTCTAATTTTTCGTTTATTGCCTTTGCTTCAATAAAAATAATCGGCACGTCATTTTTAAAGATAGCATAATCAACTTTCTTGTTTTTGCTAACACCGAAATCCGCACCATATTCAGGTTTTACCTCCAAAGGATTAAACACGTTATATCCCAGAACGTCCATGAACGGAATAATTAATGCAGTTTTCGCCGCCTCTTCCCCCACTATATGGGGCTTACTTTCTAAAAATTGTTTAGCTAATAGTAGTACATTTTCCTTGAAGCCCATGCCAACCCCGCCTTATTATTGAAATATGTTCCCTTAATTTCGAATTTTGATAACTCAACTTTTCCTGTTCCCGAAGCTACCTGTCATTCCCCTTATCTTCCATACTTTTACACAAAAATCCTCTTAATTTCGTGAGTTCGTATTTCTGGTAAAAGTACCGACACCACCGATGATAAATCCGCCTAAACTAAAGTAGTTTAAGCGACCATAGAACATTCTTAAAGAAGCGCTCCCTGCAGCAAGCTATAGAATAATTGGACCCGAAAATAAATTATCAGCCAAACTAACCTACTTCTCCTTGATCGGAAAAATAAGTTAGCTTGGCTGGTAATTATTTTTGAACAGTTTAGCGTGCCAAAATTGCCGTTGAACTCAATGTCCATGGGTATTGCCATTAGGGATTTATTAAATAGACGGGGTATACGTTCAATATGCCGTTTGCGCCTGCGACTGGATACTTTGGAAGAAACAAACCCGAACATACCTACAAATTAAAGCACCACTCGTACAACGGCCCCTTCAATCCGATTCGGGTATAAACGTTCTGTCCTATTTTCATTTCTTCCGCTTTCTATCCTCGTCTTCCTCAAATATGACGTTATTCTTCGCCCCCTCCCTGCGAGGGCAAGCACTTAAAAATCAGCCTGAGCGCATCAATAAAGCCTTGCCGATAATACAGTTCCTTCTCAGCGGAATATACCGTGCTATACTCATTACACAGCCGGGTTAGCGTTTCATGCATCTCTGGCGGCAACAACCGTTTGATTTCCTCCTGGCATTGGACAAAACTTTGGTAGGTATAATAATGCTCAATAGCCCCCTTCCCAGCAGCCGTCCCCTCCGACTTCTCTTCAAGCGCCTTGGCCACCATTTCTAAAATACTCCCCTCCATTAGCTCACTCCCTACTTTTGTTTGATTTCTTTAGAACATGCTTTTCTGCTAACATTCTATCTCAATAGAGATTAATAGTCAATTTTATAGAGATAATTATTTCACTTTATTTTTGCTATAATATTTCTAAAGAGATAACTTGGTAGGTGAGCTCTAATGGGTGTAGGAAAACGAATTGTAGAATTACGCTCCCGGAGGGGCTGGACAACCAATAAATTAGCAAACTTAGCAGGCATTGCTCAATCGGCCCTGCGCTCTATTGAATTAGAAGAAAAGTCTCCGACGATTGATACAATGACCCTTATTTTAGATGCTATAGGTATTTCGTTTGCTGATTTCTTCGCCGAGGAAAACCAGAAACTAGACCCAGAACTTCGCTTGCTACTAGAAACTGCTAAACAAATGCCTCCAGAGCGGAGGGAACTTGGCCAGAAGTTGTTGCAAGCCTTAAATGAAGATTAGTCCACTTGAATCGAAACTGCCCGAAGGAATGCATCCTTCGGGCAGTTTCGATTCAAGTGCTATTTAATTTCATTAATATTCGCCCTATGACCCCGGGGTGCTGTGCTTAGCTGGCCGTTATCGCTAAGCCCAGTGTTGTCTTCTGCTGGTTATAAGGCATCGACCTGCCCATTTGGGGATTTCGATGCTCAATTCCTTCAACTTTCGTTTTCGGCCTACTACCTTTCTTGCCTACGCTTAGACCCGGCGTTACCGCTTCAGTCCCAAGGCTAGATACTTGAAAAATATAGAACTGATAAGCTTTACTATTTTTTGTATCACCAGCATAGCCTCTTAATCCGTTAGCTTATATGGCCCATGAACCATTATGCTAATATCTTTGGCATTTCGTTCATAAACTCTTCAAAAAGCCTAACAACGCCAACTGGCTCGTCTGAAAAAATACCCGGAGTCGTTTTAGGATCAACCAATTTTATGCAAATGAAGAAGCGCTGATACCAGAATACCGGCATCAACGGAGACAGCAACAAGCTCGGCCGATCATCGAAGCATTTTTTGCATGGATCAGCACCCAGTCAGAAAAAACCTTGCCACAGAATCTGTTAGGCAAAGCGTTTACGTATGTCCAAAATTAGAGGAAATATTTGCTGTCCTTTTTAACAGACGGGCGGATTGAACTATCAAACAACCGAGCTGAACGTTCGATTAAAGCCTTTGTGATTGGCCGGAAAAATTGGCTTTTTTGTAATACCCCCGGTGGAGCAAAATCATCTGCCGCCATATACAGCCTTATTCAAACTGCTATAGAGAATGGATTAAATCCACAAGCCTATCTGGAATATGTATTTAAACAAATCCAGCAGCAGGATGACATATTTGTTGAAAAACTGCTTCCGTGGTCTGAAGAAATCCCCATAAGCTGTAAGATTCCAATCAAAAAATCTTAATATGGACATGATTCCAGCGACCACCTGATATTTTATTTTCATCATATATAAGGTGTTTTTTTATTGCCAGGTGGATTTACTTTGACGCTTACGGTGCATAATAGTTTCGGCACTTAATAATATAGCATTATTGTCTACAAGCAGGTTTACTGTTTCAAGAACAAAATCCACTTCTAATGACTGACTGAACACATATGATAGCCATCTTTGATAAAATCAGCGATGGAGGCTTGCCAGAATTGTATTCTTCAGCAAACTTTTCTCTATTTTCAGTTGTATATGTAATCGTTGTTTCACTGATCTTTCCCACATAGGGATTTTGTCTTAAAACTTCCATTTATTCTTTAGTAAATCGATTTGTTCCAATACTTGCTTCTTCTAACCTTTGGAAGATTATCATTTATGCAATCACCACGAAGTTGAATAATTGCATTATTAGTTTCTTTATGCTGTTCTCGTAAATATTCCGGTACATCACCAACAATTGCTTTATCTAAGGAACGAACAAGTTTTCGCATAAGTTTTTTCACTCCCTTCAATGATACACATCATTTTACCTCCAAACATACTTGTATATCCAAATTTTACATCATTATTAATTTTTGTTAAGTTTAAGTACAATAATTATCATTTTAAAGTGTGTGGGTATTCCTTATCTTTGCAAAATAATAAAAATGGCAAAAAATTAATATTAAATCAAAAAAAACGCATTAATAGTCGTACGTTACTTTCAAACTAACATATCTCTTCCTTCAATAAAGTTCTATGTATTTCCTATTTCTTTAATTGGGGAAAGCTCACAATAATAGTCTTGAACACCATCGAAGGCAAGTTTTAGGCTGATATTGCAATGAATATCGAAGGAAAATAAAGGAGTGTGCAGAATATGTATTAATGATCCTAATTTTCATATTCTGGCTAATTTGCCAAATCGATCAGAATATAAAAATTATCAACTAATTAAGCATTCTATTCAGGAGGATGACATTAAATTGCGAGCAAAACTTCCATTTTTAATTGATTTTTTCGATCCAGCATTTCGCGCAATTAAGGAAATAGGGGGAACAGCCACCGTTGAGGAATGGAATAAAGTGACTTTTGAGATTATGCAACTAACAAACGAGCAATTGTCAATTTATCACAAGCGTTATGTGCTGCAAGCAAACTATCGTATGGCGTGGACTCGAACATATCTTAAAATAAGCGGACTTATTATAAATACTAATCGAGGCATTTGGACTCTTACTGACTTGGGGAAATCTACTGAAAATTTAGATCCCTTTGAAATATTTAGAACGGTGAAATCTAACTTATATAAAAAATACAAAGCTACTCAAAAAATTAATGGTTGAGAATTACAACTTTAAGCCGCTTAAATTGTATTTGCTCCGAGTCCCCAAAAATGTTATCCTCCATTATTTAGTAAATAATGGAGGATAACATTTTTTCAAGATCTATTCAGTCTTTTAAAGAAATACATACTTGAATATTTACTTGAAAGGCTCGAGTATTCCTAATACTTTCTCAGTTATCTGAACGTTTCTCCCTAATTTGTTATTTAGCAACATTCTTATAGTAGGTGAATCATAATCAGCATAAAAATCAGCTACCCCTAAATCCAAATCTAATTGATTCCATAATAATATGAGCATAGCCCCGCAGGTAAGAGTGTTTATCCTAATATTTTCTATTACTGCAATATCTTTTATTACTTGCCAATAGCCTTGACGTAAATTTGGAAGAGATAAGCAAACAACTAATGCAGTATTGCTGTGCTTATCAATCTGATAGCGAGAATGCAAAACTGCGATATCATCAAGAATTCCCCTTGACGCACTTAGCGTATCTACACCAAACTCAACCTCAATTACACCAAAGGTACCTGACGAAGCGTTGTATATTGCATCCATCCGTATATATACATCGCCAACCCTTCTAGTAGCGCAATTGCACCCCAAACCAACCATTATATTTCGTAAAAATTTTTCAGGAAGTAACCTAGACCTTTGAATCCTACCATATATATCTTCCATAATCTGATCACTTTCAACAATAAAGCAACCTGTTCTTTTTTTTGATCGGATCTCATTGATCAACACATTTTGCTGATGAATGTTATTTTCGTTATACGGTACTTCTTGGTATCCCTCAGCTTCATAGCAAATATTGATTTTATCATTACTATAATAAATGGCTCCAACAGGACATTGTCTTGCACAAAGCCCGCAATGAGTGCACTTACTATCGTCAATCACTGGCACTTCAAGGTTTTCATCCCAATCAATCGCGCCAGTAGAGCATACTCTGGTATCTCTGTCTTCTGGAAATTCTTTCACTTGATCACATTTAATATATTCCGAATTTAAGTTAATACAAGAAGGATTATCACACTTCAGGCACGCTCCATGCATCTCGCTGCTAGTTTGAAGGAATGCAGACTTGCCAGGAGAAATAACAACTGCTTCTGGTATTTCTTTTGTTAATTTAAGAGTTGTCCTTCTTATTTTCTCATTAAGAATTTGCACTTATCATCCCCTCCAGTTCATATAGTTTTTCCTTATCAAAACCAACTCCATCAATTAATACACTAATTGAAATAGTAAGTAAAGTATGTAAGTCTATTACCCCGACCTTAATTCCAAAGGTATTCTTAAAATCTTGTATTATACGGCTAACCTCGGCACGCTCATTGGGTAAATAGTATCCAACCACTAATGTAGTGACACTACGTTCAGTAATATGGGTTCTTCTTGATAAAAGTACTATTTTGTTTTCAACAGCCTGCCTAATAGCCTTTACAGATATATGTTCTTCCTCGGTAGGTGATTTTATTTCAATTGGGATGCTTCTCAACTCATCATCAATAATTGCATCCCAACGGGCACCATTATCACCGGGTCGTGAAAATGCACATTGAAATCCCATGATTTTGAAAAGTGTGGATATCAATGGATAGAACGTGCCTTGCTTTGCGCTGTGATAGTACTCAAATAATGTATTAACAATTTGTTCCTGACTATTTTCTATTCCCACTAATTCTTTAACACGATGTAAAAAATCATCATCTTCTTCAAGTTTAAGCCATTCAAGTCGTTCTTTAGTCTCTACATCTAAGTCCCAGTTTGTAATTGCGTTCACTGCAGTTCTGCCACCAACAACAGTCTGTGATTCATCAAGTACAGAAGCCACTACTGGATTGTTAGTTTTTTCCTTCCAAAATCCAATTGCCTCGTCAATTCTTTCATGTTTAATCGTTTGATAAGGTGAAAACAATAAACTTTTACCTTGAAGTACTTCATGGCAAAGAGCCTCGTCAGCACTCATTATTTCTTCAACAGGTGCTATATCATAGCCAGACCTCTGCAACATCGAATAGATACCCAACCTAATTAAGGCATTTTGTATATCTGTTCCGTAGGAATTAAATTCGTCAATTCTTAGGTCTTTCATTGTTTCTAATTGAGCATAAGCCTCTTTACCGTGCTTTGTTATACGCAAGCACTCCATTTTTCGTGGAGGATACAGTTCATTTGTTGAACAAGATACAACTAAGCCGCAACTTTTCAATAATGCCACAGGTAGACGAGTACAATTGTCAACAGGGGTAGACTTCATATTCAACGAATCTGCTAGCTCAAGAAATGCCTTTTTGAGGCGTGTAGCGTTTCCTCGCAACGCTTTGATACGAGCAATCATATTGTTATATTCTTCTGTAGAAATATCATTAACACTCATTGGTCCCAGACATAACTCATGCTTATACATTATTTCATCAAGATCAATAAAACTATTTAAGGCGCATTTGAAAAATCTAACTTGTTCTGTATAACTCATACGAGCAGTTAATTCATTTGGGCTATTAATTCCAAAGACACACTGCTCATACAACTTTCTGACGTCTCCTTTTGCTAAAGCAACATGAGCTCCTGTATATGTGAACTCAAGCGGATAAGATTTCTCCCCACTAGGAGTAACCCATCCAAGCATTCTTAATACCTCTGCATACATTTTTGCGTTCATCAACGCAGAGTTCATGCTTTCTTTTTCTGTATTACTTAACTCAAGAGCAGCCTCACCAGCATATCCATAAGCAGTCATAAGCCTTTCTTGTGCAATAACAGAAGCCATATCCTTTATTGTAAATGAATCCTGATCTTTGAGATTTTTATATAATATTTGCATTACATGAACCTGTGTAGCAAATTGCGTCCCCGGATTTCTAAAACGAATCATAATCTCGCCCCTTTCATAATTATGTATGGATTGTCAACACTTAGTCGGACAACTTTTATAAGGTCAATCGCCGAAATTCCACTGGTGTAAAATAATTAAGCGAACCATGAATTATATCATTATTGAGCCACGTCACATAGGTAGCTAATTCATGACGTAATTGTCCCAAGCTATGAAAATTCCGGTCATAAATAAACTCGGTTTTAAACATTTTAAAAGTTGCTTCTGCTACAGCATTTTCGTATGGGCAGCCTTTCATACTAAGAGACCGCTTAATGTCAAAAGTTGAAACGACCTCATCAATCAACTCATTTTTAAATTCACTGCCCCTATCGGAATAAAACATTTGAATCTTACGCAGATCGACCCGCACAGTTGCAAAGGAATCATATACCAATTGAGCATCTTTGTGAATACCGGCGCTATAGCCGATAATTTCCCGATTAAATAAATCAACGAGAATGCATACGTAATTCCATTTATAATTTACTCGGACATAGGTTAAATCACTGATAACCACAGCATAAGAAGCCTGTCCGTTAAATTCACGATTTAATTCATTTTTAACAAGATCTTCATTACATTTTTGCTTATGCGGTTTAAATTGTGCCACGGTATATTTTGAAATCAAGCCATTTTTTCATGATTCTTACGATGCGACGACGAGATACTAGATAGTTCGATTTTTGCAGTTCTTCTTTTATTTTTCTAATTCCATATGCATCATGATTATCATGGAAGATTTGTTCTAGTTTATTTTCTAATTTAGATTCATCGATTTTTATGTTTGCTTCGTAATAATAAATACTTCTAGCAATATTCAAACATTTGCACATCGCGGATATTGAGTATTTGTGGGCATTTTGCCGAATTATAGTTATTTTGTGCCAATATCAGCGCCGCCTTGTTTTAAAATATCATTTTCCATTTTTATCGTTTTATTTTCTCTACAAAGCTTGATTAATTCAATCTCTTCTGGTGTTCGATTATCCGCTTCTTTTGCTAATCAGGCATCACTAATTCTCCTAACCCATTTGTCAAGTGAAGAAGGCGGTTAAATCATATTCTTTAATAATTTCTGAGCGAGGTTTTCCGCTATTATAGAGTTGGACCATCTGAGGTTTAAATTGATCGGTAAATACTCTTTTTGAACGTTTTACTGTCATGTAAATCTTCCTTTTCTGTTTCTTTTAGTTTTACATGACCTTATTAAATCTGTCTAGTTAAGTGTAGCCGATCCAATACATTTAAATTATTGCAAAAAAATATCCATATAAAGCAGATACAGCCCTCCTACTGTGCATAATTCACATTGGAGAGCAATTTAAGGCTATTCGCTTAAAGCGTATCTAGTCTTTGCTGCGCTGCATCACACCATTTTTTTTCAAGTTCGATTCCAATCCAAGAAATGTTATGCCCTTCATGATTAAGTTTTTCGCAACATACTCCAAGAGTACCCGAACCATGAAACGGATCAAGAATGAGCCCTTCGTACTTTCCCTCTTTGTTTTTTGGACAAAATGCCTTAATAATTTCTGTTATCAGCGCTTCTGGTTTTTGTGTTGGATGTTCCGTTTTTTCGTTTTTATACAATTTTCCTGCAAGCGTAGGAAAAGCCCAGATATCCCCCCGCATTGCACCTAACGGATTAGGCTTCCATTCAACTCGTTCTCCCTTAGAGTTCTTGTAATATACAGGATTTTTTAATCGTTCAGTACTTTTATAAGGAACTCTTACGTCATCCAAGTTATAAATCCACTTTTCGCCTGATTTTGAAAACCAAAGAAATGGTTCGTATTGCGTCAATGGAGCAGTTTTTAATCTGGAAAATCCATTCTCATAATACCAAATATTAAGCCTTCTATAATTCAATCCAACTTCATACATTATCGTTTGAATAAATCCAATGTAATGATGAATACCGAACCAAATAATGCTTCCATGAGGCTTAATCAAATCTCTGCATATTTCTATTCTCTTTCTCGATACGGACAAGAAATCACTTAATTCTAGTTTATCGCTATTATTCCCAAAATCTTTATTTAGGTTGTAAGGAGGGTCCGTAAGCACAAGATCAACTTTTATCCCCTCGTCTAAAAGTTGCTGCAAAATTTCATCCGAATTTCCGTTAATTATTTTATTGAATTCCATATAGCCCCCTACTTCTTCTGCATATCTTTGCGGAAAATTAAGATATATTGGTGATGAATATTTTCAACATATGCAAAAGGATATCCGTAAGGTAGTAAACTTTTATGGTTTTGAATTAAAACTTTAACTCCTTGCAACATAAAGGTATATCCATCCGTGGTTTTTCTTTTATTAATTGCCTGTATAAGGTCACTATGGAAACTAATAAATTCCGATTTATTTCTAAAATCAGAAACAACCAAACTCATATATCTTTTAGGCTTCAAAACCCGACCGCACTCCATAAAAACATCATCAATTAAAATTTTAAGAAAAGTTTTATAGTCCTCAATATGAGATAAATCATTCTCGTCATCATCAGAATAATTGGTAGCTAGATTATTTGCTAACCTCTCTTGCTTTACTTTATGATCTGCTTTTTTATTAAGAATAGACCAATACGGAGGGCTTGTTATCATAAAATCAAATATACTCGATTCCATTCTTTTTAATACTTCTCTGGTATCTCCATTGATAAACTCGTGCTTTAATGCTGTCCCTTCGCCTACTTCTTCCTCTAGCCGTTTCATAGACAATTCATGCCACTTAGGAGATAATTCAATACTAGTGCAAAAGCGATTCTCCAATTCACAAGCCTTTGCGGTTGATCCAATGCCTCCAAATGGATCTAAAACACGTTGTTCAGATTTTGTGAAGAAGGCTATTAAATGCTCAACATCTTGAAAAGAATAAGGAGCCGGATGTAGACGTTCTATCTGTGCATGGGGATGCTTCGCTCCAAGTCCTTTCTGAAAAAAGAAGCTCTTTGTTTCTGGTAACCACTCAGTTCCGTTCAAATCGTTTAATGTATTTCTTGGATCAGCTTCTTTTCTAATAGGTGTAGATTCATCTATTTTACTTTTTGATGGATTCTGTGGCGCTTCTAATGATTTGCTCGATTCTTTATATGCGTCTAAATCATCAAGAGAAAATCTTCTTTGCCCACCAGGAGTTTTAGTAGGCTTAAGTAGTTTTTGTTCTACCATACGATAAATAGTCGAAGTGCTTACTCCCAGTATATCTGCAGCCTTTTTTGTGGTAACAAAATTATTTTTATCCATATTTTAATTATGTCCTTTCTGGTTTTAGGATGTTGTCATCATACCACAAACACCAAACGTTTATCAACACTACTCATTTCTTTTTCACTGATTTACATTTTATCTACTCGCATGTATGTTGATATTACTGTTCTGGCAAGTAACATAGCCCACTCTTTTGTGTTTCCAGCTTTGTACTAATCTGCTCAACTAAAGAAAATGCTTCGACCCAATTTTCACGGGCCAAAGCACTTTTATAATCTCCTGCAACATTTAATCCCCCGCCCCTTCGGCGGGGCTATTTTCGTGTACGGGGTGCCGACCCCCAACAAACGTTCTCCCCCATTATGTAAGTCTAGGAGAACATAAAAACACACTTTCTAAATTTATAAAAACCTACGAAACCTTACGAAATAAGGCTATTTCCGCTCTATCAACGCGGCTGACTCAACGTGTCATTTGATAGAAAGACGATACTGATACACGAAATTGGAGATTCGCGTAAAGGTTTGGCTCTCTTTACCCCGGGGGTGAATCTATTTCAGTTGTGGTGAATTATTTCAGCGCCTCAAATTGCGTGAACTCAGTGGTGTCAACTTTGTCATATCCGATAATCACAGCGGTTTGGTGCGTGCGATCCGCACGCAGTTCCAAGGAGTGACCTGGTAACGTTGCCAAACCCATTTTCTGCGTAATATTCTGGATGCCACTCCGAAACGATTGCAGCAGGAGCTGCACGAACGGGTTAAAATGGTTTACATGCGCCGGACAAAGAAATTGCCCGCCAATTGCTGCCGGGAATTTTTGCTGATTTTGGACAAACTGCTGAAAAGGCCCTCACCGTGTTGGAAAGCGACATTGAAGATGCAACGGCGACCATGCTATTGCCTGCAGCGTACCGCCAGCCCCTGCGCACGACCAACAGCGTTGAGCGCCTAAATGAAGAAATCCGCCGTCGCGAACGGGTTATTCGCATTTTCCCCAATCGCGACTCTGCTGATCGTCTAATTGGCGCTATTTTGATGGAACACAGTGAAAAATGGCTGAGCGGCAAGCGGTATTTATCTATGGATGACTATTGGCAATGGCGTGCTGACCACAGCCCTTCTTCCAAAGTCGTTCGCATTGGTTAGTTGATTTAGGCTGCCGGGATTTTACACATAAATTTGGACTTGACCGATGTTTTGCTCTGCAATTTTTAAATCGCATATTTAATGTTGTATAATAGTTATGGATTCTGTTGCCCTGGAGATCGGGGGTAGTGATATGAAATTTCAACAGTTAAAATACGTATATGAAATTGCCAACTGCGGTTCGATTAACAGGGCTGCCCAAAAACTATTTGTATCTCAATCCAGTGTTTGCTGCGCTCTAAACGATTTGGAAGCCGAATTCAACATAACCTTATTTAAGCGTAGCAACACTGGTGCTACATTGACTGAGGATGGACGCTGTTTTTTAACCTATGCTAAATGCTAAGTCCATTCTAGATCGGAAAGAGGATTTAGATAATTTATATTGGGGGAATAGTTCCAAGCCTGAAGTCTGCCTATGGGGGCGGACAGACAAAATGGGGGTGTCTCCTGATTTCGTACATTAGCGGCGGTATTCAACCTAAAGCACTATGCCGCTTTCGGATATTGTAGTAATCAAACCACTTTCGTAAGTCTGAAGCAGCTTGCTCAATAGTGATAAAGGACCGCCTATAGATATATTCTGCTTTAAGTATTCGATAGAAAGATTCCATTGGCGCATTATCATAGGTGCCTTTACGGCTTATACTGCCCAGAATTTTATACTTTTTCAGTAGGTCCTTGTAGTCCTTGGCGGTATATCGACTACCCCTGCCAGAGTGATGAATCAAGCCTTTTCGTGGCTTTTATTTGACAAAGGCCCTAGTCAGTGCTTGACCGGCAAGCTTTGCAGTAGGTCTCGTTCCGATGGGCCAACCAACTACTTTACGTCGAGCTAAATCCAATACAATCGCAATATAGCATTAATTACCATTAATGCTATATATGTAATATCTTCCAACCACATTTTATTGAATTCTTGAACTGTAAAGTCTTGATTCAACAGGTTTTCAAAGGCGAATCGTTAACTCTTATGACATATAAAATATTTACATTCCAAAAAATATTATAAAGGGAATGATCAAAATCGGTGATATAAAAAAAGAATATGGATGTTCCTTTATGTTGACCCATGATCTAATTGAAGGGAAATGGAAGAAAAGAATTTTATGGCATATTATTAACGGAAATAATCGGTTTTCTCTATTGCAAAAAGTCATGCCAGACATTACTCATAAAATGCTTATAACGCAATTGAAAGAATTAGTGACTAGTGGAATTTTGATAAGAAATGAATATGAAAAAACTCCTCCGCGAGTTGAGTATCATATTTCGCCTCAATACCAGTCTATTATCCCAATTATGCAAGCTCTTTGGGAATTTACAAAACAGTATGCTGCAGATCATGAAATAAATCTCCCCGATTAAAAAGCTACTACACTTCGCATTACATACAAAAAAGTACCTTATTTTCTTTTTAGTTTTCAATAGTATAATGAAACTAAAAAGAAAATAAGGAGTTATAAAATAATGAATAGTATTTTTCACCGAACAAGTATAAGAGAATTTACAGATCAAAAAGTTGAAAAAGAAAAAGTCGAATTAATACTAAAAGCGGCCATGGCGGCCCCTTCTTCTAGTAACCAACAACCATGGGAATTTTATATAACAGAAAATAAATCTACGCTTTTAGAATTATCACAATGCAGTCCATATGCAGGTTGTGCTAAAAAAGCACCAATGGCTTTTGTTATTTGCTATAGAGAAGACGTACCATATGTTGAATGTGCTCCGCTTGATGCAGCAGCAGCGACGGAAAATATGTTACTTGCCATCGATAGTTTAGGGCTCGCTTCAGTGTGGCTTAGTGTTGCTCCATTTAATGAACGTGTCGACCAAGTAATAAAAGTATTATCCTTGCCAAATGGAATACACCCATTTGCTATACTCCCTTGTGGATATCCTATAAAAATTATACCTCAAAAAAATAGATATAATCCCAATAAAATACATTTTTTAGAGTAAAATCTATTGGTTATAAATATATACTGACTTTAAACTTCCCGATCAATAAACAACTGCAAAATGAAAAATATCGCTAACCACGTGCTTGCTGGTTAGCGATATTTTTCTATTATACAATCCATGTCAGGAAACTACAGTGCAAAAACTTATAAACTTCATAATGACAAGTCCCGCACCCTGCCAGTACGTGATTTCCTTCCAACCCCAGATATCCGGCAGCAAGTTGCTCCAGAACAGCATGACAAAAAAGCCGAAGCCAAGACCAAACAATATGGATAATAATGAGCGTAGCGGAATTACCCCCAAGGTTCATTTTACGACATGGGATGATTAGCCATCATGTCGATGGTCGAAAGCGGATTAGGAATCAACATTTTGCCGGAGCTTATTTTGCAGCGCATTCCATACAAAATCGCAATAAAAGAACTGGATATACCAGCATATCGTAAGATTGGCTTTGCAATGAGAGATAAAAAGTCTGCTTCGCTTGCCGTTAAACGATTTTTAGGCTACCTACCACGTGGGGGCTAAAATGAAGAAAATGCCACCAAACTATATGAAGTCTGGTGGCATTTTCTTCATTTATATTTCCTTTATGGGTTCATAATATTACATACTAAAAACCGATGTTTTCTTCCTTGGTCTACGAGAACATATTCCACTATTTCCCACAGTCCTTGAACCCATGCCCCTCCTGGCTTCAAGGGCTGTGTTTTTTTCAGCCAAACGCACAACTCCACGTGGGAGGCCCTGGCGAACCAGGACGGAAGTCCTACGGCAGAACAGCTTGCCATTTATAAGCAGCTTGCGGAGGGCTGTGTTGGCTTAATCGTCATGGGCTTTACAGGTGTTGCACCGTATGACCCTGACCCTGTGGATATGATGCGGCTATGTGACGATGCTCTGATACCAGCATACCGTGAAATCACTGATACGGTTCATAAGCATGGCTGTAAAATCATGCCGCAACTGGCTATGGGCAGGCATTTTAAACTCGATGCCTCCGGAAAAATGCGCGGCTATGAAATAGATGATTTGAGCAAGGCCGACATTCAGGATATTATCAGCTTGTTTGCCCCTGCTGCTGTCCGCGCCGGGAAGGTCGGATTTGACGGAGTACAGATACATGCAGCCCACCATTTTTTTTCTTAGTCGCTGTTTCAGTCCGATATACAATCATCGCTCCGATGAATACGGCGGACTAGCAATAAACAGGGCGCGTATTTTAGTAGAGATTTTGAAAGTTATTCGCAAACAAATGCCGGAACTGCATATCAGCATCAAAATCAATTTTCACGATTATATGGCTGGCGGAGTTACACCGCAGGACGCGCAGATTGCTTGCAAAGCTCTTGTCGAGCATGGCATAGATTATATTGAAATCAGCGCCAACGGCACATCCCAAACAGGCATTAACCCGATGCAGAATGAAGCCTACTTTTTGGACTTTGCGCTGGAACTGAAAAAGGCGGTGAACATTCCGGTTATCCTTGTGGGCGGGCATCCCAGCATGGAAAACATGACCGCAATACTGAATAAAACCCCGGTCGAATATTTTTCTCTCTCCCGTCCTTTGATACGGGAACCGGATTTGCCCAAACGCTGGCAGGCGGGTGACTTGCGCCCCTCAACCTGTATTTCCTGCAACAATTGCTACGGCGCACCGGGAAAACGGTGCGCTTACGAAAGATAATTTTTCCCATAATTTTGCACAGCATACTCAACCTCTGTGCCGTCAAGCAAGACCACCATCAACCTGCCACCGTCATAAACAAAAACTTTTTCCGTCAGCGCAAAATACAGTTCAACATCAAATTCTTTGATCCGTCCTATCTCCGTTATGATTTTTGCAAACTGCTTAGCCTTATACTGCACCAGCGCATTATCGCTTTCCCGCATTTCTTTCCATTTGCCGAGAAAATAATTTTTGTTTTCAAGCATCATATTGAACACATTTATAAAGGCTTGATACAAAACCCCATCATCAATATGCCTATTGGCGCAACCCTTTTTTCCTTTCCAAGGATATTTGCCATTGCACTGCCAGATGTATCGTCTAAGCCTTTCGTCGGTAGAGTTCCATACCTTCCTGCCAAAAATCCGGCCGCAAGTACCGCAGATAACTCTGCCTGTAAAGGGATTACTGATGGTTGCATAATCAAGCTTCTGAATGCCATACTTCAGGACGAAATTTCGTCTGCGTTCCATCTCAAGCTGAACTTCTTCCCATATCTCTTTATCTATAATCGCGGGATGGCTGTCTTCCACATAATACTGCCGCACTTGACCATTATTGTCTGCCCATTTCTTGCTCAAAAAATCAACAGTATAGGTTTTTTGAAGTAGCACGTCGCCTTTATATTTCTCATTCGTAAGCATTTTCCGTATACTGCCTTCGTACCATTTTGCTTTACCATTCCAGTTTGCTACGCCGCCCAACTCCAAGTCTCTCGCAATCCGGTTGGCACCTTTTTGCCGTCAAGGAAATTCATGTAGATGCGCCTAACAAATTTAGCCTGCTTTTCGTTAATAACAAGGTTTCAGTTTTTATCTTTGTCATATCCCAAAAACTTTGTGCAACTTGCCCTGTTCAAAGCGGTGACGAATACCCCACGTACTAGATTTTGGAATTCACCAGAATTCGTCTTGGAGCGTCTATGATAACAGAAGATAGGTTCGTCCACAACCATGGACGTCTGTGCAAACATATCAACTTTTTAGCCACAACGCATCATTTTGTGGCTAAATTACTAACTGCATACGCTATATTGTGGTGTCTAGAGTTTTACGGAAAGGTTCGACACCCTTAAAGCAACGGTTTCGTTTTCCTACGCAGCGATCATCCTAGTCAACTATTTTTACGTGTAACTGCTATGTTATAATCAAAAATTAAATCAGTATTTATAAATAGATCGTTTTTTAGTATGAATATTGTTGCCTCAACTCTAGCAACGACCTCGCCGCCAGCTTCAGGTTCTTGGTAGGTTTTTCTCCAGCATCTATGTTTCGAGATGCTCGCGCCTAGGTGTTGCTTAGTTTCTATGGCAACTTGCTTTCGATTTTATCCCAATGAATTAAAAGTTCCTCCTGTTCCATTGTTATTCCCTCCCTTACCTTTTCAACAACATCATGAAAGGTTAGGCTGAGACCTGGGCTATCAAGCGCCGTATGTGCCGAACCAAGGAATTTCCCGCAAGTTAACTCTAGTTCATCTGCGGTCATCAGCACCGGGACTACATCCCCTCCACACGCGGCACAAAAGTTATGTACATCTTCGACAATTTGGAGTCCACTTGCGTCAATATCTCCCCACACGTACACTGGGGCTCTAGCCACATCCATTATCTTTCGTAATAGAGTTCGCTTAGATGAAGATAGAAAGCCCACACCGAACATGATGAAAACATTGGGCCGTGCCAGATATCGGCGAAACAACACTTCACGAAAGACAGCTATGTTTTCAATGATAAATATACCATCTATTAACGCAGAGGTGATGGCCATTTTATCGATAGTTGAATCTGTCAAGCTTACTGGAATTCCGGAAAGCATTGTTCCGGAAATGCCGTTGACCTCGTAATATACATTCCCGTGCACTAACGTCGTCTCAAAGTTTGCTGTAAGATGTAGGTTATCAAGTGTATCCTGCCCCGCCGCAGCAATTTCGGCCTTGTAAGCGTCTAAACGTTTACTGTCGCCCCAAACCCGTTGCGATACTACGCGAAGAGGCTCCCGTCGTTTCTCTGCTATCAATTTTGCCGCCCATGCCAAGGATAAAAGGATTGATCTATATTTGACCATAGCTTTCGGCGTAGCAAGAACACTCCCGAATTCATCCAGTATTTGCCCATCGCCTATCCCTTTCCTCACTAAATCGGCCAGACTTCCTGCTATCGCGCCAAGGATGTTTTCAACCTCTACGCCTATATTATAGATTTCCGTCTCTTCAGAAGGTTTACAAGTTTCCAGCTCGTCCTCTGCCCGTGGATCAAGAGCCAACTTTTTTATTCTCCATTTCAACTGGGTTTTAGGCTGCACATTTTTGCTTTCGACCTGAATAATGCCAGCAATAGTCAAAATCTCAATGGCATCGAGAAGATCGACCAGAGAGTATTTTTGTGAGTATCTCCTCTCCAGGGGAGAATATTGCTTTTCACCTCTAGATAAGTCTTTCACCAATTCTTGCATCAAAGGCTTTAGGTTATGTGGTTTATCGAAAATTGCAAGGCCGGTGTAATTCCGGCCTTGCTGCACTCTAGCCACGGGAAACTTAATTCCCTCAACTCTTATCATCTTGCTGATGACTGATTCAGTGTCTTTAATCATACATTCCCTCTTTATACCGTTCTCATTCGCTTCAAGATCATCGGCTGAGTGAACAGTTCGTCTTCACCGCATTTGATGCAAGTGTAAGCGTGGTTAATCCAATCAACCGTTTTCAACGATTCGCCCTGTTGGTGCGTGATGAAATACTGCACGTCTGTCACTTGTAGGAGCCAGCCCACCTCATTACCACGGTCATCATCCAACCTAGAACGCGGCTCATCAAGGAACATGATGGGCATGAGTCCGCCATTTTTTCGGTTACTGATTGCCGCTAGGAGAAGCATCAGGCTCGTGCATGAGCGTTGACCTTGAGACAGATCGGGTCCATTTATCGGAGCCGGTTTTTTACCGTCGAAACCAATGAACATTTGTAGTTCCCAAAAAGCGGGGTCATCAGTAATCGATTCCAGGCGCCCTTTACCCTCAGCGCGTAATAATCCGGCGAGCACATTAAATTCATCGATATAATCCTTAATGATATCTTTAATGTGCCTAGTTAATGCGTATAGGCAATTTTGCGTCTCTTCTTCCACTTCAACCCGCAGATCTTCGTTTGCCTTAAGTCGCTTTTCCTGACTTTCGACGATGCCGTCCTGAGCGGTGTAAAGTTGAACCGTGGTGTCATCAATGTCTTTGTGTTTTGCCACAAATTCTTTAATTTCACTATCCAACTTCTTTGCTTCGCTTTCAAAATAGATAGATGAAATCCGATTGCCTTGATCATCGTTGTAATCTGCCCCAGCCAAATCCTGTGGGATAAAAAGGATATTGTCATCGTTTATCCCAAAGTCGATCAGCGCCTGACGGAACATACCCAATTTAACCTTATTTTGATCGAGGTCAGTTTCGTTCGATCGCAGGCGTCGTTTCACGTTGGTGATGAGATTGGCGGACGCTTTGGTCTGAGTCTCCATCGCCGCCTTTTCCGCCTGCGCGTTGCCAACTTCCTGAAAGGCGGCAACCCGTACTTTATCTGTCTCGGCTCTTTGTTCCTTAGCAGTAATCAAACTAGCAGATACCGCATCAATCTCGGACTGTAGAAGGTCGGCCTTCACTTGCAAACTTTCAAGCGTCTGATACTCCTCTTGCTCCTTAATCCATACGGCATAGGTATTAACCGTAATTTTCGAATCTGCCAGCATCGACTCTTGTGACCCAAGTTCACTTTTGAGGACCTCCATCTCGTTCTCCAATCGAGACTTTTCCATTTTCAGCGCAGACTTACCGCAACAGAGCACATCGATGTGTCTAAAAATGGCGCCATCGTTGTCCTGTTGTAACCCCTGAATGGTAATGGAAACGAGCCCCCGTTTTTGGAGTTGGTCGCCCTCTTCGACTGTATGAACCAGGTATACTTTTTTTAGGTGTTCCAAATAGCCGTCGATAATCTGCTTCTCCTTGACTTCGATAGCATCATAAATCGAAAGCAGTTTTCCTTGTGATTTTAAAGCCGCTTCACGCGGTGCCTTTGGTAAACATACCCTAGCACCATATTGAGCGGACTGCTGAAGTTTCTTTGCCATCAGAAAATCATTTTGGGAAACCACAATTCGGTATCGTTCCCTTCCCAAGAAAGCTTCTATCGCTCTCTGCCAGTCTTTGTGTTGTCCTTTAATCGAAATCGCATCAGCCAGCATCGTAAACTCAATATTAGCTTTAGTGAGTTGTTCGCGATACTTGTCCACGAAAGGTGGGAATAGGACGTTGTTGCGACCAAGGCGCTTCAGATCAGACTCTATGGCTTGAATCGCATTCTTCAATCGCACCGTTTCGACCAGGAGAGCGTTGCATTGTCGCGTGACGGTATCAAGTTCTTCTTTGAGGTCTTCAATGCTAATCGGCTGGATTTTTGCAATGCGCTCTATATCTTTAGACATGTTGCGGAGGACCACGTTCTTTTCTGTCATCTGCACAGTAAATAAGTCGCATTCCGCGTTAAGAGAATTGATTAATTTTGATGCCGCTTCCGCTGCTTCAGTCAATTTGGCTATCTTGGAATCACATTCTTGAATAAGAATTTTACTTTGGTTGATTTCGGTCTCCAGTTGCTGAATCTCATCTGTCGCTGATTTAATTTCTGACTTGAGTTTATCAATCACTTCCTCAGTTTCCGCGAAAACAACCTTTGCTCTCATAACATCAAGTCGCTCTTTTTGCGTGACTTTACATTTATGCTGCTGGTAGAGTTCGACTTTTGCACCCAAATCTGCATAGCGGCTTTTTGCCGCTTCAAGCTCTTCCTTTAAAGTCTCGTAGTCCTTCTTCTGCACGGAAAGGCGCTGTTTGGCATCTTCATAGCGGTTCTTAATATCTTTGACGCCCTTAAGTTCATAGATTTGCTGATACAGAGCAGCAGGAGACTTGTCTACCAAATCCCGTACAGAATGAGGGTCCATGGACATCAGGCGTCGGAAGGATGCGCTCAGGCCAATACAGTCCTCAAGCATTTGACGATAATTTTCCTGAGTTTTGATTGCTTGCTTGTAAGCTTTCGGATTTTCGGCCAACCCTTTGAGGTCGATAAATTCGCCGTCAAAAACATAATACTCCTTGTTCCATCGGCCTTCACTATTTTTAAAGATACGACAGCATACCACCACCTTATCTTGGCGGTACCCATACATTTCGAACGGCTTTTTTGCATCCATACCCACCCGGTTATCAATCTGCCGGTTATAGAAACCAACCCGGACAATCGCCCAGGTGCTTTTCTTGTTAACGTAGTAGCCGATGCCACGATTCGTCTCGAAGGTACTCTCTCCAAGAGCCGTCCGAATGCCGTCCATGATAGTGGTTTTACCGTGGCCGGACTGACCGACAAAAGCATTTACTTTGGGATGAACAGGATAAGGCTTGTCTGTAAGAGGAAGTTTCCCCCAGTAAGCCGTCATAAAATCTTCAATCACTTTCCTGCTCCTCCTCTAGAATTGCTTCCTCTTCGTCGGACTCTTGTATCGAATCCTCCATTTCCTCGACAAAGCCCCTCATTACGGTCTCATATGTTTTCTCCATGAGTTCTTCCCGAAGCATGTAGAGAGCCGGACCGGCCTCATATTTTAGTAGCCCTGCATGAGACTGGACGACAAAACCGTATTTCATCAAAACCTTCACTATGTCGGAAATCCTTTTTCCGGGATTGGTTTTACGGTTTTGGAATTTTACCCCGTAGTTATAGAGGATTTCTTCATGTGTAATATACGGACGGGTACCAGTGACATCATCAGAAATCATCTTCATTTTTGTTGGGAGAATCAGTTTTACATAAAGAATATTGATCATGGCCAAATGGCCACGATTAATATCCCTATAGCGCTTATGAAACTGATCGAAAGTATCGTTGTCGAACTCCTTACGGAGCCGTATTACATACCAGTCCGGGGTAGTAAGGAGTTCGTAGCCCATCACACCAAGCGCTTGCCTAACCGCAACAAACAGCCCAAAGTCTTTCTCAAGGTCGAGGTTCTTCCGGGAAACCCAGCCAAAATGAAACATGGAGCATATTCGCTGAACTTCTGGAGATAACTGAATTACGCTACTTTCCATAATTGTCCGGTCCCTTCACACATTTGACTGTGGTGCGGTTCATCTCTTCAACCGGGCCATAGTAGATGCTTTTCATTTCATCCCTCACCTCAAAGGTAATTTTATGGTCCTTACGGTCTGGCGTAGACTCAAGGTCCTGGCAGAGTTTTATTGTTTGCCCTGTTCTGTATACAGCCCTTCCGAACGTGTCCATGTTTTCGAAAAGTAAGTCATCAATGTCTTCCTCCCGTTTAATTCCTATTCTCGTAACAATCTGATGATACAGCATATCCAACGGATTACCGGCAATCTCACTGACAACCTCTTCTTCGACGAAACTAACAGGCTCCGGCGGTGGAGTTGTCTCTACATAGTCCTCCGGTTGGTTATTGAAAAGCGTTATGGCCTTGGCAATAATCGTCTCTTCCCGGAGCTGCATGACTTGCTTTGGTGCTGCGAAATATGGTTCGGCGATGCCAGCTAACTGCTCGATTGAAGCTTTCACAAGATACGCGTCCAGCATATCTGGCGTGATATATTCACCTATTGACCGGGTATTCTCTCCTAACAGTTCATTGCATATTTCACCGAGTTGAGAGATTTTGTTGAGTAGCTGACTGCATAGTTCATGGATATCTTGCTGTTTTTGAATACTGGCAAATATGCCAGAGTGAGTGTCCTTCATTTTCTTTTGAATTGTTTTTATTGACTTTACGATATCTTTGCCTTCACTTGAAGTGACAATCTTCCAAATCTGTTGTCGATCACGCTTGTGGATAATGCGGTCCAGCCGACCATTTTGATTGTTCAGAGCTGAAAACAATTTTCCTACATAGAGATCTTCGGCAACGTCTTCGCTGTAGTTATACATAGAGGACATTTCCGCTTCTGCCAAGCTAAGATCAATGGTTTGACTAATTGAGAGGTCGTTACGATCTAGTGATGTGAAGATGAAGTAGATAAAAGATTTAACCCTATCTGACATCTCATAATCGATGCCGTTATATTCAATCCACCGACTCTTTCTGAGATAATCGATTACCTGTTGACGACTCTTCTTATGTAGATAACTGAGTGTCTTGTCAAGTTCAAAATAGGAGAATGTACCAAGGGTTTCGTAAATCGTCCGAGCAGCCAAAATAAGCGTCACCATCTTTATGTCACGCGTTCGAAAAACTTCAAAGAGTGGATAATATGGCTCTAACTTCTTGGCTGCAACAATATGGTCATGTTGCGAATCATAATCGTCTTCACGTGGATTATTATGAGATAGCATCTAATTCTCCCCTGTCAGTATATGGGATTCTCAGTTTGATTATGGCACATATTATCATTTAAATGCATTCATTATTTATATTTACATTAGTTTCCTGCCATCATTACCCTAAGAGTATGAAATATATATGGCGCCATAGATTAATCAAATTGGCCGCCATGGCTAGTCGCTATTTTCATGGCTTTATTTAACTTGTAAAGCCCTCCAGTCATTCTTACCAGAGGTCATGCTGTTATTTTACTTCTTTCAAAGGTTGATCACCAACGCCAAATTTCTTTAAGTGCCTTCTCACTAGATTTTTTTTCGTGTTCGCGCTCTCCAAACAATTCGTCATCTCTGGCCACCGTTGGATCAAACCAATCGGCTTTTTCCGTTGCCCAGTCAACCCATGCAGCCGTTTCCTCATCCAAGCCATCGTGTCCACAGGAAGCCGTGACAGCCTTGACGTATGCGCGAATTCTACATGCAATTTCGAAGTCGAGTGCAGCATTTTCCAATGCTATTGTTCGCTCAACTTCCTTATTATATCTTTTTCGCCGTTCTTCCCTCTGGCGCTCAGCTTCAGCTTTTTTACGAGTTTCTTCTTCTCTCGCTTCACGATCAAGTCGAATTACTTCAGATTCCTCATAAAGATCCATTAACATTTCGCCAAGTCGAGATTCAATATTAATTTTATCCGTGTCTCTGAAATATCTACTCTGCCGAATACTTATTCTAAGCCTTCCGTTAAACACGTAG
>Ga0316604_10001047_pt1 | contig 26834 bp, 27 predicted proteins | sample OWC_soil_day20_C_FD_207650 | JGI IMG/M metagenome (GOLD analysis project Ga0316604, IMG submission 207650) | Wetland soil microbial communities from Old Woman Creek delta, Ohio, United States - OWC_soil_day20_CT | ecosystem: Environmental > Terrestrial > Soil > Wetlands | place: USA: Ohio...
GTACCCGACTCAGGAGCAGATTACGGCGCTGGCGCGGGATGTGGCGGCAGTGCGGGAGATGCTGCAACAGGCTGGGAAGCGGAGAGAGCGGCATATCTCTCTCCCCCGTCCGCACCTGCCGCGCCTCGGCCTGGCGTGGCTGTTGATCCCGGTCATCCTGCTGGTGCTTTGGACAATGTGGTACAGCTGGGATACGCTCTGGAGCGGACTCAGGACGATGTTCCCGTGATTGACGCCACGACCATGAATCCGTATACGGACCGGAAAATTTTCACTAAAGAGCGCGAAAAGAAAATCGCCCTCGGCCATAAGGCGGATGACCACGAGGATGAGCAAACATGGCAACAGACAATGTGATGATCAGAGACATCCGATTCACGAAAAATCAACCAGGGCGCGGGAGTCTCTGCGCTCCCGCGCCCATCGCGCAGAAAGGAAAGTACAATGAAAAATAAACCGACCAATTATCTCCTGCCGATTCATCTGGGAGAAACAGCACTGGAAATCGACGGCACGACGTTCCTGGTGGAGAGCCGCTACCTCGGCGAAGACAGCATTTTCCGCCTCTTGGGGAAGCTGATGCTGGACGATCTCGAACCTGACGATTATACGCCGGACGATAGTGATAAAAAAGCCGCAGTCTGAAATCATTTCAATAGCTTTGCTGCAGAGCCTGTGGTATCGTGTGTTTGACAGGTTGCTGCTGCAGGAACGACAGTCCGGGAAAGGAGCGAATTATGCAAACACAGACAGCAGCGAATCTTATGAGTCCCATTTATCTAACTGAAAATAAAGCGAATATCGTGAAAGTCGGCGGCTACGGAAGACTGTCGGTGGAAGATCGCAATAAAGGCGAGAGTGAGAGCATCCAGACGCAGAAATCCATTATCACGGACTACTGTAAGGAGCACGGTTATGTTCTGGTCGAGATGTTCCTCGACGACGGCGTCTCCGGCACCACCTTTAAGCGCCCCGCATTCAAGCGGATGATTGAGGCCATCGAACGTGGCGAGATCAACACCGTCGTTTGCAAAGACCTCTCGCGCTTCGCCCGCAACTACTTCGAGGCGGGCGTTTATCTCCATAAATATTTCATTGAAAAAGGGGTACGCTTCATTGCCATCGGCGATCGCGTGGATAGTGCCAACGGCAACTACGGATTGAATGTGCCCATCCTCAATATCATGAACTACGAGTATGCGCAGAACATTTCGGAGAAAACGCGGGACGCAAAAAAAGCTAGGGCGAAGCACGGAATGTTCCTCGGCTCCAAAGCACCGTACGGGTACATCCGCGATCCGCAGGATCGGCACCATCTGCTTGTAGACGAGGAGGCCGCCGGAATCGTGAGGGGGATCTTCGCTATGGCGGAAGATGGCGCCGGGTATAACAAAATCGCCAAAACTATGCAAAACGAGGGTGTCCTTAATCCCATCTCCTACTTTATTGAGAAGAATCCGGATTATTTCACCAACGGCTACTACCTGCACGAGTCCAGGTGGCATGTGACGTCTGTCAAGGCGATTCTGACCAATCCGGTCTATCTGGGCCATACCGTCAACGGGCGCCGCACCAGCAAGACGATGAAGGGCAAAAGTGAAAAAGCACCGGAAGAAAACTGGATCGTGGCGGAGAACACCCATGAGGCGCTGACCACACCGGCGCAGTGGGAGAACGTCCAAAAGCAAATCGCCGTCCGCTCCCGCGCCTGTAAGGATGGTGAACCTCAAATGTTCGCGGGGCTTCTCTACTGCGCTGACTGCGGAAGCGCGCTGTCCTACTCCCGCGCGCCTCGAAAAACCGTTCCGGACAGTGGACAGTACAAATGCTGGTACTATATGCGCTACGGCAAGGAATACTGCTCGACCCATTACATCAGCGAAAAGCAGGTCAAGGCCGTCGTGCTGGATGCCATCCGGCGCAACGCGCAATACGCCCATTTGTATCATAACCGCTACGAGAAGATGCTGACGGCGGCGCTGGCCGAGAGCGCGCAGGGCAAGCTGAAGGATCGAAAAAAAGAGGCCGAGAAGGCCCGCAAGCGCATCGAGACACTGGACGGAATTATCCGCAAGCTACTGGAGCAGAACGCAGCCGGGGCAATTACAGACGAACGGTTCGCCACACTGGCCGCTGGGTATGATCAGGAACAGCAGGAACTGAAAGCGGTGCTGGATGATTATGAAGCCGCCGCACGGGAAGTTGACGCGGCTGTCATCAAGGCAGGGCAGTTCACCTCTCTGATCGAAAAATACACAGACCTGCAGGAGCTGGACGCCCATGTCCTGCACACGCTGATTGAGCGGATCGAAGTATCCCAGCGCGAGACGCAGCCGGACAGCAGTAAAACCCAGAAAGTCACGATTTACTTCAAGTACGTTGGGTATGTGCATATCCCGATGTGAGCAGACAATATCAGAAAATAGAAACAACAAATCCGTGGTTTTATATGCACACCACGGTCGAGAGTTCGATCCTCTTCGTCTCCACCATAACGCGCAAATACGAACCCTTCACATTGTGAAGAACGTATTTGCAGTACAAGTAGAAATTGCAGAATAGGTAAAGTGAAACGGTCACCCGTATAAGCGGCCGTTTCACTTTTTTACAGTACGAAATTTGTAAGCGTCAAACCGAATGAAATTTAAACCGCCGTAGAAGCCCTCAGGGAGCAACTACGACGGTTTGAATAAACAGGAACAAATCCAGACGCACATTGAGCGAACATATTAGCAAGGTAATGTACAGGGACTAAGCCTGGGATAAGCAACTGCAGCATGTCTGCATTATTCCGAATATCCCAATTGGGTGCGTTGGTGAAAACATACGTCAAGTAGGCGAAAAGATTCAGGCCATTTTCCTTGGCGGTCTCTATCAGACTGAAAATGATGACACTGACCTTCACTCCGCGTGGGGTATTGGCAAACATAAAGTTTTTTCGGTCAATGACAAACGGCTTGATTGAACGCTCGGCACGGTTATTCGATATCTCGAGCCTCCGTCATCGAGATATCGCTCCAGGTATTTTCGCTGAGACAGGGCATAGCGCGCAGCTATACTGGCACCCGATTTAGGCATGGTGCTTATCGAATTTGCCCATGCGAAAAATTCCTTTGCCAGTGGCTTGGAGGTTTCAAGACGCTTTTCGTGCCGTTTTTCTGGAGGTAGTTCGGCAAACTCGCGTTCCAGCTCAAACAGCCTGTCACAGTACCGTTTTCCGACGACTGCAAGACTGCCCTCCCGACCGTTCGCCGACAGAACCTTCAGCGCCTCGTCAAATTTTCGCCGGACATGTGCCCAGCAACCGACCACATTTATGCTCTCCGGCAACTTAAGTCTGGCGATAATTGTTGAAAAATGATATAATCAGGGCATCGAATGCTGCGAATGAGAGAGGCGGCTGACGAGCTCTTTGTGCGGGCGTGTTAGCCCTTTGTGATTTGGGTCAGACACATTTACTCTCCCATTCTAACAGCTTCAGCTTTGAGATGGAAAAAGACACGGCTGACTGCCGTGTCTCAAACCGCAACTATATTATAATAGGAGATTTCCATGTTCCGCATTGCTGTAAAATAGAGGGCGAGTGAAAGGGGCGGGATAAATGCAGGGAATATCAGGACCGATGCAACAGGAGTGGGAGTTCGTTCTCGTAGAAAATCTCATACCGGAGGACCATCTGGTGTGGAAGCTGCACGCGATACTGGATCTCGACTTCATCCACGAAGAAACCCGGAAGATGTAAAACGCATGATAAAGTGCCTGGGTTGACTCCCACGGCGCTCTTTTTTATGCTCGGAGCGTGGCCGCGCGGTTAGAAAAGGGGCCTTTGTCAACAGCTCCAAGTTGAGACGCGTTTCCCCATTATACTGAGCCGTGAAAGTTAGGCTTATTATTAAATCTATGCAGGAAAGATAGCACTCAAGCATATTTCATTCTGTAATTATAGAAATCTATTTGCCACGTCGGGAAATTAGACGCGGCTTTCACCATATAGGAGGAACCACGATGATTGATCTTTACAAACAGCAATCTCCGAAAGAAGGGTGTAAGATTGGCAACACCACCTATACCGTAACCTCACATTTCAAAGATAAGGGATGCACCGCAGTTGATAAAGTCAGGCGTCTGATTGACATGGATACCAAGGCCGGAAACATGAACCGGAAAGCCTGATTTTTTGACTGATTCCCGCAATTTTGGTATAATTATAGTGTCATATTAGACCCTGATAATCACTGGGGTGACTGTCTGATGAACGCTTCACTAAGATGAACGCCGATTATGAACGGGAGCAGGAGACGCTGGAAAACAGCACGGAAGAACTTGGGAAAACCGTGGAAACCTGTGAGGAACAGCGCGTCAACGTCAAGAGCTTCATTAAGACCGTCCAGCGCTACATTGAGCCAACTGAATTGACCCCGGAAATGCTTCATGAGTTCGTAAACAAGATCGTTGTTCATGCTCCCGATATGCTACCGGCCATCGGAGACAGCAGATTGACATTCACTATAATTTCGTTGGAGAGATTGCGTTATCCAGCGAAATTGCAAAAAGAGAAACAGCGTGACATGTCGTAACACATCACGCCGTCTCTCCCCAAGTTAGAAACTTCTTTATCAGTTTTAACCTTAATAGTTACTGACTTTTTATCTGGTGGAGGCACCGGGGATATAATCGAACAGGTCGAGCTGCTCCGCAAGGTGCCTGGCTTCCGCCACATCGGAGGGTCCTGCCAGTAGGAGCGCCGCTTCGAGTTTGGGAAAATCATTGCGGCTCAGTTTCTGAACCCAGACGCACAGCCGGTTCAGATCGAAAACATCATTGATTTCCACCAGCGCGGACAAGGCGTCCTGCAGCTCATTTTCCTCGATGCACAGCCGCATATCGTCGGCCTGTGTGCCCGCGCGCATCAGGGCACGTTTGATCTGGCATTCCTCCATCGGAATGTATATCCAAGCGATATCTTGGGTGTCCTGCGGGAGATGGTCATCCGTGGCCGCTATGGTCAGAAGGGTATTGCTGTATCTGTAATCGGGGAAGTACAGCCCGTCGTAGCAGATCGCCCTCGGCGATATAGCATTGGAATCCGTGGGAGGGGTAGGGGCAGTCGCCGCAGCTTATAAAGGGTCTTCGGAGCGGTTCGGGAGGCTCGGGCCTGCCAGCGGTCTGAAGCTGATCGGAGTCATAAAAGGCAGCCTGCTTGTTTCTCTGGTAATGAACGAGCATGATTATTTCCTTTCCGAAAACAAAAAAAGCCGGAGAATGGAGGCTTGTCACGCCTCGGTTCTCCGGCTCTCAGGTGTTTTCATTTTCTGGTTTGAAAAAAGGGTGCCACTCTACATGGATTGTTCCTGTATAGCGTCAAAGTCTTTCTGCTGAATCGCGGCGATCCATTCTTTTACGTCCAGGAGGATGCCCTCAATCTGATCGTGGATACTGGAGAGGCTTTTCTCGTCCTCCTGTATCAAATTGCATCCAGATTCAAAAGTATTGTTGATGCTTTGGTAGATATTAAGGAGCTGATCGTTGGAAAAAAGGCGCTGCTTTTCGATCAGGCCGGTACGGATAGCGAATCTACCTATGCCAAATTGCCGCAGCGTTTGACTGAACAAGTAAATCCTCCAGCGGAAGCTCCAGCGGGCAGATTTTTTGACAAGAGAGCGCTTTTCCACAGCCTTCGAAATAGAACTGCCTGAACTTTTTGAGCAGGTCCTTCCGATGCCCGTCATATACTGCCTGTTCCATCAGCCGGGAGGCGGCGGTCATGGCCGCGGCGCCCGCAAATTTCCCGTCCGGCCTGAAATTGGGGCAGACCTCCAGGCAGCATCCACACATCAGACACCGGGATGACTGATATTGACTGTCATGTGTCCAAGTGTTCATGGAAGCATCCTCTTCCAGCCACAATTTCATGTGTTTCAGGTTTTCAAACAGAATGCTCCGATCCACCTTTAGGTCGGAAATAAGGGGGAATTTGCTCAGTGGCTCAAGTGTGATCATGCGCCGCTTGCCCGCAAGATCGCCTAAAAAGGCCAAGCAGGCAAGGCGCGGGGTTCCGTTGATCAGCATGGCGCAAGCCCCGCATTTTTTTTGAAGGCAGCTGCATTCCCAATGAATACGGTTTGCGGGCCTGCCTGTAAGATCAGTCAGGCTATCGAGGTTGTTGAGCCTGTTTAGTACAAGGGCGACGGAATCCTCCGGATTACCTTCATAATGGAAAATTTGATAAAAAGACGGACTGTCTGGATTTTCCTGCCGCCTGACTTTCAGCGCAATATGCATGGTTTGTTCACCTCTTTTGCGGGATATCTTCCAGATGAATAAGAATTTCATCGCCGCGATACTGCGCGACGCTGTATCTTCGGTAATCCGTGTCATTTAAATCGGGATAATCGCTTCGGGTGTGCGCTCCCCGACTTTCCCGTCGGTTGCAGGCACTGAGCAAAAGGGCCTTGCCTAACAGGCACAAGCTTTCCATGTTCAGATTTTCGTCTGCTTCGAAGGCGGGATCGTAATTTCCCTGGACCTTTTCCACAATCAACCGCCCAATGGCCCGGATCCCCGCTTCCATTCGAGGGCCGTCACGCACGATGCCAAGGCTGTCCAACAATATGGCGTTTAACTCGGCACGAATGCCCGGCAGAGGAAAGTGTCGGCCTCCCAGCTGCAGGGAGGAGGCACGTTGGCGAAGATCTTCCAGCGTTTGTTCAGCAAAGGCATTAAAGTCATCGTTTAGACTGTTGGCGACCTCCGGCAAGGCGGCATTTGCCGCCACGATTCCGCCATAGATGGCGCCCAATGTGGAATTTCCCCCCAGCCGATTGGCTCCATGGTACTGGCAGCAGCATTCGCCAGCGGCATAAAGCCGGGGAAACAAGGTTTGGTGAGACTCGTCTACCTGGATGCCTCCCATAAAATAGTGAATGCCCGGGGAAATCGGAATGGGCTCCCTACGGGGGTCTATGTGCAAATAGGTCATGCAGTCGTCCACCAGATCTCCCAACTTCTGTTCCATCACATCTAGGGGCAACTGGGTCATATCCAGAAAGACGGCTCGCTTTTCTCCCGGAACATTGAGAATCTGCCAGATTTCACGGGATACCACATCGCGGGGCATCAGATTTCCCAGTTCGGGATAGTTCTCCTCCATAAAGTACCAAGGCGTTCCTGTCCGCAGTGCAAAGAGTCGGCCCCCCTCACCTCGTGCGGCTTCGCTGATCAACAGGCGCTTGCCCGAGCAGGGCACCGTGGTGGGGTGATACTGGACGAATTCACCGTTAGCGATCGGAAGTCCCAGTCGAAACAGTTCGGCTGTTACTTCGCCAGTGTTCAGCAGAGAACCGGTGGTTGAGCCAAAGAGGCCGTTCATGCCGCCTGTAGCGATAATGACGGCGTCTCCCCGCAGGGTTAGCAGCTTTTGCGTTCGGTTGTCCCGCACCACACACCCAAGACAGCGATTGTCATGATTAAAAATCAGGGTCACAAATGTGTGGTCGTTGTATCGAATGACACTCCCTTGGTTCTCCCACCGGAGAACCGCCTGGATCAGTGAGGTCATGATTTGTTTTCCCGTGCTGCTCATGGCGAAGGCGGTGCGTTTTTTCTTTTGTCCACCAAAATTGCGAAGATCGACATTGCCGTGCATGTCCCGATTAAAGACCACGCCCAGGGACACAAGCCGCCGGATGATTTCGGGTGCGGCATCGGTCAGAGCACGCACCGCGTTGGGATCTGCCAGGTAGACTCCGGCCCGTATAGTATCCCAAAAGTGTTCCTCTGGGCTGTCGTTTTCTCCCTTGGTATCCAGCGCGGCGTTAATTCCGCCTTCGGCCATGACAGACTGTGCCCGCTCGGACGGCATCGCGGAGATGAGATATACTTTGTTTTGCTGTTCGGCTGCCGTGAGCGCGGCGGCAAGTCCCGCAAGTCCCGCACCCAGGATCAGAATCGTTTGGTTCATAAATATTGCCACCCGATATAATAAAATAGCACCGCACTGGTAAAGAAGAGCAAAAAGACCGAAGCAACCAAGAAAAGGTCCACTCGGCGTTCCCGATGCCGGATGATGCCCAATGAAATCAGCAGCGGGCGGAGATTGACAAAAATATGGATAAAAAGTGCCGCAATCAATAAAAGCTGCGTTATAAGTTTGACCGCGGTGAATTCCTGAAGTCCGAAGCTTCCAGCCACCGTCTCTCCATAGACGCCCAAATGAAAGAAGAGAAGAATGATGATTGCGACGCCGCTCAAGCGTCTGATCCAGAACTCCGCATTTTGCTTTAGATACCAGCGGCCGACTTCACGACCGCTGCGCATGGCTTGTACGGTGAGTGCCACCCCCAGCCCCGTGTGGACGAGAATGAGGCCGAGGCCGACCCACGCAAGCGTCGTTGCCGCACCGGTTCCAATGCCGAGCAAGAGGAAACTGCCCATGACCCCGTGAATCAAAAAAACCAGAAGTATGACACCTGACAGGATAGTATTGATTCTTCGCAACGCTTTCCCCCCTTATTGCTTATCCGTATCCGCTGTTAACCGGTAGCCGTCAGAACCGAGTAGCAAGCCGGAAATACCATTCCCATACACAAGATTCGTCTGGGGATAACCGAGAAAGATATAAGCGGCATCCTTCATAGCCTGCAGTTGAATCCGGTCGGCTAACAGCACCCGCTGGTTCCAATCGAACTCTTGAGTCAGCTGCGCAATGTCGGCGTCGATCTGGTCATCGCGGTAATTCCCGTAGTTTAGGTCTCCTCCAGAAGCAAAATAGTTCTCAAAGAAGGTCTGTGGATCACCGTTTTCGGTGGTCTGAGCCGAAAAAAGAAGCAAATCGAATTTCCCATAGCGCGCTCGGGAGGAGAAAAAGACGTCGTTGTACGTTTTGACTGTGACACTGATTCCGATTTGTTCCAGATCTTCTTTGATTGTCTGCGCAAGCTGCAAAAGTTCTTCATCTCCTGCCGGCAGGGCAAGACGAAAGGACAGCATCCCGTTTGAATATCCATTTTGCTCCAGAAGTTTTGCTGCCACGTCCGGGTCATAAGAATATGGGTCTGTATAATCCGCAAAAGGCATCGCCAGAGGGAAAGCCCCACCTGCTGCCTGATTGTCAATCGCCAGCGCGATTGCCTGACGTACAACTCGGTCTGATAGAAGAGAATTTTGCAAATTGAAAAGAAGAAAAGAAGCCGATACGGTGTTGGTGTCTGCCACTTGTAAATTCAGGTCAGAGAGCTCGCCCACAGTCGCCTGGGAGATGTCTACTGCTGCGTCAACCGTGTGGTTTTGAAGGCTTTGGATACGCGCCTCGTCATCCGCAAGTTTGATGGTTGCACCGCCGAGCTGCGGTATCCCTCCGTGGTAATCGTCGAAACGGCGGAGTATGATCTCTGTTTGCTGGGCAAATGTTGTGGGGATAAACGGGCCGGTACACACGGGGAAATAGGAGAAATTTTCCTGCTGATCCGAAGCGGCGTCAACAATGACAAAAACCGGATCGCTCAGATTGCGAATGAGGTTCGGGCATGGGACAGAAGTATGAATAGTCAGGGTGAGATCTTGCGCCAGCAAAGAAGAAACGGGAAGAAGCTCAGCCGCATCTTCACTCAGCAGAACCGCGCGCTCCAGTGATTCCTTAACGCCCAGCGCAGTCAGCTCTTTTCCGTTCTGAAATTTGATTCCCGGTTCTATTGTGATCTCCCAGGTCAGCGCATCAATGCAGTTCCATGATTGGGCAAGCCACAGCTCAATTGAAGCATTGTCATCCAGCAAAAAAAGTGTTTCTCCTATGCCATAAGCAATGGTATATTGCCCATTGCCGTTCGCGGGATCCAGATCCGACGGAAAGGAGGAATCCGCAAGGATCAGCTCCTCTCCCTGAAGCTCAGACACCGTTGGCTCAAGATTTTCATTGGTCAGAGCGCTGTCCCTGAGCTTGTTGCGTTCCGTCGCGCCGGATACTGCGTCTACCGTAGATGTGCGCTGGAGCGTTACACCGGTAACAAGCAACAGAAAGACAGTTGCGGACAGCAGGAGCATCCATCTTTTTACATCTCTGCTTACAGGTGCGTTTCGAGCCCCAATTCTGGAGCTGCCCCTTGTTAAGTCACCTTTATTTTTCAGAAACATGCTCATAACCTTGTCTGAACAGCGGCGCGATATGCTCGTCATCCAGAGAATAATAGACAATTTTTCCGTCTCTCCGATATTTGATCAATTGACATTGCCGGAGCATTTTTAGATGATGAGAAATAGCAGGCTGTGTCATATTAAGCAGGCAGGCAATATCACATACGCACATTTCAGATAGGATCAAAGCATTAATTATTTTAAGACGTGTCGGATCGCTCATGGCTTTAAATAATTCCGCCATTTTTATGAGCCGAGTATGATCCGTCAGTTCATCTTTCACCTTATTTACAATGTCCTCATGTATTACGGTACAGCCACACAGCGCATCGTTATCTCGATCTGTTGACATAATATAAGCCTCCAATAAATAAACAGATAAGCAAATATTAATATAATATATTTTATTAAAAAATGCAACACCCTTGTCAATAAACAGCAACTAAAGCGATTGCAAAATAAGAATGCATGGAAAGCAGGCGTGGCTACAGTCACCGGCCTGATTGCAAAGGAATAATGTAGTAGGTACCTTTGGCCTTCTTCACCCACCGGTTCTCCGGATTCAATGATAGATACTGTTCGGGTTGTTTTTCTAAGGTTACTATTTTATTTTAATGGAATGCATTCGTATTGTCTTTATCCGACTGAATCAAATTGTGAAAGTATTTTTGCCGGAAACAGACAACAATGATCCGATAGCAAAATGACCAGGATCAGCGAAAACTGATCCTGGTCATTTTGAAAATAAGCTTATTTAGCCCAAATCAAGGGGTTCCAATACTGGAAAATGTTCTCGAAACTCCAGCATTTTAAATGAAAGCATCATTTTAAGAGCGTTATCGTCAATATCGAGATCCAGCTTCGTGATATGTGAAATCTGCGTCAGGCGGTATTTCACCGTGTTCAGGTGAACATCCAACGCTTTTGCGGTCTGTGCCTTGTTGCGTCCACATTTTAGAAATGCCTGCAAAGTCTCCAGTAGCTCGCCGCCGTTTTCCTTGCAATATTGCATTAAGGTAATCAACTCGGGCTGACAGAAGTTTTCAAGCTCTGTGCCAGCAAGGCTCAGTTCCATCATGTGATAGATGGAGTAATCACTGTAACGATAGATCGGTTCATCCTTTCTGAGGACTCGCCCGAGCTCAATGGCCTTCCGAGCCTGATAGCCATGTCGCATCTGGAGCACAGAAGAAAATGTGTTGCTGATTCCAGCAATCAAGGTGTACTTTCGCATTTCGGACAGTACCGGATCCATAGTGACTTGAAAATCAGTAATCCGCTCATTGGTGCCTACCAGCAGAAAAATGGAATTGCGATACAGAAACCCATAGCTTCCGGGCATCTGTTCAGAAAATTGCTTTGCCAAATCAAATAGTGATACCTTGGGAACATAATCTTCCTTGGAATAACAAATGAAAACAACATAAAGATTTTTCTTTAGACTTAATCGGAGCGCCCGCTGACGGTTCAAAACAGTTTCTGGATCGCCTTCTTTATTATCCTGGATTTACCAAAAAATTCTTCAATCTGCATGGACTTATATTTTGAATTGTGGCTTGGACGGCGCAACAGCTCCACTGTGACCAGTTTTCCCAGCAATTCTAAGGAATAGGGATCCTGATTCTGAAAAGTTTGGTTGAATTTAAGAACGTGAAGATAGCCCAGTACCCTACCATTGGACTGAAGAGTTTTATAGAGAATGGCGGGAAGATCATCAAATCTGAGTGCATAAAAGAGAGCTTCTGACTCGTTTTCATCTGAGAGTATGTATTCCGAGCTGGGCTGTCTCACCGGCAGATAGCCAAGCTCGGTGATCTCTCGATAGACCGGGGCAGATACTTTGTCCGGGCTACTAAATCCAATGATCTGCTGATTGGGGCCTGTTACCAGAATCGGATTACACATTACGGTCAGCCCCACATCCAACAGAGCCTGGAAAGAATGGCAATCCAAAAGTACCTGGGAATCCTCCAAGAACTGTGGGGAATGTTGACCACAGATGTAGGTCACTTCCATCATGGCAAGCATCACTTCTGCAAGACTGTTTCCTGTCACAACTGCCGCTATCCGATTCTTGAAAAACACCGGATCTACATGGACGCCGGATTCAACCACGCAAATGATGGGTGGAAGCTCGATTTCTGGATTGAACTGGATTAGTCTGCGATATTCAAAGAGATAGATAGTCTCTGAATCCAAGGAAGCTGGATTGTCCTTGTAGGAATACGGGAATAGCTCAATCTTTGTCACAATCTGCATGTTATCTTTGTAACTTAACTCGCCGCCTCAATTCGTCCACAAAATATAAAAAATCACTATTTCTAGGGTCATTATATCAAAACATAACGGAGAAACAATATATGTATTATCATTTGTGATGAAATCGAAGGGTAAACTCGGCAGAAGCGGATGATGAGGCAAAAATAGACTTTAATTATGTGGAGCTGAACGCATCCCTGCGCATTGGATGTTCGGAATGGATTAACCCATATGACGAAATTTATGAGTCAATTGTCGAATTTCAGCAGAATCATAAAGATTTACGCTTGTCTTTTCGGATATTTCCTAATGATGATCTCTTGGAACAATTGAAAAACGTGACGATTGACATTGCCCTATTCGTAGACAGTCAGTTGCCTGTATGCAGAGATTTTGAAGTAATACCAATCTGTCAGGAAGAACTTTGTATTATGGGACCCAAGTCTATCGTGCATACGGAACTGTCAAAAGTTAACCATAAAAACATAGGTACTTGTCATTATTATTGCACTAATTATACTAAAAAAGGTATGAGGAAGGGCGATATCTTAATAAGTACAGCTGAAATTGGATCGTATGCTTTAATATGAAAGAGAGGACTCCTAAATGTATCAAATCAAAAGTACATGCGTATGCTGCCACAACTGCGAAATGGAGTGTCCCATGCACGCAATCGCTTATGTGGGAACAAAGTATGAAATCGATCAGGATAAGTGTGTGCAGTGCGGACGTTGCGAGCAAGTTTGCCACACTTGTTCTGCGGTAGAGGTGCCCGGGGCGCCTGCTATTTCCCACGATCGTATTGTCGAGGAATGTGATGTTGTCGTCTGCGGCGGAGGTACAGGTCTGATTGCAGCGGTTCGCGCAGCACAACAGGGTAAAAAGGTAATCCTAGTAGAAAAAGCGAAAAAATTGGGCGGTAATACAGACTATGCTCATGCATGTTTCCCTGTCTATACCCAGTGGCACAAGGACGCAGGGTACCCGGATATTAGGGAAGAAGCAGTTGAGGTGTTCTGGGAGCGTTCGGGACACAAAATGGAAAAGGAAATGGTTCGTTCAGCAATCACTGGCTGCGACACTTTTTTCGATTGGCTGTGCACCTTCCCTGAAACGAAAAATGTCTATCGTCTGATTCCCACGGGTGGCATCAGGGCTGTAGGACCATTTTATACTGATGCAATTGTCGATTTCCCACATCGTATGTATGATAACCTGCTTTGCCGTGATATGGCAATCGGTCCAGGCTGGGGCGGAACCTATATCAAGTACCAAATGCTTAAGGCCATTCGTGAGCAGAAGCTTTGGGTGGAAATTTATACCGAAACTAAAGCGGATCACCTGCTCACGGATGCCAGTGGTGCGGTGAACGGCATTCTTTGCAGTGATCCTGGCGGAGAGGTTCTGATTAGCGCCAAGGCAGTCATCCTTGCAACCGGCGGTTTGGGCGCCAGTGATCAGAAAGCACAAAAGTACTTTGGTTTCTTTGATCGGACAACTCCTGCTCACCGCTTTTCTGTGCCCACCGATACAGGCGACGCCATCGATATGCTGCAGGAACTAGGCGTTGAAGCTGATCCGAATCGCATGTATCTTACTGAGTTCGGTCCTGCCCATCACCCGTACAGCTATGCGCTCTACCGTGTTTTAGCACATCCTTCAACCATCATGATCAATTTGAACGGAAAACGTTGGAAAATGAAATGATTGACTTTATGGACGGTGCAGAAGAATTCCGTAAGCAGCCCGGAGAAATTGCCTGGGGTATCTTCGATCAGGCTGGTGTTGACCGGATTGCCCATGAGTACATTGATGATCCAACTCTCGCTGATGAGAAATGGATTTATGAGTTGTACCAGGAAGACTTGGAGGCAGAAATTAAGTATGCGAAGAAGGCTCCCGTCAGGCGTGCAGACACGCTAGAGGAGCTTGCAAAGCAGCTTACCATCGAACCGTCGGTTCTGTTGGATACTATTCGGCGTTACAACGAGTTCTTTACGAACGGCAAGGATGAGGACTTCGGTAAAGATAAGGAGCATCTTAGACCGATTGGAGAAAACGGCCCCTATTATGCAATCTATGGGCAGTCATTCTCTGACGGTGCGTTCGGCGGCATGATGGTTAATCCCGACTGTGAAGCTATTCGGGAGGACGGCAGCGTAATTCCTGGTCTGTATGGTGTCGGTGATGCTACTTCCGCCATGCACCATAGAGATTTGTTGGCAGTAATTTCTGAGCTGACTTGGGGTGTTGCTTCCGCTTACATGTCCGGATTCAATGCTGTAGAGTACATAAACAGCAAGGAGGGCAATTGAAATGAATAAGCCAAATATGAGCATAGAAAAGACGAAAATGGCCACCCAGAAGATTGAGGAACGTATTACAAATTTCGATGAGATCTCTTTAGGCTATACGCCAGAAGAGGCAATGGAAGAGGCAGGCCGTTGTTTGAACTGCCCTGCACGCCACTGTTCGGCTACCTGTCCCATACATAACAATATTCCCGAATTCATCGCAAAGGTGAAGGAAGGTGATTTTGCGGGAGCCTATGAGAAAATTACCGCAGTAAATCCTCTCCCCGAAATATGTGGACGTATCTGCCCGCAGGAAAAGCAGTGTGAGCGAAACTGCACTCGCGGGCTCAAAAACCAGTCTGTCGGGATCGGAAAGCTGGAGCGCTTTGTGGCAGACTGGTACCGCACCAATCGGAATGCAGCGGGCATAAGTCCTGCCTCCTCCGGAAAGCATGTGGCAATTGTTGGCGCTGGATCCGCTGGCTTAACTGCTGCCAACCAGCTTTCCCGCAAAGGGCATCAAGTCACCGTTTTTGACCGAAATGATCGCATCGGCGGACTCATGATGTATGGAATTCCCAATATGAAGCTGAAGCGTCGGCATAAATTCTATCTCCTCTTCTGATGCAATAAATACTGTGCAAGTTTACACACTCTTTTGGGACTCCCATTTAATTTCATACCCTATAATCCGCGCAATTTCTAAGACTTCGCTATATTTAATGGTTCCTCGCGCCAATTTGTTTGTAATATTCTGAGTTGTGGTCTGCTGGTCTTCCGGGCGGACTTTATTCATTTCTTTGACAATATCGGTCATGGTCCAGCCGCTGCGAGCAATATAGGCTTTGACTTCATTGCGTATATCATTTTGGCGTTCTGACTCCATAGGATAGCTCCTCCTTTTGTGAGACTGTATTGTAATTATACTATAACGCAACTTTTTCTTCAATTACGAATAATTTGTTTCTGTATAGTGTTGACAAATATTTTGTTATGGTGTATTATTACACCGCATAGAGGTAATATACACTTTGACGAAACAAAAGCGAGAACTGTTTGGGGGTGAAAATAGCATTGTAACTAAAAATAATCTTGAGGTGACCCCCATGACGCCATCTATCTCGGAACGACTGGCAGAAATGCTAAGCTTTCTGCGCTGTGTAGAGAAGGAATTTCAATACTATTCCTCTCTTTTGAGCGAGGCTGACAGGAAAAAGGTTGACCTACTCCACTTTCTGGAGCTGGACGCCTCAGATGTATCGGGAACGGTGCAAAATCGCGACACAGCTCCGATTGTGCCTATTGGAGCGACGTTCCTATAAGGATCTTCTGGAGGAACGGTCGCCCGTCGCTATTTTGGCGATGGAAACGCCCGATAACTTGCCGGAAACGCTCCAGTGCCTTATCCGCTTTTTCCTGACTGCGGCGGTATGGCCCATGAGCTTTACTTATAACGACACGGTTTTCCGTTGGATTGTAAGCGGTAATGACGCTGCGTGAAATGCGGCAAACCCATACGAGGCGGAGCGTCAAGCTCCGCCTCGTACTTTACCCTGATAAAAAACGGCGTATTACAAAATATCTGCTTTTTGATGAATTCTGACATAGTTAAGTAGAGGACAAATTTGAAGGAGATTTTACCCATGTTAAACGCCGTTATCTATGCCCGTTACTCGTCAGAAAACCAGCGGGAGGAGAGCATCGAGGGACAGATTCGCGAATGTAGGGAATATGCCGAACGCAATCGTCTTTCGGTGATTGATATTTACGTTGACCGGGCGCTGTCGGCCAAGACTGACGACCGTCCAGACTTTCAGCGTATGGTAAAAGAAAGCGCCAAACATCAATTTGAAATTATTATTGTTTGGAAACTGGACCGTTTTGCCCGCAATCGTTATGACAGTGCCCATTACAAGCAGATTTTGAAAAAGAATGGGGTAAAGGTTGTATCCGCAAAGGAGAATATTTCAGAGGGGTCTGAGGGCATTCTCATGGAGTCAATGCTTGAGGGTATGGCGGAATATTACAGCGCAAACCTCTCCGAGAACATACATAGGGGCCAAAAAGAAAACGCTCTACAAGGCAAAAACAATGGCGGCGGAATCCCCTTGGGATATCTTCTGGGCGATGACCAGAAGCTAAAGATTGACCCGCTTACCGCTCCGATGGTGCTGGAGATTTTCCAGCGCTATGCGGATGGGGAAACCACGCGGGAAATTGTGGAGTCGCTAAATGCCCGTGGTTTGCGGACGAAGCAGAATAAGCCTTTCGTCATGAGCAGCTTTACCACGGTGCTGAAAAACCGCAAGTACATCGGGGAATATCAGTACCAGGATGTGGTCATTTCAGGCGGTGTGCCGGCAATTCTTCCGGAGGAGCTGTTTAACAAAGTACAGGCACGTCTGGAGAAAAATAGACGCGCACCTGCGCGGGCCAAGGCGGAAGAAGAATATATTTTAAGCACCAAGCTGTTTTGCGGCAGGTGTCAGCGTATGATGGTGGGAGAAAGCGGCGCCAGCCACACCGGACAAGTCTATTACTATTATAAATGCGGCAGCGCCAAACGCAATAAAGGCTGCAAGAAAAAAGCTGTTCGGAAGGACTGGCTGGAAAATAAGGTAGTTCAGTTGATTCGCCAGTATGTGCTGACTGATGAGGAAATCGCAAAGATTGCCAAGGTGGTGGTGGCATATCAGAAGAATGAGAACACCACCCTGGATTTACTGCTGCGGCAGAAAGCTGAGATTGAAAAGTCTCTCTCCAATCTGCTTAAAGCACTGGAGGTTGGTATTTTCTCCGCCGCCACTCAGAAACGCCTGACGGAACTGGAGCAGGAAGAGGCTGTGGAAATCTCCATTGCCAAAGAGGAGCTTCGGGTAAAAACGCTCAACGAAGAGCAGGTATTGGATTTTCTACGCCATTTCCAGAATGGCGATGTAACTGATATAAACTATCGCCGCCAGCTCATCGACTGCTTCGTCAATCGTATTTTCCTGTACGACAACCGCATGGTGCTGACGTTTAACACCGGTAACAATATGAAAGAAATCTCCTTCGACTTGGTCGAAGGTTCGGATATGGTGGAGGACCCTTCACCAGAAAAAGTCAGTAACCATGCAGGTTTACTGGCTTTTTTCTTTTATTTTTTCGCCTGCGGTACGGGGCATATTTTTGCCCACACCGCAGGCTCTTTTTACATCAGCCCGGCTTTTTGACATAAGTTTCCGATGCGTTCGTATCCCCCGCTTTCAGCGAAGGCCGCTTCCATTTTGAAGCAGCCTTCGCTGTTTTCTATATTGACATTTCGCTCAAGCACCCTTATGGGCGTTCAACTGCTTTCTCGCCGTTCTCTTGAGATACTTCCTGGAAAGCTTCTCAATTTTCTTGGTGCTGTAGGTACCTACCCCGTTCTTCAGCCGCGGGTCCATGAAGTCCCGTAAGCCATCTCCAAAGAGGTTTGCTGCCAGCACCATCAGAGTGATCAAAATACCAGGATACAGACAGATCCAAGGTGCGGAATACATATTGGAACGTCCCTGATTAGTTACCATATAACCCCAGGATGGCGTGCCGACATCTACGCCAAAGCCCAGAAAGTTCATGCTGGCCTCCATCATGATCACACCGCTGAGCCCGCCGGCCGACTGGGTGATAATGATGGGGAGAATATTGGGCAGCACGTGCCGGATGCTTTTCCAGAAGACGCCGGAGCCCAGCATCTCTGACATTTTCACGTAACCGGAATCCTTTACCGTAATAGCGGAAGCACGGATCAGCCTGGAACCAGAGATGCCCGCCGGGATTCCCATTACCAGGATCATTTGAAGAATACCGTTTCCAAACATGCTCATCATAAGCACAGTGAGAAGCATTCCGGGAATGCAGGTCCATGCATCTACAATTCTCTGCACCACGAGGTCAAACCATCCGCCCATCACTGCCGACAACATACCAATGATCAAAGAAATGACGGTGGACAAGACAGTCACGCTTAGACAAAGTACCACTGAAGTTCTGGCTCCGTAAATGAGATAGGACAGAATGTCATAGCCCAGGTTGTCTGTTCCCAACCAAAAAACATTGCCGCTTTCTAACGCCGCCGCTTTTTTCTCCGCGCTCAGAAAAAGAAATGGCTTTTCCAGCTTATGAAGGACATTGATTTGCATCGCCCCATTGATCATTCTGTAGGGCGCCAGTACATCTGTGAAAATGGCCACAAAGATCAGAAAAACCAAAAAGAACAAACCTGCCATCGCAAGCGGCTTCTTTCGACCAAAGCGTATGATATGATCCAGTGTTTCGGCAAAACCTGATTTCTGACCGCTCATGCCCCAGTCCTCCTCTCATTATCCAGGGATACCCGGGGATCAATCCATTTATAGGAAATATCCACAATCAAATTGATGATCATGGTAAAGAGAGAAAACACCAAAATACACCCCTGAACCAGCATATAGTCTCTGTTGCTGATGGCGACAATGACCTGCTGCCCGATTCCTGGGATATTAAAGATATTCTCCATGATGACGGAACCACCGATGAGCCCCGATACGGAACCGCCAATCAGAGTGATGACAGGGATCATCGCGTTGCGGAACCCGTGGGCAAAGATCACTCGTTTCTCGGCCGCGCCCTTGGCCCACGCAGTGCGCACATAGTCCGTGCGCATGTTATCCAGCAAAACAGTCCGAACTGTGCGAAGCTGCATACCGCTTTGTGCAATCGCGGCAAGAACGGCCGGAATGATAAACATCTGTAAATTTTTCAATGGATTCACAAACAGACTGACATACTGAGAAGGGGGAGAATAGTTCCACCAAATAGCCGGATAAATCAGCGCCAGTGTGGCAAGGAAAAACATGGGAACCGACATCATAATCAAGGAAATGATACGGATCGTGTAATCACTGAGGGTGTCCTGTCTTGCCGCACAATAAAGACCCAGAGGAATGGAGATGATGTTGGTGAGGATGAGGGTTAAAATACCAAGCTCCAGGCTTGCGGGAAGCTGTCTGCCAATGGCAGCAACCACCGTTTCATTCTGAAAAAAGCAATCACCCAAATCACCATGGAGGGCATTTCCCAGCCACGTAAAAAATTGAACCACCAGAGGCTTGTCCAGCCCCATCGTTGCTTCTACCGCGGCGCGATCCACTGTGTAAGTTCCTGTAGATGACAAACGGCTGACCAGTGCGTCCACCGCATCACCGGGAAGCATACGAAGCAACGCAAACACAATCAAGCAAACAAGCAGGATTGTGGGAATGAGCAGCAGAATACGCTTGATCATATATTTACCCATTGACTGCATTCTCCTTTCCCTGCTGCAAGTGACACGCAACAAAATGGCCTCCGCCCACGTCAATGAAAGGCGGTTCCTCTTCTCTGCACTTCAGGTCCGTATATTGGCAGCGCGTGCAGAAATGGCAGCCCTTCGGAGGATGGATGGGGCTTGGCACATCTCCTTGCAGTACGATTCGGTGTCTGGTTTCCTCCAACTCAGGGTCAGGAATGGGCGCCGCCGAAATCAGTGCCTGCGTATAGGGATGCAAGGGGTGTTCGTACAGCTCCTGGCTGCTGGTGAGCTCCACAATTTTGCCCAAATACATCACTGCCACATGATCGCTGATATGCCGCACCACAGAAAGGTCATGACCGATAAAGATGTATGTCAGATTGAGTTCCCCACGAAGACGTTTCAGCAATGTCACAATCTGAGCCTGAATGGAAACATCCAGCGCAGACACCACCTCATCACAGATCATAAAGGACGGCTGCATAGCCAAAGCCCGGGCAATGGAAATTCTTTGCCTTTGTCCGCCGGAAAATTCATGGGGGAATCTCTTTGCAAAGCCCGGATTGATTCCTACCATGGACAGCATCCGTTCCGCCAGTTCATAACGCTCCGCCCTGGTCTTTTCCATCTTTTGAATGATGAGGCCTTCCGTCACGATGTCGTAGATCCTCATCCGGGGGTCCAGCGAGGAAAAGGGATCCTGTGTGATCATCTGTATGTTGCGATGCAGACGGCGAAGACCCGCTTTGGGGATATTTTTGATGTTCTTTTGCTCGAAAATGATATCACCCGAGGTAATGTCATAGTTTCTCATCAGGCAGTTACCAAGGGTGGATTTTCCGCTTCCGGACTCGCCTACAATTCCCAAGGTTTTTCCTCTTTTAATCGAAAAAGAAGCCCCATCCACTGCTTTTACGGAACCCACCGGCCGCTTCAAAAGGCCTTTGGTAATGGGAAAGTGCATTTTTAGGTCACGCACTTCCATGATGGTGTCTAAGTCAGGAAGCTGGCTGGTAGGCACATATTCTTTTTGCATCATTGAAACTCTCCCCCTTGCGCAACTTGATCCCTGGGGAAACAGGAAACGAAGTGCTCAGCTCCCACTTGCTGAGAAACCGGCCTCATGGTTCGACACTGCTCCGTCGCATATTGACAGCGGGGTGCAAAAGCGCAGGAATTCTCCGGTACGAAGCGCATATCAGGCGGTTCTCCTTCAATTGTGTATAGCTCCTCGCTGATGGGGCGATCCAACCGAGGTACTGCCTTAATAAGTCCCGCGGTATATGGATGATGGGGATTTTTAAACACATCTTTTGTGGAACCCTGTTCTACAATCTTCCCGCCATACATAATTTTCACGCTTTCGGCATAATGAGCCACAACACCTAAATTGTGCGTAATGATAATGAGTGCAACGCCTGTCTGTTTCCTCAAATGGTTCAGCTGTTCCAGCACCTGAGCCTGCACGGTCACATCCAAGGCAGTCGTTGGCTCGTCCGCAATCAACACCTCCGGCTCGCAGCACATGGCCATAGCAATCATCACACGCTGCTGCATACCGCCGGAAAACTGGAATGGATATTGGTTGATTCGCTCCTCCGCGTTGGGGATGTCCACCATTTTTAATAGTTCAATGGCATGTTCGTGAGCCTGCTGGCGTGTTTGATCCGTATGGAGCAAAATAGCCTCTTCCAGCTGTTTGCCCACAGTCATCACCGGATTCAACGCCGCGGAAGGCTCCTGAAAAATCATACTGATGCGGGCGCCCCGAATCTTGCGAATTTCTTCATCAGATGCTTTCAGGATGTCTTTTCCATCGAACAGAATCTCACCGCCGGCAATCAGTCCGGGCGGGAATGGGATGAGTCTTAGAATGGACAATGCGCTGACGGTTTTACCGGAACCGGACTCTCCAATAATCGCTGTACATTCGCCGCGCTTGACGCTGTAACTCATTCCATCAACCGCGCGAACCGGGGGTCCTTCCTCTTGAAGAAAATGTACTTTTAAATCTCGAACCTCAAGTACGTTATTGGTCATGCTTCAATCCTCGCTTCACAAATGTGCCCGCCCGTTATCACGTGGCGGGCACAAGATTGTTATCAAATATTTAGCTGTTGGCCCAAAGCCGAGCCGTGATCGTTCCCATGAAGACACCAGCTGTGAGCAGTTCTCCATTCTCCAGACCTCCCACAGAGGAGGAGACATAGGCGTATTTAGCGGTCATACCGCTCAGGGCAATGGACCAGTGCTGCGACAGAATATACTCTTCCGCTTCCTGCGCATACTGAGCCTGCTCATCCATCGTCTGCGCGGAGTAAGCATTCGTCAGCATATCCACTATATCAGTATTATTAAAGTAGTTGCCCCAGTCAAAGCGATCGGTCTTATAGTTCTGATATGCGTCAGACATGCTGGTGATATTGCCCATCCAGTCGTTATAACAACGGTTATCGTTCTCAGCACTCTGGAGGATCATCAGCTCCATCATATCAGACAGTCCCTCAATGTTCATGGTGATGCCCACATTTGCAAGGTAGCTCTTCGCCATCTGGAACACATCCATATTGCCCGCGCTGGAGACAGCAACAGTGAACTCAAAACCATCGGGGTATCCAGCCTCCGTCAGCAATTCCCTCGCTTTGTCGGGATCATACTGGTACTCGGACAGCAGCTCGTCGCTCCACTCGCACTGATAATCGGAACGGGAAGGAGACCAGACACCGGCATAGTCCAGTTCATCATATCCATAATAATCCGAGTTTACTTCCTCCAGGTTAATCGCCAGCTGCATGGCTTTACGTACATTGATATCATCAAAAGGCGCACTGTTGATTTTCAGGTTCATGGCCTCGGCGCCGGAAGCAAATGTTTGCACAGTCACGCCTTTCACGTTGTCTTGGATCTGATTCTTTTCGGAGTCAGACAGGGACGCATCCACATTGATATAATCCAGGTCACCTGCGATAAATCCGGAAATTGCAGAGGTGGTGTCGCCATACTTTTGCAGGATGATTTCGTCCAGATAGGGCAGCTTATTTTCCGGATAGCGCTCGTCATAATCATAGTAATTTTCGTTGCGGGTGAAAGTATAGTGGTTGTCGGCTACAAAGTCGGTCAGGATGTACGGACCGGTTCCGCAGGCATAGTGCCAGTCGTTCTTCTGTTCATCAGTGAGCGAATCCCACTCGGGACCGGTAATGTCAACCGCCGCCACCATAAAATCGGAGAGCTTTGTTTCTGAGGCAGTGTTCAGATGGAACACCACCGTGTATGTATCGGTCACTTCAACCGAATCCAACATGCTAAGCTTAGACGCCCAGTCAGAGTCGATATACACCAAGGTGTCCGCAGTGAAGCCGGAACCCAGACCGGTAAGGCGATCATAGGAATACTTCACATCCTCTGCCGTCAGATTACGGCCTCCGAAGATGTTGTATTCGCCATTCTTTTCCTGAAAGTAGATGTCATTGCGGATGGTGACCGTCAGCTGCATGGTGTCTGCGTCCCAGTTCCATTGATCCGCAATCTGTCCCTGCACTTCATCCATGGTGTAGACATTTTCCTGGAATGCATAGGTGTCCGGGTCATCCAGCCCCCAGTTCATGCACCACAGATGCTCTGCCCAAAGGTCATAGCAATAGCTTTCACCCATAGCCGGGTCAAAAACAGTATTAAAGTTGTCATACTGAATGGTCAGAGATCCGCCATACTTGGGTTCATCGGAAGTGAGGTCTTCCGTTTCGGCACTGCCTGAGCCGGCAGTGTCCGTCTGGGTGCTTCCGCCACCGCATGCTGTCAAACTGAATAGAATGACCAGAGTAAGCAGTAAAGAAACGCTTTTCTTCATTTCCAGTTTCCTCCTTCTGTTTTCCATTGTTGTCGTCGGGGTTTTCGCGAGATTGTATGTTGTCCGTGTTGCTTTTTTCGGCCAACACAGAGAAACAACAAATCTGAGACTCTTGGAATGCTTCTGTTTCCATACCCTTACAACCGCATTGCGGTTGTGTATGCAGTGTAGACCGCTTCCCTGACAGAGGCCGGTTTTTGCGCATCTCCGATCACATAGAACTGCGGTGCGATATCGGCAAAGCTGATGCACTGGCCGGTTTCCGCCGCGCGGCCGCCGGAGAAAATCACGGTGTCGCAATCCACGCGATGCTGATTACCCTTGTCATCCTGATAAATCACAAATTTTTCGCCGATCTCCTGAGTACTGCACTGGGGGAGATATTCAAAATGGGGAAGCTCCTGCATATAGTCCCGGACCGCTTTCATGGTGTGCATATCACAGGGGAATCGCTTTTGGCGGCTGAGAACCGTCACTTCTTTTCCGACTTCCGCCAAAGCCAAGCCGATTTCAAAACCAACATCTCGGCCGCCAACGATCAACACCTTCTGCCCCACCTCAGGGCTGCCCAGCGCGTCCATGGGGAGCATGGCTAGCTCAACGCCATTTACGCAGGAAGGCTTTGCGCCATTTGCGCCACAGGCGGCAATGATCACATCATACTGTCCCTTCTTCAGCAGCTCTGGGGTAGCCCTGCAATTCAGGTACACCTCAACACTAGATCGCTCAATCTGTTTGCGCAAATAGTCCCTGTAATTCCTGAGCGGCCATTTAAACGGCATATAATCCACATGATTGAGCTGACCGCCCAACTCCGGCTCCCCCTCATAAAGAGCCACCTGATGTCCCCGCCGTGCTGACGTGAGGGCAGCCACAATTCCCGCAGGACCGCCTCCAATGACTGCTACCTTACAGGATTGTTTCGCCTGAGGCGGAAACATACCGTCCATCACGTGATCCAACCCATGTCTCGGGTTCACCCGGCAGCGGGCACCGTGACAGCTGTTGCAGCGCAGACAGGGTACCACATCTTCACCCAGGCCAGCCAAAAGCTTTTCTCCATAATGGGGATCGCAAATAAAAGCTCTGGCCATGGAGACCGCATCACAAAGGCCCTCTGAAAGAAAACGCTCAATGTCATTCAGATCCTGAAACATGCCCACCGGTGAAATGACGGAACGAATGCCACGCTGTTTCATTCCCGCGGCAAACTGAAGCATATACGGATTATGTTCTTGCTGGTTAAAGCCGTTTCCATGGTTCAATGCGCCTTCGTATGCTCTTAACTGAAAAATATCCACATATTCCTGTGCCTTTTCCGCAAAATTAAGGAACTCATCAAAGGTATATCCCGGTTCCTCTTCTGTAGCTGACACCTGACATTCAATGATAAAATCCGGGCCGCAGGCTTCCTTAATTGCCCTAAATACCTCCAAGGGCAGTCTTGCCCGATTTTCAGGGCTGCCGCCATACTCGTCGTTACGCTGATTGAACAATGGCGAAAGAGCATTTGCCAAAATACCCCCTCGATAAGACATATAGACAGTCACCATGTCAAATCCCAAACGCTTGAAATCCTTCGCCTGGCGGGCAAAATCCGCAATCAGTTCTTCAATTTGCTCTTTGGAAATGGTAGGCTTGTTCTCAAGATTGCGGGAATAATCTCCGTTCATAGGAATTTCATCCCAGTTATTTAAGTAACAAATACTTACATCATGAGGCTCCACATTCTGAAGCGAGGCAGAAGCCAACGTGCCATAAGCGTGGATTCGATCTGCGATCTGTGTGAAGTAGCTTCGCACATCCCAGTTGGTCATGTCCATATTACTCATGGGCGGATTCTTTCCGTTTTTATCCGGATATGTTCCCATGGCACAACATACAATGGACGCGCCATTTTTCGCCACTTGTTCATAGAAGTGAATCGTGCCTTCTGCGGGGAAATTTTCCGGTCCTTGAAGCTGCTGAGACGTCATCTTCGTAGCCAGCAGACGATTTTTTAAAATTCGATTTTGCACCCTCAACGGCTGCAAAATATGCTTGTAGCGGTGTTCCATATTCTTCCTCCCTGTCAAACCATTGCCCGCCCATTGCTACTCCTTGTCATCCATCACGTATTCGTCACATGCCCTTCGGTCAAATGATCTCGTGCTTTGTTCCCGGATTTTTGAAGCATAGACCACGATCATCAAAATAATTTTTTGTTTCGTCATTACTTGAGTTTCAGCAATTTTCGCTTTTGTTGTTTACATTCATTTTAGCAGGTTTTACGGCGGCTAGGTTTGTTGAGTTTGCCCAACACTTTTTAAAATCTTTGTCATGATTTCTATATTCATAAAAATTAACGCGATTTTTTTGTTTTATTTGTCAACTACTTTTGTCAGTAAACACCACCTTCTTTTCTCATGATTCTGACTGATGTTCCCCCCATAATGGCTCTGGAGTTGCTTCCCGGATAAAATGCCTATACATTAGAGACAAAGCACAAATTAAACCTGACACAAAACGGTTTGTTGTGCACCTCGCCATATGCCATTATTTTAACTTGCACACAGTTGAAAATAAAGTGCAAAACTCCCATGCCACATGCACACGATGCATGCATTTTGCCGAATTGCTTACATTCCTATCAATTGAGCTATATAATGGCAGTTATCACCCGATATTGTTCAAATTCTATAAATCCGTGCTGATAGATGGAACACAAAAAGTGCATAATGCCAAACTCGGAGTATTGGAGTTATTTTTACTTTCTGTTCAAAAAAATAACTGTTTGCCGGGGCACTTTCCGAACTCTATCCGCCTTTTAAACGATACTCTTTGCTGCCTGATCTCCCATCACAGCCACACTGTAATATTCCAAAACCAAGACTATTTTTTATTGTTTTTTTACATAGCGGAAACGCAGTTTTGAGTAGATTCATATCCTTTGACACTTGCTGTTGATATTGACAAACCATCTGAATGGCGGTATTGTATGACTGTAATATCAAATGTGGTCATATGG
>Ga0316604_10001048_pt1 | contig 26805 bp, 20 predicted proteins | sample OWC_soil_day20_C_FD_207650 | JGI IMG/M metagenome (GOLD analysis project Ga0316604, IMG submission 207650) | Wetland soil microbial communities from Old Woman Creek delta, Ohio, United States - OWC_soil_day20_CT | ecosystem: Environmental > Terrestrial > Soil > Wetlands | place: USA: Ohio...
CAGTATATAATTTATTATTTATTAATCTCGAATTGGCAATGTCAGCTACTACAACAAAGCATCAGCGCCGGATGACGCGCAGTCTGTATTTATTCGTATTATTATTCAGCAACCAGGTCTGGGCACAAGCAGTCAACAAATCTTCTCCACCGTTCACTGCCAGATTGATGAACATCGAGGCCGCGGCCAACACCACGTTTAACTACAATACCAAACTAAAAAACGTTGCGCCCGTATCCAGGGTATTCCAGCTCTTCGCAGGATTGCCTCCCGGATGGAACGCGAATTTTAAGGTGGAAGGGATGTCGGTGACTTCTGTAAACATTGATTCTAACAGAACCGCAGATGTTTCCATCGAAATCGTTCCTACACTGGATACCAAACCAGGTAAGTACGAAATCCCTATAACCGCACTGGTCGGCTCAGATTCCCTGAAACTAAACCTGGAAGCGGTGATCAAAGGTACCTATGGCGTTACCCTGACCACCCCCAGCGGCAAACTGAGTGAAGATGTAACGGAAGGCAGTACGAAAGAACTGCAACTGGTCATTAAAAACACAGGCACCATCGCACTGGACAACCTGGATCTCTCTGCACAGAATCCGTCTCAATGGCAACTCACCTTTGCGCCTGCTAAGATCCTCCACCTGGAAGCCGGTGCCGACACTACTATCGTAGCGACCCTGCAGGTGCCAGACAAAACACTGGCCGGCGACTACATGACCAACGTTACCGTAAGGAATAACAATGCCAATGCGAAAGCAGATTTTCGTATCACCGTCAAAACTTCTGTATTGACAGGCTGGCTGGGTCTGGTCATTATCCTGATCGCCCTGGGCGCTGTTTATTTCCTTATCCGTAAATATGGCAGGCGATAGTACATTATGGAACAACCAATCATAGAGATACATGGGTTATCCAAAACCTATGGGTCTTTGAAAGCCGTTGATAATCTCAACCTCACCATTCAGCAGGGAGAGATCTTCGGACTGCTGGGACCTAATGGCGCCGGAAAATCTACCACTATATTAATGCTGCTGGGGCTCACAGAGCCTACAGCTGGTACCGCACATATCTGCGGATTGAATGCTTCCCGCAATCCAATTCCCGTAAAGCGAAAGGTGGGTTACATGCCGGACAACGTTGGGTTTTACAACGAACTCTCTGCTCTGGAAAACCTGAAATACATCGGCCGGTTGAATGGCATTCCCGAAGATGAAGTGGAAACTGCTGCCCGGGAAATGCTCATTTCCGTGGGCCTGGAAGCCGCCATTCACAAGAAAGCCGGCACCTTTTCCCGGGGTATGAAACAGCGACTGGGACTGGCAGATGTATTGATCAAACGCCCGGAAGTGATCATTCTCGATGAACCTACTTTGGGAATTGATCCCGCAGGTGTAAAAGATTTTCTGGAACTGATCAGAAGGCTGAACCAGGAGCAGGGCATCACCATCCTCTTATCTTCTCATCACCTGCACCAGGTACAACAGGTATGCAGCAGAGTAGGCATTTTCGTAGGCGGACACCTGTTAGCCGACGGAAGTGTGGAAACACTGGCCGCTAACCTGTTCAAAGCAGATCCGCATGTAGTACAGGTTACGCTGCAAACCGCAGCAGGAGTTTCGGAACAGGACCTGCTGCAATTGCCGGGTGTAACAAAAGTAAACATCGTGGATGCCGCTGTGGAGATTTCCGGGCAGGCAGACATTACCCCCGACATTGTACGATACTTTGTACATAAAGGGTATGATGTAACCGGCGTGCAAAAACGGGCGTATGGTCTGGATGAGATTTATCAACGTTATTTTGAAAATAATTTAAAGGAAAACGAGGTACAAAATGAAAAGTCTACTGGCTTATTCCAAAGGTCATTCCTTGGCAGGTTCAAAAAGCGTTAGTCCTTTTTGGGTCATGGTAAAAAAGGAGGTGGCTGACCAGGTGCATAGCTGGCGGTTCATCATTATGGCCCTGTTGATCCTGCTCACCTGGATAGGATCGATGTATGTGTCGTTGTCCAATATCAGGGCGGCGATGGAGAATGTACGGGAGCATGATACCGTGTATTTTTACCTGAAATTACTGACTACAACAGACCGGTCATTACCACCATTTCATGTATTCATCGGTTTCTTAGGCCCTTTGCTGGGCATTGCATTAGGCTTTGATGCGATCAATGCTGAGCAGAGCAATGGTACGCTGATCCGGTTGATGGCGCAACCTGTATACAGAGATTCGTTGTTGAATGCAAAATTCACCGCTTCACTGATCGTAGTGAGTATCCTGTTCTTTTCGCTGAACATGCTGATGGTAGGCGGGGGCATGCTGATCACCGGCGTACACATAGAAGGCGCTGAGTTTGTACGCATACTTTGCTTTGTAGTATTGAGTGTAATTTATGTGGCGTTCTGGCTGAACCTCTCCATTCTATTATCAGTGAAGTTTAGGCAATCGGCTACTTCGGCATTGACAGCGATTGCCATCTGGTTGTTCTTTACGGTGTTTTATCCTATCCTGGTACAGATTATCCTAAAAGGCATTTTGCCTGATCCGAATAGTCTGAGTCCGGAGCAAATGGTGATCTACAACCAGATCAGGCACAACTTCCTGCTTGTGGTACCAGGTCAGATGTATGCAGATGGAACGACAACGTTGTTAATGCCGGTGGTAAGGAGTATGGGACCTTTGTCGATGGAGCAGATGGCGATGGCGGTGCCATCACCCTTGCCATTGAGAGAGAGTCTGTTGATCACATGGCCGCAGGTAAGTGGGTTGATAGCGGCTACCGTGGCTTGCTTTGCCGTGTCTTACTGGTTGTTTATGAGAAGAGAAATCAGAACTTAATGGTTGTCATTGTTTTGCATCAACCTTCTATAAGCTTCCTTCGATTGTTGTTCGACCGTTGTTCGACGCGTCTTCGATGCTTCTTCGACGCGTCTTCGACTGTTCTATAACCTACTACTGATTTCCAAACTGTTATAATAAAAAAAAGGGAATGTATCATAAGTAACAGGGAGGCCATGAGAATGGCATGTATGAGAATTCTCTCCATCTGGTACCCGAAAAAAAGGGGCCGTCTCGAAGTTTTGAGGCGGCCCCTTTTCTCTGAAAATGCTTTTCATCCCCCGTTGGTGAATTCCCTCTTTCATGACTTTTTTATTGTATATTTCATTTGAATACCTAATATTCATTTATCTCTCAAAATTAACCGGCATGAAAAGAACCCTTCTGCTACTTGGCCTATCCGTGCTCACACTCCTGCACGGCTGTACAAAGCCAGAATCTGAGCAAAGACTATCAGGTTCCTCCACGTTTAAAGCTGTCACCGCCGCCAGCACTTCGGTCATCTTTACAAATCCTTTACCATCACTCGACAACGGTAGTTACTACGATCCATGGGTGATTAACATCGGCGGGTATTTTTATTATTGTGGTTCCGACGGCGGGCGTTTATGGATTACAAAGTCGGCTACACTCGAAAACCTTTTACAGCAGACAAAGACTTACATTTTCACACCACCATCCGGCACGGGATATAGTGGGGAGCTCTGGGCGCCTGAGCTGCATTACCTGAATGGCAAATGGTATGTATACTTTGCTGCAGATGATGGTACGAATGCCAACCACCGTATGTATGTATTGGAAGGTGGTACGGATGCCAGCAATCCATTGAACGGCACCTACAGCTACAAGACAAAGCTGAATGCCACTACTGATCGTTGGGCAATAGACGGCCATCCGTTTGTATACAACAGTCAGTTGTATTTTGTATGGTCAGGATGGGAAGGTACGACGAACGTATCCCAGTACCTCTACATTGCGAAGATGAGTAACCCTTATACCATCGATGGGGAGAGGGTGGAAATATCCCGACCAGATTATTCATGGGAGCAGGTAGGCACACCTACGGTGAATGAAGGGCCTACTTCCCTGATCAGCGGCAGCACGGTGAACATTATTTATTCTGCGAGTGGCAGCTGGACGAATGATTATTGTTTGGGACGGATCACCTGTACAAACGGGAACCTGTTGTCCAAAGCTTCCTGGACAAAAAATTCAACGGCTGTATTTTCTAAGTTCGGGAATGTGTATGGTCCGGGTCATGCTTCTTTTGTGAAGTCACCGGATAATATCCAGAACTGGATCGTGTACCATGCGGCAAACAGTGATGGCAGTGGATGGGATAGAAGAGTGATGGCGCAGCAGTTTAGCTGGATAGGAGATGTACCTTTCTTTGGGTATCCGATAGAAAAAGGGATACCGGTACCTGCGCCTTCAATCGGACCTGCTTATGCAATGCCCATTGCGAATGGCACTTACCGGATCAAATCAAAAGTGACTTCACAGTGTGTGGATGTACCGAATGCCGCTTCTACAGCTGGTTTACAGATCCAGGAGTATACGGATAACGGAACGAATGCACAGAAGTGGGTGTTTACCTCATTGGGCAATGGGTATTATACTATTACAAGTGTGGCGTCAGGATTGAACCTGGATAATGCAGGTGCGTCTACAGCTGCGGGGAATATTCTGATACAGTGGACGGACAATGGGAATGAGGCGCAGCATTGGAGAGTACAGGATATGGGTGGTGGATATTATAAACTCATCAATCAAAGGAGTTTGCTGGCGCTAAATGTACCGTATAGTAACCAGACCCCGGGTACGAAATTGGAGCAGTGGTATGAGAATCAGTATGACGCGGAGTTGTGGCAGATCATACCATAAAGTGATTTATGTAGGGAAAGGGATGTATCATTAGTACCAGGAAGGCAATGAGAATTACATGTACGAAAATTCTCTCCTTCAGGTGTACCCAAATAAAAAGGGGGCGTCTCGAAGTTTTGAGACGCCCCTTCCTTTTTGTAAAAAAGATCGTCCCATAATAACTAATGTCTTTTTAATTGAATAGTAGTTACTTATAAATCCTGTAGTCGTTTTGTAGTCGCGCTTGTAGTCCTCCTGTGACCATGGTTATTTGGAAAGATACCCTTGCTCCCGGACATTTGTGCCTACAAATTCTTTATATGAAATACCGATTACTAGCCAGCTGTTTGTTACTCCTTACCGGAAGCATTAGGGCACAGCAAAAATACGAAGGCGGTTCCCTCTTTGTGCAGGGATTCGCCAGAGTAATAGACCATGGACAATCTATTTATATCGACAGCACTGGCAAAATAGCTTTTGACACCATTTATAATGATAGAAGTCTCTCAGATGGTTGGGTAGACATCGACACCGTATACCTACCACAAGACATTCTGCAGGTAGGCTTAAAAGGTAAACAGGGGGTGATGACAGTGTTGGGCAAATGGATATTGCCTCCCGAATATGATACCATTGACACGCAATCCGCTGAACAATGGACTGTAAAAAAAGATAATAAAGTAAGTCTGTATACCGCTAAAGGCTTTATACTCCCCTTCCGTTTTGAAGACAGTAATCAACTGGACAGTGCCTGGTTTGCCGTAAAGGAAAACGGGAAATGGGGCGTATACAATAAAGGAAAGGATCAATTGACCATACCTTATACTTACGAGGACATAGATTACTGTTATGGTTGCAACACCAAAGGCAATTACGTATTTGCCCAAAAAGATGGCAAATGGGGGGTGGTGAGTTTCAAAAACGAGATATTAGTGCCCTTTGAATATGATCACGAGCATATCAATATGCGGAGTGATGAATGGATAGAATCCCTCTATAAGGATTCCCGGAAGTACAGCATCAATCTCAAAACAAAGAAAGCAGAGGTAGATACCTGCGAATGTCTGCCAACAGAGGATCAGTCAAGTCTGGATACAGAGCTGGGCGGCTACACCGGACAGCGTAGAAATGGCAAATGGGGGTTGGTGAATGCACAGGGCAAATTGATCCTTGACCATGTATATGACGACATTAACAATTTCGGTGACAGCAGCGGGGTAGTGGGCATCGTCCGTAATGAAAAATATGGGGTGGCAGATAGTACCGGTAAGATCATTATTCCACTGGCGTATGATTATTGGGTGGAACCTCAATGTAATGGAGTTGTATTTTTAGGAGAAAAAAATGGGAAAGGCATTGCATTTGACAAAACCGGGAAACAGATCTTAACCCAATACAGCCATTTTAATACAATGACCCTGGAAGATGGGACTAAGTTGCTTGGGATTGTGCAGGGTAAGTTAATGGGCTTTTATAACCCCGCCAGCGGCAAACTGATAGCTCCTAAGTACACCACCCTCAGTTATTATGGTGATGCACATTATCTCACAATCGGGATAGGTGACAAATATGGATATATCGACAAAGAAGGTAAAACTATCGTACCACCTATCTACGATTACACAGATCTTCATTTCACAACAGGGAATGACCTGCTGGTAAAAGTGAACCTGAAAGATAAAATGGGCGTGTTTGATATCAAACAACAGAAAGTGATCATCCCGCTCGTGTACGATTACATTGCCAACTATACAGACAGCACAATCCTGCAGGTGACCAAAAACGGGTTACATGGATTGTATGATATTTCAGGCAAGCTGCTTTGTCCGGTGAAATATAAAGACATCATTGCTTTTGACACTGTGTATTCCTATTTAAAGGCGAAGGATACATCAAAAGTAGAACTATTTAACAAGCGTACACATGAGCTGACAAAATTGCCATGGGATACCGCGTTTGTAGCATATGAAGGCCATTTGATGCTGGTATGGGAGCATGGAAAGAGTTTCATCTATGACATAGAGAAAAAGCAGCGGGTAGAAGGCGCTTATTCAAAAGGAGGTTACCCTGAATACCTGGGGTATTTTGCAAATCACCGTGCGAGTATCCTGAAGAACAAAAAGTTGGGTTATATCGATCCGAAAGGAGATTTCGTGATCCAGCCTAAGTATGATTATATTTCTAATTTCCACAAAGGGGTAGCAGCGGTGTATGAATGTGTGGATACGGCAAATCGCATTTACAAATACGGCTATGTAGATTCAACAGGCCGGGAAATCGTACCGCTTATTTATGATGTACCGCAGGAGATCGTGCAGCGATTTACAGAAGAAGCTTTCTTTGGCGAGGAAGATGCAGAAACGCTGGTGCTGATGAAAAACGATGGCCGGAGAGGTCTGGCAGGGTTAAATGGCAGGATTATATTGCCGGTGAACTACGATAATATCTCTCCTGAAAAACATGGCAAAGGTTACCTGGTTCAACAGGGAGATAAATTCGGTATCCTGGATACGAATGGCAACGAAATATTGAAAACCCAATATGTAAATATCATGCTCAATGAACTGGCAGGGTATGATGGCAGGGTATCATTTAGTTTTCCGGTAATGGCGAGAGAAGGTAATGATGATAACTGGATGTATATAAACGAGCATGGCAAATCGATAGGTGTGGATGTAGCAGCTTATGTAGATCTGAGATCATTGGATTGGGGAGAGTTACCGATGATAGACCCTCCGGTCGTGCCGGCGCCACCCGTGACAGGCGAAGATAAAGAGCCACAATAAAAAAATAGCACCTGGGAAGTGCTTAAATGACAACTGTGACCCGAATAAAAGGGAGTGTATCAAAAGTATGATACACTCCCTTTTATTTTTACCTTTGATCCGTTATGAAAAAGATACTCCTTTTCATCTGCTTATCCATCAGTATGGTGAGCCATGCACAGCAGGCCACTTACTGCAATCCCATCAATATTGACTATGGATATACACCTATTCCCGACTTTACGGAGTGGGGGAAACATAGGGCCACAGCAGACCCTGTCATTGTAAATTACAAAGGAACCTATTATTTGTTTTCGACAAATCAATGGGGCTATTGGTACAGCGCCGATATGGTGAACTGGACCTTTGTATCCAGGAAATTTCTGCGGCCCTGGAATAAAGGATACGATGAATTGTGTGCACCCGCAGTAGGTGTAGTGGGAGATACGATGATTGTATTCGGGTCTACTTATACAAGGAACTTTACTTTATGGATGAGCACTTCGCCGAAGGAGAATGTCTGGAAACCATTGGTGGATTCATTTGAAATAGGCGGTTGGGATCCTGCATTCTTTACCGATGATGATGGTCGCTTGTATATGTATAATGGGAGTAGTAACCGGTATCCTTTGTATGGCGTAGAACTGGATCGTACAAGTTTTAAACCGATCGGAACACGGCAGGAAATGTATTTGTTGGAGCCCTGGAGATATGGTTGGCAGCGGTTTGGAGAGCATATGGATAATACCTTCCTGGATCCGTTTATTGAAGGTGCCTGGATGACGAAACATCATGGTAAATATTATCTGCAATATGGCGCACCGGGTACAGAAATGAGCGGGTATGCAGATGGGGTGATTGCAGGCCCTGCACCACTGGGAAATATCTTCACACCCCAATCAGATCCATTGTCATTCAAAGCAGGTGGCTTTGCAAGAGGTGCAGGGCATGGCGCTACATTTACAGATAACAAAGGTGCATACTGGCATGTGAGCACAATGGGCATCAGTGTGAAAAATAATTTTGAACGCAGGATCGGGATCTGGCCTGCGGGATTTGATCAGGATGATGTGATGTATTGTAATACAGCCTTTGGCGATTACCCGCATTATACAAATGGTGATTTTACCGGGTGGATGTTGTTGAATTATAACAAGCCGGTAACGGTATCTTCTACATTAGGGCGTTATACTGCCAACAATGCGGTAGATGAGGATATTAAAACCTATTGGAGTGCTGCCAGTGGCGATGCCGGAGAGTGGATACAAACTGATTTGGGCGCTGTGGCTATGGTCAATGCAGTGCAGATAAACTATGCGGACCAGGATGCCACTTTTTTAGGGAAGCAGACGGATATTTATCATCAGTATAAATTGATGTATTCATTAGATGGAAAGAAATGGGTGTCATTAATCGATAAAAGTAAAAATAAAACGGATGTGCCGCATGATTATGTCGCATTCGCCACGCCCCTAAAAGCCAGGTATATCAGGCTGGAAAATGTACATATGCCAACCGGGAAGTTTGCCATCAGTGGTTTGCGGGTATTTGGAAATGCTTTAGGACGCAAACCCGCTCAACCGGAAAACCTTATCGTGCTGCGTACAGAAAAAGATAAACGGAGTGCATGGGTAAAATGGAAGCCAGCTACGGATGCTTATGCCTATAATATTTACTATGGTACATCACCTGGTAAGTTGTATACAAATATCATGGTATACAATGCAAATGAATACTGGTTAAAAACACTGGATACGGAAAAGATTTATTATTTTACAATAGAAGCCATTAATGAAAATGGGGTATCGGACAAGACCAATGTGCTGAAGGTCGAATAATCACCACAGGATGAGATGCTGAAGAACGCTCTTAAGTATATAAATACCCATTAAGAATGATACATCTCAGCTCCCGGCCAACCTTACATCATACATAAAATATTGCTAACGATTTTGGACCGATTATCCTATTAATACGCCGTTTATTACAAGCTGAAAAACCATTTGAATTTCATCTTTGCATTGTTAAACAACACAATTGAAGATGAAACGAGCCTTCTTGTGTATCCTCGCGTTTTTTCCACTACTCATCTATGCGCAGGATACCATCAAAAAACGGCCTGCTCCGAAATTCTTACCACTGAATTACGAAGAAGATTACCACTATCTCTCCAATAAGGAGCTAAGAACCGGACTATGGGCAAAACTGAAATACATTCCTCTATGGAAGAACGGATACATTACTATCGGTGGTGAAATCCGTCCCAGGGTGGAATACAGAGAACATTTAAAATATGGTAAAGGCAATGAAGACCAGGGCTTCGACTGGCAACAACGCTCCCGCTTATGGGCCGATATCCATATCTTACCTAACCTCCGCGTATTTGGTGAAGTACAATCCGGTACTACCTACGAACTGGATTATAATCCCTCTCTGACGGACTATAACCCCGGCGAACTCCACCAGGCATTTGCTGAATATACGGTGAACTTAGGCGTTGCCAGTAAAGTCTATTTCAGAGCTGGTAGGCAGGAGATCCTATTTAACAAAGCACGTTTGTTTGATGTAAGACAGCCACCCAATAACCGTCACTCCTTTGATGCAGGCAGGATCGGTGTGAAATCAGGCGCGTGGAATTTCGGTGTGATCGGTGGTGAGGAAGTGCAGGACAAAGCTGGTTACTTCAACGACCCTTCTAACAAGAACCTGAAATTTGGTGCTGCACATGTATCCCGTAAATTAGGTGGTGTACTGCCAAATTCTACCGCAGAACTGCTGTATATCTATACGGATAAAAAAGGTGCTGCCAATGCCATGTACAACGGCACAAGAAATACCTTGTCCGCCCGCATCGGTGGTGTAGAAGGGGGCTGGAACTACGATGTAGAACTGGTAGGACAGACTGGTAAAAGCAATGCAGGAAAACAGATCCATGCATGGTATGTAGCGACAGAAAGTTCCTATACCTTCAAGGCAAAATGGAAACCATTCGTCGGTACCCGTATCGATATCGCTTCAGGTGATAAAGACTCTACCGACAACAAGAGTAACAGCTATGACTATCTCTGGTCAAAAGGTATGAGCTGGGTGCCGGATCTGGGGTATACCAACATCGCAGCAGTAGGTCCGATCTTCGGTTGTAAGCCAACAGCAAAACTGAGCATTGACTTTACCGTGCAGGAACTGTGGCGTACTTCCAAAGAAGATGGTATCTATGCTATGTCAGGTATACAAATCAGAAGTGCCAGTGCTGGTACCTCCAGTGTAATTGGTACACGCTGTGTAGCAAAAGCAGAATACCAGCTGAATCCGTTCCTGCTGTTTGGTGCATATGTGAACGAAACCTTCAAAGGAGAATACTTAAAACAGGCAGGTAGTAGCCAGAACATGGTGTACGCTCACCTGTATAGTGTATTCAGATTCTAATTTAACCATTACCCAAAAGCCGCTGCTTATCCTGCAGGGAAAAGCAGCGGCTTTTAAAATGATTTCAATCCTGTTCTATTTTAGCCAGCGGAATTTGTTTGCGATACTCATTAGGTGTTAGCCCGGTATGTTTTTTAAAGAGCCTGGTAAAATAAGAAGGATCATCAAAACCCAATTCATAAGCAATCTCAGAAATATTGGAATTGAAATGATACAAATGTGCCTTTGCTTTTAGTATCAGTTCCACCTGTACCACCTGTAGTGCCGACATTTGTTTGAGTGAGCGGCAGATTCGGTTCAGGTGTTTGGCGGTAATGTGCAGGTGATCTGCATACACCTGTAAACTCATGAACGGACTCCTGGAAACCTTAATGAGGTGCTGAAATTTCTTGAAATAATACAAGTTATTATTGTGCCCGGATTTGAGCGAAGGCTGTTCGTTGGAGTAACGATAGAATTGCAATACTAATAAGTAAAGCATGTGTTCCAGGATAATCTCTTTCCCTACTTTAGACTCATTGAATTCATTATGAATTTTATTGAATGCCTCCCTGAATGGAGGCAATGCATCTCCTTTCAATACAAAGATGGTTTCCAGTGCATGCAGAATATTCGGATACCTTTCATGCAGTGTCTCTGTATAAAAATCAGAGAAGGTGAGAATACGGCCATCTATATGTGCCCCGAAATGAAAACCGTGAATACTCAGTGGAGGAATGAAACACATAAAAGGTGCTTCTAAACAGATTTGCTCATCGGCAGTATAAAAAGTAGCGTATCCACTTTCGACAAAAAATACCTGGTACAATGAACTGTGAAAATGTGCATCTACTTCCCAGTTGAAATCCTTACTTCTGTTTTCAATTGTTTCACAAAAAATATAATTCTCTTTGTGCGTGTTCTTTTCCCTGTATAGCCCGGAGTAATTGATGAACTCATGGTGTTGAATGCTGTTCGCGTGCATAGCATACGTTTGAAATTCAAAATTAAGTGCCCCATGCGCCTTCCATCCTGACCACGGACAGTCAATGGACTGATTTTAATCCGGTTCGAATTGTCCTATTTAATAAGTCAATAGTGCAAGCATGGCGATTTTTGATGGCTGACCTTTGTTTTATAAAACAATAACACAATGAGTCAGGAAAACAAACCAATAGCAATTGACGACTTGCGGAGTGCATTGGAATTACTGAAAACAATTCCACAGCAATATCATGAAACAGATGTACTGATCGATCCAAATGCCGATATGGCAGGTGTATACAAACAAATAGGTGCAGGTGGTACCGTACAGCGTCCTACCCGCCTTGGCCCTGCCATGATGTTCACGAATGTAAAGGGTTATCCTGGTGCGAAAGTACTGGTGGGTCTGCTGGCTAGCAGAGACAGAGTAGCGGCTATGCTGGGTGCGCCAAGCGTAGAACTCGGTAAATACATGGGTCAGGCAGTCAAGAATTACATCGCCCCGGTAGTGGTAACCAATGCAGGTGCTCCCTGCCAGGAAGTAGTGTACAAAGCTACCGACAAGGATTTTGACCTGAGAAAGATCCTGCCTGCTCCAACCAATACACCTGAAGATGCGGGTCCTTATTTCTGCGAAGGACTGGTATTAGGCTCAGATCCTGAAACAGGCCACAGTGATGTAACTATTCACCGCCTCTGCGTACAGGGCAAAGATTCCATCTCCATCTATTTTGCACCAGGCAGACACATTGATGCCTTCCGTGAAAAAGCAGAGAAAGCTGGCAAACCACTGCCTATTACCATCAACATGGGACTTGATCCTGCTATCATGATCGGCTCCTGTTTTGAAGCACCTACCACACCATTTGGCTTTGACGAACTGTCCATCGCCGGTGGTCTGCGCAAGAAACCAGTAGAACTGGTAAAATCCCTTACCATCAACCAACATTCTATCGCGAAGGCCGAAATCGTAATCGAAGGTGAAATTCTGCCAAACGTAAGAGTCGTAGAAGACCAGAACACCAACACGGGTCACGCTATGCCTGAATTCCCAGGTTATAACGGTCCTGCGAACCAATCACTGCCACTGATCAGGGTAACAGCGATCACCACCCGCAAAAACCCGATTATGCAAACGTTGATCGGTCCTGGTGAAGAACATACCAGCCTGGCAGGCATTCCAACAGAAGCCAGCATTTACAACGCTGTAGAAGCTGCATTGCCTGGTCTGCTGAAAAACGTGTATGCACATACCTCCGGTGGTGGTAAATTTATGAGCATATTGCAAATTCAGAAAACCAAACCAACAGACCAGGGCCGTGAAAGACAAGCTGCGCTGGTAGCCTTTGCTGCTTATTATGAATTGAAACAGGTGATCCTGGTGGATGACGATGTAGACATCTTTGACAGCAACGACGTATTTTGGGCAATGACTACCCGTTACCAGGGCGATATCAGCACCATCTTTATTCCAGGTGTTCGTTGTCACCCACTGGATCCTTCACAGGACCCTTCATTCGATCCTAAGATTCTTGGTAAGGGTATTTCAACCAAGACTATCTTTGACTGTACCGTTCCATGGAATTTGAAAGACAGATTCAAACGTGCGCAGTTCAAAGAAGTAGATGCAACGCCTTATTTACCTGAGTGGTTTAAATAAACGGATGAAAAAAACCGGGCTGGCTGAAGGTGCTCCTTTGGTCAGCTCACTAAAAAAAATCATATGCTAACCGGACCAATTATAAATTCCGTCGCAACATTAACCGGCTCCATCATCGGGGCTACCATGGGAAACAAAATTCCTGAACGTCTCCGTCTTGCACTTCCTATGACATTTGGTGCTGCTTCTATGGCATTGGGTATTAATTCAGTGGTCAAGGTGAGCATGCTGCCACCAGTGATCCTGGCGCTGCTGGTAGGTAGTGCGATCGGTGAACTGCTGAAAATTGAAAAGGGGATTGAATGGGCGGCTATCCGTGTCAACGGACCAATTCAGAAGATCTTCCCAAGACAAAAAACAGATGAAGATCCGCAGGCTTTCCTGCAGAACTTTGTGGCTGTACTGGTACTCTTCAGTGCAAGTGGTACAGGTATCTTTGGGGCATTGAATGAAGGTATTACACATGATCCAACCGTATTGATATCCAAAGCGATGCTGGACTTCTTCACATCCGCCATATTTGCTACTTCTCTGGGCTTCATAGTGACCACCACTGTCATTCCGCAATTCATCATTCTCTGCGGACTTTACCTGCTGGCTGGTGTGATCCTGCCTTTGACCACTCCACAGCTGATTGCTGACTTCTCTGCCTGCGGCGGCATTATCATGTTCGTAACAGGTTTCAGGATCTGCGGTATTAAGAAATTCCCTATAGCTAATATGTTGCCCGCGTTATTGCTGGTAATGATATTCTCACATTACTGGAGGTTACTCTTCCATTAATTTTATTTATGAGGGTGTATCATACATAAATGAAACTCCTGAGAAACGCATAAAATAGAATCTGGCTCCATATCAGGTATCCGAATTAAAGAAGGGTGTATCTCACTTCTGATACACCCTCTTAAAAAAGAAAGCATAATGAAAAAGAGAATCATAATAGGTATCAGTGGCGCTACCGGTCTGCAATACGGTATCCGTGCACTGGAACTGCTCAAAGAACAGGATGTGGAAACACACCTGGTGGTAAGCAAAGCGTCGGAACTGGTAAGAACCTACGAAACCGATATGAAGCATGAAGAACTCATGTCTATGGCCGATGTAATTTATCCTACAGCCGATGTGGGAGCCGCTATTGCCAGTGGCTCTTTCAAAACCCTGGGAATGCTCATAGCCCCCTGTTCTGTAAAAACGATGTCAGAAATTGCCAGCGGTATTACCAGCTCCCTCTTATCCAGAGCGGCCGATGTGGTACTGAAAGAAAGAAGAAGACTGGTATTGTTATTCAGAGAAACTCCTTTACACCTCGGCCACCTGAGAAGCATGACACAGGTAACAGAGATGGGAGGAATTATTATGCCTCCTGTGCCGGCCTTTTATCTGCGACCACAATCGGTCGATGAAATTGTAACCCATACAGTCGCAAGAGCACTGGATCTTTTTGGATTTGATATTGATGTGCCAAGATGGAATCATGATCATAAGGCACAACTTCATTAAATTTGCTGCATCAATAAATGCAGAACATATGTCGAAATTGAATTTTCTGTTGCTGGGAATGTTCCTGGCAGCGTGCAACAGTGGACAAACGAATAAAAATACCACCGATACAATTGCTACTTCATCCGCACTGCCACAATTGGAAGAAGTATTCGCTGACTCCGCTTACCAGCTTACTGGCGTAGCGGTGGCCAAAGATGGCCGGTTATTTACCAATTATCCTTACTGGGCCGAAAAACACGCTTATTCCGTGGTAGAAGTGGTGAATGGTAAGCTCGTACCTTATCCTGATACCACCTGGAATAGTTTTAAGAAAGGAGAGGATGGGCAGAACAAATTTGTCTGTGTACAGTCCGTCGTAACAGATGATCAGGGGTTTTTGTGGGTCGTAGATGCCGCAGGTATCAATTTAGGACCTGTCTATCAGGGAGCCAATAAAGTGTTGAAAATAAACCTGGCTACAAATAAGATAGATAGGATCTATCATTTCCCCGAATCAGTGGCTGGTAAGGATAGTTACCTGAATGATATCAGGATTGACAATGTGAATGGTTATGCATATATGACTACATCTACCAATGGTGGAATTGTAGTGCTGAATACGAAAACAGGAGATTCCAGGCTGGTATTGCATGATCATTATTCTGTGCTGGCAGAAAAAGGGTATCACTTTGAAATGAATGGTAGAACGATGGTTGTGAATTCAGATGGTATCGCCCTTACCGCAGATCAGCAATGGTTATACTACAAACCATTGACGGATGATAAACTGTACCGTATTAATACCAGTCTGCTGCGGAACTTTAAGACATCTATGAAGACCTTGCAGGACAGTGTAAAGGACCTGGGTAAGTTTGTAACCACAGATGGAATGATCTTAGACAAAGCCGGCAATCTCTACATGGGTGACCTGGAAAAGAGCGCCATCGTGAAAATCACACCAGATCTGCAGATGCATTATATCGCACAGGACAAAAAGCAGTTATTATGGCCGGATAGTTATAGTATCTCTGATGATGGTTATTTATATATTTCCTGTTCTCAGATCACTTATCCTCCCACATTACCATATAAAATATTTCGGTTGAAATTATAAAGAGATTTTCCCACTCTTAGCCAGATAGCTTATGCCGCTTGTAGGTGTAAGCTATCATAAAAAAGAGGCCGTATCATAAGTGACCCGATGGCGCTGAGAATTTCTTATACAAAAATTTTCTCCATCAGGTACCCGGGTAAATTGGGGTGAAAGTTTATTTATGAGTGGTTATGTTTGAAAAAGGAAACATGGCTTCGGGATGAAATGTAACTTTAACTACAAAATCTCTGAGCCATGTTTACAGCCTCCTTTTTATTCGGAAACCTGATGGAGATAGTCAATCCCTGCAGTAATTCTGAGGAGGTTTATTTATTTTTTATACAACTACTTTTTATGATAGCTTTGCTTTGAAAAAATCTATCGTTCGCTTCCACGCCAACTCTGCCGCAGTCTTGTCATACCTCGGCGTCGTATCATTATGGAACCCATGATTCACCCCCGGATATACATAAGCCGTATACTCTTTCTTTTCCTCTTTCAGTGCTGCCTCATAAGCCGGCCATCCTTCATTCACATGAGTATCTAACTCACCAAAATGCAATAAAAGCGGCGCCTTGATCTGCGCTACCTGATCGCGTGAGGGCTGTGAACCATAAAAAGGTACAGCAGCTGCCAGATCGGGTACCTTCACCGCCATCATATTCGCAATCCATCCCCCAAAACAGAACCCTACCACACCCACTTTGCCATTACAATCTTTATCGCTCTTCAAATAAGCAAAGGCAGCAATAAAGTCTTCCAGCATTTCATTCTTATCTCTCTTCGCCTGCAGTTCACGTCCTTTATCATCAGCGCCCGGATATCCGCCTAATGGCGTCAATGCATCCGGTGCAATAGTAATAAACCCTGCCAATGCGGCACGCCTCGCAACATCTTCAATGTAAGGATTCAATCCCCTGTTCTCATGCACGATAACTATACCACCCAATGGCTTTTTTGCATCTGCTGGTCTGGACAAAAGAGCTTTGATACTACCGCCTCCCTTAGGAGAGTTGTAAGTAATATACTCCGTCTTTAGTCGCGGATCATCTGGTTTTACCTGTATATTATCCTGGTAGTTAGGCATCAGAAAGCTCATCAGTGCAGGCACTGTGATGCTCCCTACTGCAAATACAGAAAGCTTGTCGATAAAGTCCCGTCTGCTCAGGCGATTATGGGCATAGTCGTCATACAGATCAAAGACTTCCTGTTGAATATCCTCTTTCTTGATGTTATTGCTCATATGGATGAAGGTTTATCCTTTAAATTTAAGATATTATCTGAACTTAAAGGCGACCGTCGTACTGAATCTGCGTGGCATCATCTGACTTACATAGCTACCCCAGTATACTTCATTGGTGAGGTTGTCCATTTTCAGGCTGATACGGTAAGCAGAACGCTCATAACTTAATACGGCATTTAGTACAGTATAAGCAGGAAGATAGAACTCACCGGAAGAACGGGACTGCGTTATATACGCCTTACCGTTATAGTTACCGCCGATCCCTAATCCAAGGCCGCGTATTGCTGTGTTTAAAAAATGATAGCTTACCCACAGATTCGCCATCTGAGCAGGACCAGTCCATTGATGAAGGCCATCTACATCAGCATTTGTATTGATGGTATAGATATCATTGTACGCATACCCGGCAATGATGTTCAGTCCTTTGACCGGATTGGCAATCACTTCCGCTTCGTATCCCTTACTCAGTTGACCACCATCCTGTACAGAATAGCTATCAGCATTCGTACGGATCACGTCATCCACCTTGATGTGGTAGTAGCTGAAGGTGCCATTCAGTTTGCCATTAAAGAACTCCATTTTTACACCGGTTTCCCATTGGTTTGCATGACTTGGTTTGAAAGAACTGAATTTACCATCAGGTTGTTGAGTGGGTGCATTATTGCTGAAGCCGTTCATATAATTACCAAATACTGACAGGTGTTTAGGCACCAGCTGATATACCAGCCCTAACTTGGGGGAGAGTGCAGTCTGGTTATATTTGCCGGTAGTGGTATCGTTATTGGCATCGTAGGTACCATTGTTTACAAAGTGGTCTACGCGCAGACTGGCCATTACCAGCAGTGCATCAGTAATGTTCAGTACATCGGATGCGTACGCGCTGTAGATGCTTTGTTCACTCCTGCTTTTAGAACTCGGAACGGTTGCCAGTGCCGCCTGTAACGCAGGTACGGTCAGCTCATTATACCTTGGATCATGACCTGCAATTGTCACCTGGTCAAAACCATATACGCTGGCAGAAGTAGCGTTCGTGACACCATTCAGGAAGTCCAGCCCTATTACGAGGCGGTTGCGGAGTTTACCTATTTTAAAATCACCATTAAAGTTTTGCTGTACTTCGGTATAATTATATTGGCTGTGCTCATAACCTGGATTGCGGGAAACGGCGGTATCACCTAAAATACTGTTCCAGCTCCAATAGCCCTCTACTTCAGAATTGGTATGAGAGAAGTTCGTCTGTGAGGTCCACTGATCATTGATTTTGTAGTTTACCCCACCATTTAAACTTACAGAAGGCGTTTTCCCATAGATGTCGTTGCTGCTGTAAGATCTTTTCCAGTTTACACTCAGCAGTCGTGGATTGGTTTTGGTAAAGGAGGCCTGCGGAAACAAACGGTTGAAGTCGTTTGCTTTCTGGTTATATATTTCTGCATCCAGTGTTACCGTAAGTCTTTCACTGGCTTTATATACAAGGGATGGCGCAATGAACAGGCGCTTTGTAAAGCCTGCATCCTGAAAACTACCTTCATCGTGGTAAGCGATATTGGTGCGGAGTAGCAGGTCTTTTTCCTTGTTCAGTGGCGTGTTGAAATCGGCTGTTACCCTGCTCAGACCAAAGCCGCCGAGGGTATAAGTGATTTCCCCATTAAAGGTCTCATACGGTTTCTTCGTCACCCTGTTCAGCAGACCGCCAAAAGAAGTAAGGGAACTACCAAACAAAGTAGCGGAAGGACCTTTCAGTACTTCGATACGTTCGATGTTGGCAATTTCAATACTGTTAGCTTTGTAATCCTGCAAGCCGTTGCGCAGGTAACTGGTGGTAAAGAACCCTCTCAGGTTAAAGGAGTTGGAACCATTGACCAATGCCTGGCTCACGCCGGTTACATTTTTCAACACATCATTGTAGCTCACGATCACCTGGTCCTGTAGTAATTCCTTTGGTACTACATTGTACACCTGCGGATTCTCCAGGTTCTTCAGGGGCATACGGGCGATGTTTTCAGTTTCCTTCTTTGCAAATTTATTATAGCCTGAAGAGACGGTGATTTCCTGCAGTGTGTGATTATCTTCTGAAAGAGAGAAGTTGATCGTCACGGTTTGATCATTGGCTACTTCTACCTGTTGGAATTGTGCTTTCAGTCCTGTAAAACTGGCCACTATTGTATACTTACCGGTTTTGATATTATTCAGCTGATAATGTCCCTGCCGGTCAGCAGAGGTGCCGGTATTACCGGGTTGGAGGGTGATGTCGACGAAAGGGGCGGGCTTACCGTCGGCAGTTTTTACTTCACCTGTGATGGTGCCATGTTGGGCCATGACAGTGAGACTGCAGACAGAAAGTACTGCCACAATAATTGTGCTTTTAAGCATGGATGTAGTATTATAGATAATGGTATATAATGCGCTCAAAATTAGGTTGGTCAGAATAGTTGCATACAAATCTGGCGGTGCCAAAATTAGGCAATAGGGTGTCTGCCGGTTTACGCATTCCGGAAAAATTAAGGAGAAGAATAAATCGCTTTTGAGCGAAGAAATTTGTAGAAATTGATTAATGCTCTTTTAATTTATTTTCTATTCTCCTGTCAGGGATGAACCAGATAACGGCTATGAGCACATAAAAGAAGATACTGATAATGGGGTAGAACCAGGCTACAGTGATACCAGAAATATACAGCGCAATAGAGAGATAGGTTTTGTAATCGCTTTTATAGGCATCTTTGAGCCGGGAATCAGGTCCTTCATGTTTGATAATAATAATTGTCAGCAACTTCCACGAGGCGCCACACATCAAGAGAATAAATCCATAGAATGCTACAGGTAGCGAGGCAAAATGGTTCTCATCCATCCATCCGGTAGCAAAAGGTAGCAGGGAGATCCAGAAGAGCAGATGTAGATTACCCCAAAGGATAGCACCATTTACTTCTTTAACAATGTGGAAGAGATGGTGGTGGTTATTCCAATAGATGCCTACATAAATAAAACTGAATAAGTAAGAGAGCGCGATGGGGAGGAGGGGAATAATGGCGGCGAGGTTGGTGCCGTGGGGGATCTTGATTTCCAGTACCATGATGGTGATGATGATGGCGAGGACACCGTCACTGAATGCTTCAAGCCTGCTTTTATTCATTGTGGTTTCTTACTAAATTACAGATATTTATCCTAATACCGGTTTACCGGGCAGATACAATATGCTTACCAGCCAAATAATCCTGTTGTATCATATACGCACCCAGATTAAACCATGCCGTACATTCATTCAATACAAATGCATCGGCACTACATGCCCACACCTTGTTGTCAATTAGGTATTGATCGGGATGTTGATGCAGTATAATCTCCCAGTGAAATTCATGTTGTGCCGCCAGCTCATAACAATACGTTTTTAACTTTCCACTATTGGATACGGGTGAGTCAAAAACCCACACTACCTTTTGCACACCCAGCGATTGCAGGGCACGGCCCACCAGTAATAACACAGCTTCTGTCTGTGCTACCTGTTTGTAAGTGCCATGTACAGAAGAGATGTCTCTATAGCAACCATCCAGTCCTTTAAATACAACTCCTCCGGAAAGTAACGTTTCTAACAATATGAGAATATTGAACCCATCCACATAAATAGTCTTGTCTTTCAATTGCTCCGGGCGCAGTTCTTTTTGTAACCTGTTTTGCAACTCCTGTTCACCACATACCATTCCCAATAATGCCGTTTGTTGTTTCTTCACGAGTTCATACCGGTTGCCTACCAATGCAACAGCTGCCTTGGCAGGGTAATTTCTGGATAGTAAATAATACATATCCGCTACAGCCAGTTTAAACTTTTCCCCGTCTTCAAATAAGGCATTATCCTGTTCATTGGTTCTCATGCAGCCAAGTTACTATATTTGTGGCTATGGATTGGAAAACCCGTTTTGAAACACAATCCTTCAAAGAAGGAGATATCATATTTGCCCCCGGTGGCATTTGCAGGCACCTGTATTTTATTAATCAGGGAGTGGTGCGTATTATGTCTGTTTCTGACAAGGGAGATGATATTACCCATTATTTCCTGAAGGAGAATTATTTCTGTACAATACTGGGAAGCTTTTTGGAGCAACTTTGATCACCTCGTGTACACCGCAGGTGAAAATCTCTCATTATCTGTCATCAAAGACATGGACCTAATTGCCAGTCGCAAGTATTTTGATATCCGCTACTGGGGCGCCGTTGCCGCTGTGAAATTTGGTTCTCCCCATATCAACCCCGGAGGGTCTGTTACCCTCACCAGCGGAATTGCTGCTGTAAAGCCCACAATCAGCTGGAGTATCGGTAGTAGTATCTGTGCCGCAATGGAAGGATTTACCCGCGTAATGGCCTTAGAATTGGCCCCTGTGAGGGTAAATATCGTGTGCCCCGGTCTGGTGAAGTCAAATTTATGGGATAGCATGAATGCCACAGAAAGAGAACAGCTGTTTGATACCTTTACACAGGCATTGCCTGTCAGGTGGGTGGCAGCCCCGGAAGACATAGCCCCGACATATCTTTATCTCATGAAACAGTCATACAGCACAGGACAAAAGGTAATCGTAGATGGCGGTGCCCTGTTGATATGAATAAGTCTATTGTTTTTGTAGACTATTTGTATCTTTGCCTCCTATGCAAAAGAAGATTGTCGCGTTTTCGTTAGGTCTGGTTACCTCTGCAGTAGCTATAGCCCAGGCTCCGAAACAGTTTCAGGGACAGGGCCCTATACAGGCCGTATCGACAGAAAGTCGTCCCGTACAGAAGCAATGGAAAGGTACTTTTTCGTTCCCAACAGGTGAGGTGTATTTTGACAACAACTTTGACGGCGCCCGTCTCAATGGGTTATTGCAGGTCAATGATTCAACATATACAGCATTGATCACCGCAGAGAATACACCTGTCAATGAAAGCCCATGGTATGCATTTAAAGTGTGGGCAAAATCCGCAAGCAATATCACCATCAAACTGACTTACACACAAGGTGTAAAGCATCGCTATGCGCCAAAGATCAGTCAGAATGGTACGATCTGGGCATCGCTTGAATCCGCCAATGCAAAGAAGGAATTTGAACTGGATACCATTCCTGTTGAATATACATTTCACCTGAAAATAGGGCCCAAAGCCACCTGGGTGGCTGCACAGGAGCTAAGCACCTCCGCAGTGATCAAACAATGGTCTGACGGCATTGCAAAGAAACCCAATGTAACGGCTACCACTATTGGTCATAGTACCTGGGGCAAACCCATCACACTGTTGAAAATAGGTAATCCTGCCAGTAAGAACCGTATCCTTGTTATCGGCCGTCAACATCCACCTGAAGTAACGGGTACCCTGGCACAGGAAGCTTTTATAGAAGAGATCCTGGGCAATAAGGAACTGGCCAGAACATTCAGAGAGAAATTCCTGATCTACGTTGTGCCATTGATGAACCCTGATGGTGTAGATGGTGGTTTTTGGCGGCACAATGCCGGTGGTATAGATCTGAACCGTGACTGGGCCGCCTTTCATCAGCCTGAAACAAAAGCGGTACGCGACTTCCTGCAAAAGGAACTTAGTGATGGGAATAGTAAATTGTGGTTCGGACTGGATTTCCACTCTACCCACGATGATATCTTTTACATCGTAGATCCTAAGCTCACAGGGTTGTTGCCGGGTTTTAACCAGGAGTGGCTCGGACAAGTGAAGGAGAGGATTCCCGGATATACACCGAATATCAAACCGTTGTATAGCGAAGGTCCGACTTCTACTTCATTCAGTTATTTGTTTAAAACATATGGCACAGAGGCATCTGTGTATGAAATAGGAGATAAGACTTCGAGAGAATTTATATTGCAAAAGAGCCAGGTGGCGGCGGATGCGATGATGGAATTATTATTAAAAAGAAGTAGTATCAAAAATAAATAAACCTTCTTAGAATTACTTCAAGGATTAACTATCTCTCAGGTACCCGAATAGAAAGAGGCCGTCTCGAAGTTTTGAGTTCTTATGTTTGAAAAAGGAACATGGCTTCGAGGCGTCCCCTTTTAACCATATAATACCGTAACCTACACCAATAAATACTTCAAACTACCCCAATAATAAGATTTTTACCTATATTTACCCCCATGAAATTCTTGCTGGTTTTCATACTATCTCTCATCGTTCTCTGCGAAACCATCATACCTTGCTGTGTATGGGATAGCTGTGCGCAGGAAACCACCACCACCAGCAACTCAAAAAAAGACAAAGGCGAATGCTCGCCATTCACCGCTTCCTGCTCCTCCTGCACATCAGGTGTCATATTAGCAAAAGTAACCACACCCGAATTCTCCATCACCATACCTCTCGTTAAGCACATCGCTGCTTACCAGTCTATGCGGGCTACTCCTTACACCCGTTCATTATTACAACCTCCCCGGCTGGCATAATCACCCTCCCACAGTACACAATTTAATGCTGCATGGCACCCTGCCATGAGACAAACTATTTATTATGTTAGATAAAGTCATCAGGTTTAGTATACACAATAAACTGGTGATTGGATGCCTCACGGTCATACTCATTGTATGGGGTGTGTGGAGCGCACTGCGCCTGCCCATCGATGCCGTACCAGACATTACCAATAACCAGGTTCAGATTATTACAAATGCTCCTACGCTCGCCACCCAGGAGGTAGAGCAATTCGTATCATATCCCGTTGAACAAAGCATTGCCAATCTTCCCGATCTGATCGAAATCCGTTCTATTTCAAGATTTGGTTTATCGGTCGTGACCGCCGTGTTCGACGATAAAGTAGATGTGTATTTTGCCAGGCAACTCATCAATGAGCGCCTCCAGGAAGTAAGGAACCAGATACCCGAAGGTGTCGCCATGCCCGAGCTGGCTCCTGTAAGCACCGGTCTGGGACAAATTTATGAATATGTATTACGCCCTAAAAAAGGGAGTGAACATAAATACAATGCCGCAGACCTCCGTTCTATGCAGGACTGGATTGTAGCCCGTCAACTCTATGGCACACCGGGCATTGCAGAGGTCAATAGCTTTGGCGGTATGCTAAAGCAATATGAAGTAGCTGTAGATCCTGCCCGCCTAAAGGCCATGAATGTAAGTATCTCCGAAATCTTTACCGCCCTGCACCAGAATAACCAGAATACCGGTGGTGCTTATATTGATAAAAAGCCCAATGCCTATTTCATCAGGGGTATTGGGTTGGTGACTTCGCTGGAAGACATCGGCAATATTGTAATTAAGAATCCCGCAGGCATTCCTGTCTATATGAAGGATGTGGCGAATGTGAGATTTGGCAGTGCGATCCGCTATGGGGCCATGACCCTGAATGGAGAGGAAGAAGTAGTAGGCGGCATTATCATGATGCTGAAAGGAGCAAATAGTGCAGAGGTAGTAAAGCGGGTAAAAGCAAGAATGGAGCAGATTAAAATGGCCCTCCCTGAAGATGTGATCATTGAACCTTATCTCGATCGTACGAGTCTGGTCAACCGCGCTATCAGCACCGTAGAACGCAACCTCGTTGAAGGCGCTTTGATTGTGATCTTTGTACTGGTATTGTTTTTAGGAAATATACGTGCAGGTATCATCGTCGCATCTGCCATTCCATTATCTATGCTTTTTGCATTGGGATTGATGAATGTATTCCATGTATCTGCAAACCTGCTAAGTTTGGGTGCCATTGATTTTGGATTGATTGTAGACGGTTCGGTCATCATTGTTGAAGCGACCCTGCATCACCTGGCCCGGCGCACCAGCCAACAAAAACTGACACAGGCAGAGATGAATGAAGAGGTATTTATTTCTGCTTCTAAGATCAGGAACAGTGCCGCTTTTGGAGAGATCATCATTTTGGTAGTATATATCCCTATCCTGACACTGGTTGGCATTGAAGGCAAAATGTTCCGTCCCATGGCACAGACTGTCGGCTTTGCGATATTAGGTGCCTTGCTGCTTTCACTGACTTATATTCCTATGATGTCGGCGTTGTTTTTGCCGAAACAAATTTCACAGAAGGTCACCTTTGCCGATAAGATGATCGGGTACTTTCAGCGGATATATAGCAGGGCATTGGACAAGGCTATCCGGTTTAAGTATGTAGTGGTGAGTGTGGCAGTAGCGCTGACAGTGATGGCGGTGATCTTATTTGCCAGAATGGGCGGGGAGTTCATTCCGCAATTGCAGGAAGGCGACTATGCTTTCCATTGTATCTTACCACCGGGATCTTCTTTGAGTCAGAGTATTGAAACCTCTATGCAGGCCTCCCGGCTATTGAAAACGTTTCCCGAAGTAAAAGAGGTGATCGGTCGTACCGGGAGTGCGGAGATCCCTACTGATCCAATGCCCCCGGAAGCGACTGACCTGATCGTAGTGCTGAAAGAAAAATCAGCATGGACCACCACGAAAGATTACAATGAACTGGCGCACCTGATGGAAGAAAAGTTAGCACAGATACCCGGTGTATTTTTCGAAGCCAACCAGCCTATTCAAATGCGTTTTAATGAGCTGATGACGGGCATCCGGCAGGATGTAGCGGTAAAGATATTTGGTGAAAATATAGATACCCTTGCCGCAGTTGCACCTAAAGTAGCTGGTGTGATACAGGGCGTGAAAGGTGTATCCACCCCGCAGATAGAGCAAACAACAGGTTTGCCGCAGATCACCATTGAATATGACAGGATCCGTATTGCCAACTATGGATTAAACATCGCTGATATCAACAGAATAGTCAGTGCTGCCTTTGCAGGTGAAGTAGCTGGTTCTGTATTTGAAAATGAGCGGCGGTTTGACCTGGTTGTAAGACTGGATAGTGCACACCGAAGCAGCATTGATGATGTGGCTAATCTCTTTATTCCATTGCCCAATGGCAACCAGATCTTATTGAGTCAGGTGGCAAATGTATCATTCAAAGATGGTCCGGCCCAGATAAGCAGAGAGGCGGCAAGACGCAGGGTCGTGATTGGTTTCAATGTAGTAGGCAGAGATGTGGAATCTGTAGTGGAAGAGATACAGGACAAACTCGCAAAGTATCAATTGCCTACAGGGTATTACTTTACCTATGGTGGTACTTTTGAAAACCTGCAACAGGCATCTGCCAGATTAAGCATAGCAGTGCCTGCGGCGTTGCTGCTGATATTTGTATTACTCTACTTTACATTCCATTCTTTCAAGCAGGCAGGATTGATCTTTACCGCCATCCCGATGTCTGCCATTGGTGGTGTACTGGCCTTGTTGACACGGGGAATGCCATTTTCTATATCAGCAGGTGTAGGTTTCATCGCCCTGTTTGGCGTAGCCGTATTGAATGGAATTGTATTGATCGGCACCTTTAATCAGCTGGAAAAAGAGGGCGTGACAAATGTATTGGAACGAATAAAGAGAGGCACGATGGAACGATTACGACCTGTGTTGATGACAGCCACCGTAGCCTCTTTAGGGTTCCTGCCAATGGCATTATCATCCGGCGCAGGAGCGGAAGTACAGA
>Ga0316604_10001049_pt1 | contig 26768 bp, 20 predicted proteins | sample OWC_soil_day20_C_FD_207650 | JGI IMG/M metagenome (GOLD analysis project Ga0316604, IMG submission 207650) | Wetland soil microbial communities from Old Woman Creek delta, Ohio, United States - OWC_soil_day20_CT | ecosystem: Environmental > Terrestrial > Soil > Wetlands | place: USA: Ohio...
AAAACGCCGCTGGAAGGTAGTGCTGCGCGAAGCGTTGATTGCACTGGTGCTGCTGGTGGTGTTCTACGCGGTGGGGCCGCAGTTCATCAGCCTGCTCGGCGTGGATTCTTCCGATTTGACGATCTGCGGTGGCGTGGTGCTGGGGATTATCGCGCTGCGACTGGTGTTCCCGGATGAACGCGCCGGTAATGGCAAAGAGGAGGAAGCCGAACCCTTTATCGTGCCGCTGGCGATTCCGCTGATGGCCGGGCCGTCGGCGCTGGCCACGGTGATGATCATGGCCGCGCAATCGGCGGCCAACCCGCTTGCCGGACTGGGGATGATGACGCTGGCCTGGTTCGTGACTGCCGTTTTGCTGCTGCTGGGTGTGCTGCTCGGCAGTTTTATTCCGCCGCGCCTGTTGATAGCTTTCGAGCGGCTGTCTGGCCTGCTGCTCGCGGTCATCTCCGTGCATATGGTGATGACCGGCGTGAAGGCTTATCTTACCGTTGCGAGCTGATTACGCGCTAACCGGCCGGCGATACACCAGCTGTACCAGACCGGTATGGAAGGACTTGCTGGAAACCAGTTCCAGCGCCGTTTCCGGCTGCTTGCCGCGGAATAATGGAATGCCCTGGCCGAGCAGGATCGGATGGATCGAGAGGATGATCTCGTCGACCATGCCGGTTTGCAGGCATTCGTCGACCAGCTTCGAGCCACCCATCAGCCAGATCGTGCCGCCTTCTTCCTGCTTGGCACGTCCAATCCAGTTCTGCACCGACTCGGTCACAAAAGTCACGTTCGGATCGGTCTGGCCAGCGAGGCTCTTGGAAAACACCACGCCTTCCTTGCCGTCGTACGGGTAATCGCCCATTTCCTTGAGCTTGTCCCAGGTGTGGCGGCCCATGATCACGGTGTCGACATCGTCGTAAAACGCTTCGTAACCGTAATCCTGGTCGTCGAACAACCAATCGATGCCGCCGTCTTCACGGGCGATGTAGCCATCCAGGCTGGTGGCGATAAACAGGCTGACTTTGCGGGTACTTTCCATAGTTCAGTTCTTCATTGCGGAGTAGACAGGATTGAAAAATTGCGCCAGCGCCGTCCCGGGCGAGGGCTGGCGCATGAAGGCTTCGCCGACGAGGAAGGTGTTCACGCCGTTGTTGTGCATCAGCTGCACGTCCGGCGTGGCAAGGATGCCGCTCTCGGTCACGACGATGCGATCTTTGGGCATGCGATCGAGCAGGTCGAGCGTGGTTTGTAGCGTGACTTCGAACGTGCGCAGGTTGCGGTTGTTCACGCCCACCAGCGGCGTGGACAGTTGCAGCGCGGCATCGAGTTCCTCACCGTTGTGCACTTCCACCAGTACGGCCATTCCAAGGTGATGCGCCTGCGCTTCCAGGTCGCGCATCTGCGCCAGATCGAGCGCGGCGGCGATCAGCAGGATGCAGTCCGCGCCCCAGGCGCGCGCCTCGTAAACCTGGTAATCGCCGATCATGAAATCCTTGCGCAGCGCGGGCAGGGCACAGGCGGCGCGGGCGGCTTTCAGGTAATCGGCATGACCCTGGAAGTAATGCACATCGGTCAGTACCGACAGACACGCCGCGCCATGCTCGGCATAATCCTCGGCAATCGCAGCGGGGTGGAAATCGGCGCGGATCACGCCCTTGGACGGGCTGGCCTTCTTGATCTCGGCGATCACGCCGGGCAGCTTGGCCGCGTGCTTGGCGCGAATCGCGCCGACGAAATCGCGTCGGTCGGTATTGGCTTCGGCTTCTTCACGAATCGCAGTCAGCGGAATCGCTTTTTTCGCCGCAGCGACTTCATCGGCTTTGGTGGCGAGGATTTTGTTCAGGATGTCGGACATATGGTTTTTTCGTGGGGTGTGCAAATGCAGTTAGGCATTTGCGCACCGATCAGGTGTCAGTGGTTAATTTACTGGGCTGGCCCGCGTGCGCAAAAAGTGCGCAACCTACAAGGCTGGGGTATGGGAAGCAGGGATACGCTGGGTGGGATGAGGAAACGCGTTATCCCCGTAAGCACCCAGCACCTGCGAAATGATCACCTGATAGCCATTAAGCCATTTTGCTTGTTCGGTTTTGGCTTTCAGGTGTGCCGGGTGATGCATCAACGCATCGAGCCCACTGCGATCGGCCCAATAATAGGTATTGGCAATCTGGCCGTTGGCAGGATTATCCCAGGATTCTTCACCGAGATAGCCCGGTGTTGTCCGGGCGAAATCGGCGATTTGCTGGTCCAGAGCATGAAAGGCATCATCAAATTGTTTTTTGATAAAAATAAAAGTTGCTGAATACACATCCTCTCCTTGGGGCAATGCGCAGTCAGGGTTTGAATCCCTGTGTCATCTCGGCCCTCTTGCCAAGCTTCGCACGCAGCTTATCCGAAAACGGCGTTCATTTCTGCTGCATGGGCTTTGATTTCGTCCTGCAGCGCAAGGTAGGGTTCGCCGATGCCGTGGTCCCCGTTGGTTTCATCCATATCCAGATGCATCCACTCGTAGCGACCGCCTACCAGCAGGTTGCCGATAAACACGACATCGCTCAGGTTCCGGGGCTTCTCCGGGATGGCGCGCAGGACATCGTGATCGCGCACGGCTTCAATGATGTCTTCAGGCATGCCGAGTACGTTCAAAACTGTCAGGCCGATGCTTTCGTGCCATTGGGCGATAACATATTTCATTGATTCGGGGCGGGTGCGCAAGGCGCTGTACTGCGTGGCGCGATACAGCATGTAAAAAGCGCCAAGATCGTGCACCAGGCCTGCCATCATCGCTTCGTCCGGGTTGATGCGGGTTAGCCGTTTGGCAATCACATAGGTGGCGCTGGCCGTCTGCATGGAGTGGTTCCACAGATGTTGAGCCATCTCCCCAAAGCCCACCATGTCGCGCGAGCGCAACATCTGGTTCATGGTGATGGCCATCGCCGTGCTGCGTACGATTTCCAGACCAAGGCGGCTGACTGCGCCTTTGACATCCCTGACTTCATTGCCGTTCGGATTGAAGGCTACGGAGTTGGCCATGCTCAACAATTTTGAGCCGATGAGAGGTTCAAAGCGGAGTTGATCAACAATCTTGCTGATGGGTTGATCGGCATCTCGCAGCGCCTTGCGGATGCGGGTGGCGACATCAAAACAAGTTGGAAAAACAACCTCGCCGGAAAGCTCTTTGGCAATGTCTTCCAGCATCTGGAAGCGCTGTTTGTTGAGCTCGTCACCGGTAATATCGGGTTCTAGTGCGGTTGACATGGGCGGATCCTTGTTTGAATCAGCAAGCGTATGTAAACATCAAACAAACCACCAATTTTGTTTCGTCTTTGGCAGCTTGGGCGGGTTAAGTAACCCGCCCTTGGGCGGAGGTTTGCCTGCCGATCAAGCCTTGAATCCCTGCGTCATTGCGACCAGTGCATCGAGCTTCGCCTGCGCCGCACCGTTGTCGATCACTTCCCTGGCCTTGGCGATGCCATCCTTGAGCGTGGCGGCGATGCCGGCGGTGTAGATCGCGGCACCGGCATTCAGGCAGACGATATCGTGGGCCGGACCGGGTTCGCCAGCGAGTACGCCGCGGACCTTGACGATCGATTCGGCGGTGCTGCCGGCATGCAGGTCGTCGAGCGTGCAAAGTTCAAAACCGTAATCGCGCGGGTCGAGTTCGTATTCGGTGATGGTGCCGTTCTTGAGTTCGGCGACTTGCGTGGTGTCGGTCAGCGTGATTTCGTCCATGCCGTCGCGGCCCATCACCACCATCGCATGCTTGCTGCCCATCTGTTGCAGCACGCGCGCAATGATGCCGACGAGGTCGGTGTGGAAAACGCCGATCAGCTGGTTGTCGGCCTTGGCCGGGTTGGTTAGCGGCCCGAGGATATTGAAGATGGTGCGCACGCCCATTTCGCGGCGAACCGGCGCAACGTGTTTCATCGCGCTGTGATGGTTCGGAGCGAACATGAAGCCCACGCCCAGTTCGTCGATGCATTCGCCGACTTGGCCCGCGGTGATGGCCAGATTCACGCCCAGTGCCTCAAGTGCGTCGGCACTGCCCGAGCTCGACGATACCGCGCGGTTGCCGTGCTTGGCGACGCGTCCGCCTGCTGCGGCGAGCACGAACATCGATGTGGTCGAGATATTGAACGAATGCAGCCGGTCGCCGCCGGTGCCGACGATGTCGATCAGGTGGCTGCGGTCGGCCACCACGACCGGTGTGGCGAATTCGCGCATCACTGTGGCTGCGGCGGCAATCTCGGAGACCGATTCCACTTTGCAGCGCAGGCCCATCAGCAGTGCTGCGGTCTGAACCTGGCTCAGTTCACCCGACATGATCTGCCGCATCAAGTGCAGCATCTCGTCGTAAAAAAGCTCGTTGCCGTCGATCAGGCGGTTGAGTGCGGCCTGGATGGTGATCATGGCGGGCTTCCTTATGCGTATTCTTTGAGGAAATTGTCGAGCATCTTGTGGCCGTGCTCGGTCAGGATCGATTCCGGGTGGAACTGCACGCCTTCAACGGCCAGCGTCTTGTGGCGCACGCCCATGATCTCGCCATCTTCGGTCCAGGCGGTGATTTCCAGGCAATCGGGCAGCGATTCGCGCTCGATGGCGAGCGAGTGGTAGCGGGTGACATTGAACGGCGAGGGCAAGCCCTTGAACATGCCGGTGTTGCTGTGTTCGACCGGGGAAACCTTGCCGTGCATCAGCGTCTTGGCATGGATGATCTTGCCGCCGAACGCTTCGCCAATCGACTGGTGCCCCAGGCATACGCCCAAGACCGGCAACTTGCCGGCGAAGTGCTTGATGGCCGGGACGGAGATGCCCGCTTCCAGCGGCGTGCACGGGCCTGGGGAGACGACCAGGTATTGCGGATTCAGTGCGGCAATCTGTTCGAGCGTGATCTCGTCGTTGCGGTAAACCTGCACATCCTGGCCGAGTTCGCCAAAGTACTGCACAAGGTTGTAGGTAAAGCTGTCGTAATTGTCGATCATTAGTAACATTTTGTTTCTATCCCTTTTATTTTCCTGGTATTGCACCAGGATGGTCTAATCTCGTACCCGCTTTTGTACCTGCTAGTCTATGTCGTTGGCGCTCAGCGCCAACGAAAGCGGATAGTAAAGGCCTGCTGGATAGGAAAGAGGGACATGCTGCTACCGCGTCGTCAGGAATGAGGGAAATGAAAGGAGATTGTTGCCGAAATACGGGATAACGGCAACAGAAGAATGCAGGCCCTGGCTTTTGCCAGAACCCGCCGTTATAACTGGCGCAAGTGTTCTGCGGCGTACCCTCGCGTCGACAGATCCTAATTGGAGAGGTTGCCAGGCCGGCGTTTTTCGCTCTTCATCTCGGCCAGCAGTTCGACCGCGCCGTTGGCGCTTTGCTGTTCCAGACGGACCGTGAACCCCCACAGGTAGGACACATGTTCGAGCACCGTCGCGCAGGATTCGCTCAGCGGCCGGCGCTGGTGGGAAAAATGGCGCAGGGTCAGCGAGCGGTCACCGCGCAGGTCGACATTCCATACCTGGATGTTCGGCTCGCGGCTGCCCAGATCGTATTGCTCTGAGAGTTGACGGCGCAGCTTGCGGTAGCCGGGATCGTCGTGGATGGCGTCGATGCGCAACTTTTCGTTGGTGTCGTCGTCGAGCACCGAGAAGAAGCGGAATTCACGCATCAGGCGCGGGGAGAGATACTGCGCAACGAAGCTCTCATCCTTGAAGTTCTGCATGGCGAAATCGAAGGTCTCACGCCAGTTGGAGCCGGCGATATCCGGGAACCATTCGCGATCCTCTTCCGTAGGCGTTTCGCAGATGCGGCGAATGTCTCGCCACATGGCAAAGCCCAACGCGTAGGGGTTGATCCCGGAGTAGTATGGACTGTTGTAGGGCGGCTGATAAACCACGTTGGTGTGCGACTGCAGGAATTCGAGCATGAAGCCGTCGGATAATCCGCCCTGGTCGTACAGCGTGTTGAGCAAGGTGTAATGCCAGAAACAGGCCCAGCCTTCGTTCATCACCTGCGTCTGGCGTTGCGGGTAAAAATACTGGCCGATCTTGCGCACGATGCGCACTACTTCGCGCTGCCACGGTTCGAGCAGTGGCGCGTTTTTCTCGATGAAGTAGAGCAGGTTTTCTTCCGGTTCCGCAGGAAAACGCTTCTCTTCCCGTAGCCCTTCGGCTTCCCGTCGCGGCGGGAGCGTGCGCCACAGGTCGTTGACCTGCGCCTGCATGTATTCCTCGCGCTCTTTCTGGCGCAGCGTTTCTTTTTCCAGCGATTGCTTGGCCGAGCGCTTGTAGCGGTCGACGCCCACGTTGAGCAGGGCATGGCAAGCATCGAGCAAGCGTTCCACGGCCTCGACGCCGTGCCGCTCTTCGCACTGGGCGATGTAGTCTTTGGCGAACACCAGGTAGTCGATGATTGCGTCGGCACTGGTCCATTGCTTGAACAGGTGGTTGCCCTTGAAAAACGAGTTGTGGCCGTAGGCGGCATGGGCGATGACCAGCGCCTGCATCGGCAGCGTGTTTTCGTCCATCAGATAGGCGATGCACGGATTGGAGTTGATCACGATTTCATAAGCCAGCCCCATCTGGCCGCGCTTGTAGCGGTTCTCGGTGGCCAGGAAATGTTTGCCGAACGACCAGTGGTGGTAATAGACCGGCATGCCGATCGAGGCATAGGCATCCATCATTTGCTCAGCGCTGATCACTTCGAGCAGATGCGGGTAGCAGTCCAGCCCGTAGGCCCTCGCAACGCGGCCAATCGCTTCATCGTATTCGGTCAGCGCCTCGAAACTCCACTCGGAGCCGGTCGGCAGGGGGGCGATAGCGGCCTTGCGCATGAGGGGCTCCTAAGCTCGCCGCTTGAACAACTCGCGGAATACCGGGTAAATGTCGGTCACGCTGCCGATGCGCTGCATGGCGAAGTGGCCGGCGTGTATGGCTTGCAGCTTTTCATATTCTTCCCACAGATTCTGCGGCGCCTCTTCGGTGATCTCGATGTAGGCAAAGAATTGGCAAAGCGGCAGCAGCGACTCTTCGAGCAGCTCGCGGCAACGCGGCGAATCGTCGTTCCAGTTGTCGCCGTCGGAAGCCTGCGCGCCATAGATGTTCCACAGGCTGCTCGGGTAGCGTGCCGAAATGATCTCGTGCATCAGTACCAGTGCGCTGGAAACCACCGTGCCGCCAGACTCGCGCGAGGTGAAGAAATCATCCTCGTCCACCTCGGAAGCCACCGTATGGTGACGGATGAAGACCACTTCGATGCGCTCGTAGTTCCGGGTCAGGAACAGATAGAGCAGCATGAAAAAGCGCTTGGCGATGTTTTTCCGCCCTTCGTCCATCGAGCCGGAAACGTCGAGCAGGCAGAACATCACTGCCTGCGTGGTCGGTTGCGGCACGCGGATGCGGGCGTTGTAGCGCAGATCGAACGGGTCGATGAAGGGCAGCGCTTCGATTTTGGCGCGCAGCTTGGCGATCTCGCGCCGGATGCGCTCGATCTCTGGCTGGTCTTTCGGCTTCGGGTTTTCCAGCAGCGCCTTGAGCTCTGCCTCGAGCGTACGCAGTTGGCCGCTGTAGGGGCCGCCGATGGCGATGCGCCGGCCGGCCGCGCCGCGCATGGTGCGGCCGAGGTTGATGTTGGTCGGCACGCCGGATTGCGTATAACCGGCGCGCACGCGCTTGTACTGCTCGATGTGCGCCAACTGGCGCTTGACCAGGTTGGGCAGGGCCAGCTCATCGAAGAATATGTCGAGAAACTCGTCGCGGGTCAGCGTGAACACGAAGTCGTCCAGGCTTTCCCCCTCCTGGCTTGCTCGGCCGCTGCCCTGGCCGCCGGCGCCGCCTTGCGGACGCTCGACCAGATCGCCGCTGCTGAAGCGATCGTTGCCCGGATTGACGATCTCGCGCACGCCGCCGGAGCCGTGAACGAACTGCGGCTCGGCAATGTCCTTGCCGGGAATGCCGATCTTCTCGCCGTTGTCGAGGTCGCGCACGCCGCGGCGATTGATGGCCTCGGCGACAGCCTTGCGGATCTGCCCCTTGAAACGCCGGATGAAGCGGCTGCGGTTGACCGAGCTTTTGTTCTTGCTGTCGAAGCGGCGGTCTACGATGCGCACGGTCATGTTGTTTTGTGAGGAGTTAGGTGTGAGGCGTGAGGTGTATGCGTGTTTCCTCACAGGCAACCGTTCGGTTTGCTCCTCACACTTCTCTCCTTCTCCTCTTGGCGATTGATTCAAGTCAGCAGTGAGGGGAGGGGAGTGACCCCCGTCTTGCCCTTATCCTGCCAGTTTTGCTCCTCGCTCCTCCCTCTTTTCACATCACGACGATTTGCGAACACGCAAATACCATTCGCACAGCAGCCGCACCTGTTTCTCGGTGTAGCCCTTGGCAATCATGCGGTTGACGAAGTCCTTGTGCTTCTTCTGGTCTTCGCCGCTGGCCTTGGTGTTGAAGGAAATCACCGGCAACAGTTCTTCGGTGTTGGAGAACATCTTCTTCTCGATCACCGCGCGCAGTTTTTCGTAGGAGGTCCAGGCCGGGTTCTTGCCGCCGTTCTTGGCGCGGGCGCGCAGCACGAAGTTCACCACCTCGTTGCGGAAATCCTTCGGGTTGGAGATGCCGGCGGGCTTTTCGATCTTTTCCAACTCGTCGTTGAGCGCGCTGCGATCGAGCATCTCGCCCGTATTCGGATCGCGGAATTCCTGGTCCTGGATCCAGAAATCGGCGTAGAGCACGTAACGGTCGAAGATGTTCTGCCCGTACTCCGAATAGCTTTCGAGGTAGGCGGTCTGGATTTCCTTGCCGATGAACTCTGCATAACGCGGCGAGAGAAACTCCTTGATATAACGCAGGTATTTTTCCTCGACCTCGGGCGCAAATTGTTCCTGTTCGATCTGCTGTTCGAGCACGTACATCAGGTGTACCGGGTTGGCCGCCACCTCGCGGTGATCGAAATTGAACACCTGGGACAGGATCTTGAAGGCGAAACGGGTCGACAGGCCGGTCATTCCTTCGTCCACCCCGGCGTAGTCGCGGTATTCCTGATAACTCTTCGCCTTCGGATCGGTGTCCTTGAGATTCTCGCCGTCGTAGACGCGCATCTTGGAGAAGATGCTGGAGTTTTCCGGTTCTTTCAGGCGCGACAGCACGGCGAATTGCGCCATCATGCGCAGTGTGTCCGGTGCGCAGGGCGCCTGGCTGAGCGAGGAGTTGATCAGCAGCTTCTCGTAGATGTGAGTTTCGTCGGAAACGCGCAACGAGTACGGCACCTTGACGATATAGATGCGGTCGAGGAAAGCCTCGTTGTTGCGGTTGTTCTTGAACGACAGCCATTCGGCCTCGTTCGAGTGCGCCAGGATCAGGCCGTCGAACGGGATCGCGCCGAAACCCTCGGTGCCCTTGTAGTTGCCCTCCTGCGTTGCCGTCAGCAGCGGATGCAGCACTTTGATCGGCGCCTTGAACATTTCGACAAATTCGAGCACGCCGCGATTGGCCAGGCACAGACCGCCGGAATAGGAATAGGCGTCCGGATCGTTCTGCGAGAAGGTCTCGAGCTTGCGGATATCGATCTTGCCAACCAAGGACGAAATGTCCTGGTTGTTCTCATCGCCCGGTTCGGTTTTCGAGACGGCGATCTGCGACAGTACCGAAGGGTGCAGCTTGACCACGCGGAACTTGGTGATGTCGCCGCCGAATTCATGCAGGCGCTTGACCGCCCACGGGCTCATGATGTTGTTGAGGTAGCGGCGCGGAATGCCGTAGTCCTCTTCGAGCAGCCGGGCATCTTCCACGGGGTTGAACAACCCCAGCGGCGATTCATGCACCGGAGAATCCTTGATCGCGTAGAACGGCACTTTCTCGATCAGGTATTTGAGTTTCTCGGCCAGCGAGGATTTGCCGCCGCCGACCGGGCCAAGCAGGTAAAGAATCTGCTTCTTTTCTTCCAGCCCCTGCGCGGCATGGCGGAAATAAGAAACGATATGCTCGATCACCTCTTCCATGCCGTAGAGATCCTGGAATGCCGGATAGCGTCGGAGCATCTTGTTGGCGAAGATGCGCGACAGGCGCGGATCGCTGCGCGTATCCACCAGTTCCGGTTCACCGATGGCTTCCAGCATGCGTTCGGCAACGCTGGCATAGGCGGAACGGTCGCGCTTGCACAGCTCCAGATAATCCTGAACCGACATTTCTTCTTCTAGGGCAGCTTCGTAGCGGCTTTGATAGCGGGCGAAGATCGACATGACGTTTCTCCTCTTAGGGGCACAACGGTTGCCTGTTAGAGCAGCTTCTCTTGAAAAGGTTTACGATGGGTTAGTCAATTTGATAATAGTTCTCAGGATTGGCTTTGCGCCAGTAGTAATGATCACCCTGAAATAATTGTTGATGTCGGTCGGTGCTTGTAAGCCCTTCATGTATTCGATGTTCCATCTGTCAGGCATTTGCTCAGCTCGCTGATCTGGTCGAGACGCTCTGATTCGGCCCGCGCAGGATTAAAATCATTGAAATTATTGCCACGCCCGGCCCAGACTCCTATGATCTTGGCCACTCATGGAATACCCGCCCAGCACTGACGCAAACATGGATTCATCCCCCCTGTCCCGCACGAAATCGCCGAATCCGCATTTGTCCGCAGCCTGCTGACAGCCAATTTTCAAAACGGAAACAACCCTCATGAATAGCTCCGTCAGTCATCTCAACCCAATCAGCCTGGCCATCCGTGGCCATGTGCTGCTGAATGAACCCCTGCTGAACAAGAGCACCGCCTTCACGCTTGAGGAGCGCGATGCCTTTGGCCTGCATGGCCTGTTGCCGGCCCAGGTGGAAAGCCTGGACGACCAGGTGGCGCGCCGGCTGGCTTGCGTGCGCGCAATGGCCAGCGATCTGGACCGCTACGTGTTCCTGCGTCAGTTACAAGACACAAATGAAACGCTGTATTTCGCACTGATCACACGCCACCTCGAAGAACTGCTGCCGGTGATCTATACCCCGACTGTCGGCGCAGCCTGCCAGCGATACAGCCGGATCTTCCGTCGTCCGCGCGGCTTGTACCTGAATTGGGCCATTCGCGATCGGCTGGATGAAGTGCTGGCCGATCCGTATTTCGACCAGGTCGAATGCATCGTGGTGACCGACGGCGAACGTATTCTGGGTCTGGGCGATCAGGGGGCCGGCGGCATGGGGATTCCGATTGGCAAGCTGGCGATCTACTCGGCCTGCGGCGGTATCGATCCGGCCACGACGCTGGCGATCACGCTCGATCTGGGCACCAATAATCCGGAACTGCTCGCCGATCCGATGTATATCGGCTGGCGCCACGAGCGTATCCGCGGCGAAGAGTACGACCGGTTTATCGAGGCGTTTGTTTCGGCCGTGAACAAGCGCTGGCCCAATGTGCTGCTGCAGTGGGAAGACTTCCACAAGAACAATGCCAACCGCCTGCTTGATCGCTATCGCGACCGGTTGTGCACGTTCAACGATGATATCCAGGGCACCGCCGCAGTCACTACCGGTACGTTGCTGGCTGCGATCAACAAGACCGGGGTGCCGCTGACCGAACAGCGCGTGGCGATCCTGGGTGGCGGATCGGCTGGCATCGGCATTGCCGAGCTGATCAAGCTGGCGATGGTCGAGCAGGGCTTGTCCGAGGAAGAAGCGCGCAGCCGCTTCTACGTGGTGGGCCGGCATGGCTTGGTCACCGATGCCACGCCGAATCTGGATGCCTTCCAGCTGTCCTTCGTGCAGAACCGCAGCAAATTGGGCGACTGGGTGCTGGCCGAGCCGGGGAAGATTGGACTGTGCGACGTGATCCACAATGTGCATCCGACCGTGCTGGTCGGCGTTTCCGGCCAGTCGGGTGCATTCACCGAGCAGGCGATCCGCGAAATGGCCAAGCATGTCGAACGCCCGATCGTGTTCCCGCTCTCCAATCCGACCTCCTGCGTCGAAGCGCTGCCCGTCGACATCGTACGCTGGACCGACGGCCGCGCGATCATTGGCACCGGCAGCCCGTTTGCCTCACTCGAACATGAAGGCCGCATGCATCACTTTGCCCAGACCAACAACTCCTACATCTTTCCGGGCGTGGGGCTCGCCGCGTTGGCGGTCAAGGCGCGCCGTATCAGTGATCGCATGTTCCTGGCTTCGGCAGAAACATTGGCCAGCCTCTCGCCGGCCCGCAACGATGCAGAGGGCAAGTTGCTGCCGGCGCTGGACCAGATGCGCAAGGTTTCGTTTGCCATTGCAGTGGCCGTTGCTAAGCAGGCACGCGACGAGGGCTTGACCGAATCACTCACCGATGACGAAATAGAAAGCTGCATTCGGGCCAAGATGTGGGAGCCGGTCTACCGGACCTATGTCCGCCAAGCCAATTAAGCGCTCGGTACTGACTGGTGTTTACTTCAGTCAGCGGCATTAAAAAAGCGGGTACCTTGGGTACCCGCTTTTTCGTGACGGCTTGGGAATTATGGAGGTCCTAGGCATCCAGTCCGCGCTGCACCTGTTCGGCCGCGCGCAGCACGGCACGGGCCTTGTTCAGCGTTTCCTGCCATTCGCTCTGTGGCACCGAATCGGCCACGATGCCGGCGCCGGCCTGCATATAGAGCGTCTTGTTTTTGACTACGGCCGTGCGTAGCGCGATTGCCACATCCATGTCGCCGTTGAATCCGAGATAGCCGACCGCACCGGCGTAAATCCCGCGCTTTGAAGGCTCCAATTCGTCGATGATCTCCATCGCGCGCACCTTGGCCGCGCCGGAAACCGTGCCGGCCGGGAAGGTGGCACGCAACACGTCCATCGCGCCCATGCCCGGTTTGATCTTGCCTTCGACGCTCGAAACGATGTGCATCACATGTGAGTAGCGCTCGATCACCATCTTGTCGACAAGCTTCACGCTGCCGGTTTGCGCGACGCGGCCGGCATCGTTGCGACCCAGATCAATCAGCATCACGTGCTCGGCGATTTCCTTCGGGTCGGCCAGCAATTCTTCGGCCAGTGCGATGTCTTCTTCGCGCGTCTTGCCGCGCGGGCGGGTGCCGGCGATTGGGCGCACGGTGATGGTGTCGCCTTCGAGCCGCGCCAGAATCTCGGGGGAGGCGCCGACGATGTGGAAATCGCCAAAGTCGTAGAAGAACATGTATGGAGACGGATTGAGCGAGCGCAGTGCGCGGTACAGCGCCAGAGGCGATTCGGCAAACGGCGCGCTCATGCGTTGCGACAGCACCACCTGCATGATGTCGCCGTCGGTGATGTATTCCTTGGCCTTGACCACGGCGGCCTTGAAGCCTTCTTCGCCGAATTCGGAGATGGGACTCGTGACGGCTGGCGCCGGTTTCGATAGCGGCAATTGCACCGGCTCGCGTAGCTTCATGCGCAGTTCCAGCAGGCGCTCTTCCGCGCGCTCATAGGCATTTTCTTCGCGGGGATCGGCGTAGACCACCAGGTAGAGTTTGCCCGAGAGATTGTCGACGACCGCCAGTTCCTGCGAGAGCAGCAACTGGATATCCGGTGCGCCGATCACGTCCGGCTTTTGGCAATCGGCCAGCTTTTTTTCAATGAAGCGGATGGTTTCATAGCCGAAATAGCCCACGAGGCCGCCGAGGAAGCGTGGCAGGTTGGGCTGGTGCGGTGCCTTGAATTGCTTTTGGTACTCGGCAATGAAATCGAGCGGGTTACCCTCGTGGCGCTCGATCACTTGATTGTCTGTGATGACTTCGGTCACTTGCCCGTTGACCACGAGGCGCGTGCGCGCCGGCAGGCCGATGAAGGAGTAGCGCCCGAAACGCTCTCCGCCCACGACCGATTCCAGTAGGTAGGAATAAGGCCGGTTGGCGAGCTTCAGATAGACCGAAAGCGGGGTGTCGAGGTCGGCGAAAAGTTCAAGGATCAGCGGGATGCGGTTGTAGCCGTCGGCCGCGAGGGCCGCAAATTCAGTGCGGGTAAGCATTTCCATTCTCCGAAACAAAGGGGTTGACAGCAAAAGGGCGCAGGGACGCGATTACACGCGACGCCATCGCCATTCGAGCCAGATCTGTCCGGAATGAAATGCCATGATGCGGGATTACCCTGGAGGATGAACTTGCGGCCTATTCTCGCGGATTATTTCGCAGTGCGTCAACGATTTTCCCCAGGTTCTGCGGACACTAAAGCAGAACCTGGTACCTGGTTCGTCAGGCTTGCAGCGCCTTGCTCACGATCTCGAAAGTACCCGAGGACAAGCCTTCGGTATTGCAGATGCGCTCAAGCTCGCTGCACATCATGGCTTGGCGCTTGGGTTCCAGTCGCGGCCAGCGGTTGAAGCTTGCGGCCAGACGTGCGGCGAGTTGCGGGTTGAGTCTGTCGATTTCGATCACGCGATCAGCAGCAAAGGCGTAGCCGTAGCCATCGGGGGCGTGGAAATGCGCGAGATTTTGCTGGCAGAACGCACCGATCAGCGCGATCACCTTGTTGGGATTCTTGATCGAGAACGCCGGGTGCTCGATGAGCTGTTGTACGCGTGACAGCGCGCCGGGGCGGCGGCTCAAGGCTTGCAGGTTGAACCATTTGTCCATGACCAGCGCGTCGTCACGCCATTGCGCGGCAAACTGGGCCAGTTGCGCCTCGCCGCCCTCGCGATTGACCAGGGCCTTGAGCGCGGCCAGCCGGTCAGTCATGTTATCGGCATGGGCGTACTGCTTGGCCAGTATTTCACTGATCATGGCTTCGTCCAGTTCGGACAAGTAGTCCAGGCAAACATTCTTGAGGCTGCGTTTTGCCACTTCTGTCGCACTGTAACGGTAAGGCTTGCCATCGTTCAGGCGGGTGTAGGCACTCAGCAATTCCTGGCGCAACTCGCGCGCGATTTGCTGGCGCACACTTTGGCACACCAGCTGCAGGCGCGTGGGATCCACATCGTTCAATTCTTCCAACAGGGTGCGTTCGGTCGGCAATTCCAGCATCAGCGCAACCAGTGCGGGGTCGAGGCTGTCCTGGGTAAGCAGGCTGCGCAAAGCGCCGATAAATTCAGGCGGGGCGCTTGGGCGCTGTCCCTGCTCCTGATTGTGATAAAGCGCTTTCAACAGGTGTGTGGCGTAGGTATTGGCCGCTTCCCAGCGGTTGAAGGCATCCGAATCATGGGCCATCAGGAAGGCCAGTTCATCCGGACTGGCGCTATATTCCAGGCGAACCGGCGCTGAAAAATCGCGCAGCAGCGAGGTGGCAGGCTGGCATGGGACATTGATAAAGGTGAACTGCTGCTGCGGTTCGCGTAGTTCGAGTATCCGCGTGGTGGCACCTGCTTCCGCTTCGCCGGTCAGTTGCAGCGGCAGATCGTTGCCGCGCCGGTCGATCAATCCGATAGCCAGCGGGATGTGGAAGGGCGCCTTGCCTGTTTGATCGGGTGTGGCCGGACAAGATTGGCGTACCGTCAGCGTGAAGGTTTGCGCGTCCTTGTCGTAGAACCCGTTGACATCTAGGCGCGGGGTTCCTGCCTGGCTATACCAGTGCTTGAATTGCGTCAGGTCCGTGCTGTTGGCATCTGCCATGGCCGAGACAAAGTCATCGCAGGTGACGGCCTGACCGTCGTGGCGGCGGAAATAGAGATCGATCCCCTTGCGGAAACCGTCGCGGCCCAGCAGGGTCGCAAGCATGCGCACGACTTCCGCGCCTTTCTCGTAGACGGTCATCGTGTAGAAATTGTTGATTTCGATATAGCTGTCGGGCCGCACCGGATGAGCTTGTGGGCCGGCGTCTTCGGCAAATTGCAATTCGCGCAGCGAGCGCACGTTCTGGATGCGCTGCACGGCGCGGCTGCCCAGATCACTGGAAAACTCCTGGTCACGGTAAACGGTCAGGCCTTCTTTAAGCGAGAGCTGGAACCAGTCGCGGCAGGTCACGCGGTTGCCGGTCCAGTTGTGGAAGTATTCGTGCGCCACGACCGAATCGATGCCGTCGAAATTGGCATCGGTTGCGGTTTCCGGCTTGGCCAGCACGTACTTGGTGTTGAAGATGTTGAGGCCCTTGTTCTCCATGGCCCCAAAGTTGAAGTCGGAGGTGGCCACGATCAAATAGGCGTCCAGATCGTATTCCAGCCCGAAGCGCTCTTCATCCCAGCGCATGGCTTTTTGCGCAGCTGCCAGGGCATGATGGCATTTGTCGAGATTGCCCGGTTCCACGTAAATCTCGATGTTCACGTTTTTGCCGCTCAAGGTGGTGTGCTGTCCGGAGAGCGAAACCAGCTTGCCCGCGACCAGTGCGAACAGGTAACTGGGCTTGCGGAACGGATCGACCCATTTCACCCAGTGGCGATTGCGGTCCATTACCCCTTCGCTGACTCGGTTGCCATTGGAGAGTAGTACCGGGAATCGGGTCTTGTCGGCAATGATGGTGGTGGTAAAGCGCGCCATCACATCGGGGCGGTCGAGGTAGTAAGTGATGCGGCGGAAGCCTTCGGCTTCGCATTGGGTGAAGAAATTTCCGTTGGAAAGATACAGCCCCATCAGTCGCGTATTCGTCGCCGGATTGAGCCGGGTCACGATGTCCAGAATGGCGATATTTTCAATGCCCGGAATGCTCAGCGAATCGGGCGTCAAATCAAAATGCGCAGGAGACAGCAACGCCCCATCCAGCTTGACCGATTCCAGGGTCAGGTCTTCGCCGTTCAATACCAGCGGTCCATCCGCATTGACAGCTTTGGGATTGCGCTGCACGACGAGGCGGGAGCTGACGCGGGTGATGTTCTCATCCAGTTCGAAAGTCAGGTCGATCCGGTCAATCAGGAAGGCGGGTGGCGTGTAGTCAAGGCGCTGAATAGGGTGACGATTTTGGCTCATGTTATCGGTATGCTTGTCAGGTAAAAGGTGCGGTCGTTTATGCTCAAATTTTACTAAAGATAGATGAATATGGTTTTTCTTTATATAAAGATTTGCTGGTATAGTTGCCAGCAATTCTCACTTGCAAGATGACAGGCCCATGTATCGCTACGATGAATTCGACCAGAAAATAGTGGACCAGCGCGTGGCGCAATTCCGCGACCAGACTCGCCGCTATCTGGCTGGCGAGTTGACCGAAGACCAATTCCGGCCGCTGCGCCTGCAAAATGGTTTGTATGTTCAACGTCATGCGCCGATGCTGCGGATCGCTGTTCCCTACGGACTGCTTTCTAGCAGACAGCTGCGGACTCTGGCCATGATCGCGAGCAAGTACGACCGTGGCTATGGTCATTTCAGTACGCGACAAAATCTTCAGTTCAATTGGCCGGAACTGGCGAAGGTTCCGGAAATCCTGGCTGAACTGGCCACGGTGCAGATGCATGCCATCCAGACTTCCGGCAATTGTATCCGTAATACCACTACCGACCAGTTTGCCGGCGTGGCGCACGATGAAATGGTCGATCCGCGTCCCTGGTGCGAAATTATCCGCCAATGGTCGACTTTCCACCCGGAATTCGCACACCTGCCGCGCAAATTCAAGATTGCCATCAATGGTGCGCGAGAAGACCGCGCTGCGATCCTGGTGCACGATATCGGTCTGGAAGTGGTTGACCGCAATGGTGAAGTCGGGTTCAAGGTGTTTGTCGGTGGCGGCTTGGGTCGTACGCCGATCATTGGCGAGCTGGTCAACGAATTTCTGCCCAAGGAGCATCTGCTGTCCTATCTTGAGGCGATTCTGCGCGTTTACAACCGCTATGGCCGGCGGGACAACAAATACAAGGCACGGATCAAGATCCTGGTCAAAGCCTTGGGCGTCGAGGTATTTGCAGCCAAGGTGGCGCAGGAATGGGCGTTTCTGAAAGATGGCGCGTTGACGCTAACCCAGACAGAGATCGACCGGATTACCACTTTCTTTGTTCCTCCCACTTATGAAAAACTGGCAGGGGACGATGCTTCTTTCCTCAAGCTGCGCGATGAGAACAAAGCCTTTGCCCGCTGGGTGGAGCGCAACGTATTCCCCCACAAGGTTCCCGGTTATGCCGCAGTAACCCTGTCGCTGAAGCCGACCGGTGTGCCGCCGGGCGATGCGACAGCCGACCAGATGGAAGGCGTTGCTGCGTTGGCAGAACAATACAGCTTTGGGGAGGTCCGGGTTTCGCATGAACAAAACCTGATCCTGGCCGACGTGAAGCAATCCGATCTGCCCCTGATTTGGGAAGCCGCCAAGAAGCTCGGTTTTGCCACGCCGAACATTGGCTTGATAACCGACATTGTCTGCTGCCCGGGTGGGGATTTCTGCTCGCTGGCCAACGCCAAGTCGATCCCGGTTGCCGAAAGTATCCAGAAATTGTTTGATGATCTGGATTACCTGTTCGATCTGGGCGAGATTGATCTCAATATTTCCGGCTGCATGAATTCCTGCGGACACCACCATGTAGGCCACATCGGCATTCTGGGCGTCGACAAGAATGGCTCCGAGTGGTATCAGGTGGCCCTCGGCGGCCGGCAGGGGCGCGATGCCCAAATCGGCAAGGTGATTGGCCCTTCCTTTGCGCAAGACGAGGTGCCGGCGGTGATCGGAAAAATCATCAGTGTATTTTTGGAAAACCGTCAGGCGGGTGAGCCATTCATCGATGTGTTCGATCGCATCGGCATCGAACCCTTCAAAACCCGTGTTTACGCCAAGGAGCCAAGTCATGGCTAAGATCATCAAGGATCGCCAGATCGTCGAAGCCAATGAAACCCTGTTGCGCCCGAATGATGATGGCAGCTTTGCCAGCGTGCCGGAGCAGGGGGCAGTGCTGGTTCCGCTGAAGCAATATTTGAGTCAACGCGAGATGCTGCAAGTTCGTGGCAATTTTGGCGTGTATTTTGCACCGGATGATGAGGTGGAAAGCCTGGGGGCGGATGCGACCAATCTGGTATTGATTGCCGTTGAGTTTCCGGCGTTTACCGATGGACGTGGTTTCAGCATCGGCCGCCTGTTACGCGAGCGCTACGGCTTTAACGGCGAACTGCGCGCGTTTGGCGATGTATTCAAGGACACGCTCAATTATCTGGCGCGTTGCGGATTCAATAGTTTCGCCGTGCGGGAAGACAAGGATCTGGCCGATGCCCTGCTCGGCTTGGACGATTTTACCGAGTTCTATCAGGCTGGCGTTACACATTCACCCTTGTTCCGGCGCCGCATCCCGGCTTGATCCGCAAGCAAGAACAGGCATTGCACGGGATGCCTTTCGACTCAAGAAAAAGCCGTTCCCCTTGTTGGGTGAACGGCTTTTTGATTTGTTGCTGATGCGGTGATCAGACGCCGATTTCCTCAACCCAGGCTAGTGCCTGGACGTGGGAGCGGTTGAGCATGTCAGGCGTGATCAGCAAGTTTTCGCACAGACGGGGCACTTCCAGCATGTCCGGATCTTCGCAGGCTTCAGCCAGCTCCAGATACGGGCCATAAATGCCGCTACGTTCAAGCAGGGCATCACAAACCGGATCCGGCAAAATCAGGGTTTCCAGGATCTTGTCCATCGGCATGTCGAGCAGGACATCCAGCAACGAGAACATGCCGACGATAAAGAGATTGTCCTTTTCCTGGCCATCCAGGAAGTGTCCGCCCAGCAACTCGACCAACCTTCCGCGCGTGACGGCTGTTTTGAGCAGGGCAGGGGCGGCACCCGTCTCCGCTCCGGCGGTTACCAGCAGCAACGTCAACCAGCGGTAAAGTTTCTGATAACCCAGAATAGTCACGGCGTGGCGGAATGACTGGATTTCACATGAAAGCCCAAACCCGGCCGAATTGATGTAGCGCAGCAATTTGAATGAAAGGGCTACATCGCGCTTGAGCGCATTCTCAATATCCCGAATCTCGGCATTGTTGCGCAACATGTTGAGCAGGTTAAGGATGTTGGCATAACCCGGATTGATGACTTTGGCCGAAAGCGTTTCAGGATGTGCGAAATAAAAGCCCTGGAAGCAATCGAAGCCGAAATCCAGGCACTGCTTGAACTCATCCTTGGTTTCAACTTTTTCCGCAACCTGCAGTACCGGAAATTTGCGCAGCTCTTTTGACAGTGCCGGAACTTGCTTGATGCCCAGTTGCTGGATGTCGAATTTGACGTAATTGGCAAACTCCATGAACGGTAAAGTCTGCGGAGTCAGGACGAAATCGTCCAGAGCAATGCCAAAACCTTGCGCGCGTAAATCTTTAAGGCGGGAAAGCAATTCTGCCGTGGGTTTCGTGGTCTCGACGATTTCAAGAATGACACGCTGTGGTTGCAGCAACTCAAGAAAATTACTTTCCAGCATCGATTCGGCCACATTGATAAAGGCCAGCTTGTTGCCAACCAGCCAATCCGTACCCATGTTGGAAATCGTATTGACCAGCACATTGGTGCCGGCCTGCATGTCGCTGGAAAATTCCGCAGAGAGCGATTCTCCGGTTAGCCGGAACAGTAATTCATACCCAATGATTTGTTGCTGACGGTTCAGAATGGGTTGCCGTCCGATAAATGCGTTTTCGTGCATCATTCACTCGATATAGGGCGCCTATCTTGGCGCCCCTCTCCAAAATTAATGGAATGGGCCTGGAGGAATTTGCATCCCAGTCAATCTGTTGGTGTTCAATGCAAAGATCGACCTTCCGCTCTTTATATTGCTTTGGCAGTGATGAAGCGTGAAGCTTTGATTGCCGATCCTTCGGCTGCTGTGGATTCGAGCAAATCTTCCATATCCAGAACCAGCACGATCGAGCCATCGCCTGACAGGGTTGCACCGGCGATTCCCTTGGGGCGTATGTTCTGGAGCGGCTTGATCACCACGTCATCCCGGCCAATAAAGCTGTCGACTGCAAGAATGAAAGAGTGTTCGGCCGATTGCATAAGCACGCCAAAGTTTGGGATATGGTCTTCTTCCCAGCCGATCAGCGTCGCGAGCGAGCGAACAGAAAGAATTTCGTCGCGAACCACGATGGTGGCCCGACCGGAAACCTCCTGAATCTGTTCCTGACGAATCGGGATGATTTCCCGAACCATGGCCAAAGGCACTGCAAAAGGCTGATCGAGAACCTTGACGACAAGTACCGGCAAAATGGCGAGTGTCAGTGGCAGCTGGATGGTGAAACGGGAACCCTCACCGGCAACGGATTGAATGTCAACGCGGCCGTTGAGTCGCTGGATGTTGGTGCGCACCACATCCATGCCGACACCGCGACCGGATATGTTCGAGACCTGATCCTTGGTGGAGAATCCCGCCATGAAAACCAGTTGCAAGCTTTGCTTGTCATCCAGACTATTGGCAGTTTCTGCGTCGATCAGGCCTTTCTCAACAGCTTTGCGGCGGATGACATCCGGGCGCATTCCCTTGCCATCATCGGTAATCTCGATAAGGATATGATCGCCGACTTGCGTAGCAGAAAGTTCCACAACTGCCTTGGGAGGCTTGCCGGCAGCAATTCGCTCTTCGATGGTTTCCACGCCATGGTCAACGGCATTACGAACCAAGTGAACCAGCGGATCATTCAAGTCTTCCAGCATGGTCTTGTCGAGTTCGGTTTCTTCGCCGATCAAGACAAGTTCCACGTCTTTCCCGAGTTGACGGGCCAGATCGCGAGCCAGGCGGGGATATTTCTGGAACAAACGTCCGATTGGCTGCATGCGAGTCTTCATGACCGCGTTTTGCAGATCGCTGACCAACAGATCAAGCTGGCCAATGGCTTCGTCGAGTGCCTTGATCGTGGGGGCATCCATCTTGCCGGCCATGATATCGGTACGCAATGTCGTCAAACGATTCTTGGTCAGGCCGATTTCGCCGGAAAGATTCAGCACCTGATCCAGTCGGACCGTGTCGATGCGAATGGTTGTTTCCTGTGTAGCCAAAGGTTGCCCTGTTGATGCTTGTGCCTTGCTGCTCGTGGCGGCCGGGGCCGGGCGCAACACTTGCATTGGGTCAACAACAATAGATTTGGACTCGGTTGCGCTCACGGTTTCAACCTTTGGATTTGCCATTTCAAGTTTTGGCATGGCGATTGGTTCGCGCGGTGCCACTTCTGTTGGTTTGCCGAGCAATACGTCATAAAGAACCTGCCAATCAGGTTCACCCGCTGGCGAGGTATTTTCTTTAAGTGTGGTGTTGGTTGTTACATTCGGCGGAAGGTTGACTGAGACCGGGGCGACTTCAGAGACCGGCGCTGCGGTTTTTCCATGCAATACGTTATCCAGCGCGGTCAGAATGGCTGGATCGGCGGCGCTTGGCATGCGGGTTTGTGCCAGGGCACCAAACATGTCGCGCACAACGCCGGTAGCGTTCAGGATGACATCCATGAGTTCCGGTGTCATGCTCAATTCGCCATTGCGTAATTTGTCGAACAAGTTTTCGGTGCGGTGACAGAGTCCAACCATCGGGTCGACATTCAGGAAGCCCGCGCCGCCTTTGATGGTGTGAAAACCACGAAAGATCGTGTTGAGCAAAGCCTTGTCGTTTGGCCGCTTTTCCAACTCAACCAGTTTGTTGTCAACGTCAGACAGGAGCTCGGAGGCTTCTGTCAGAAAATCCTGCAGGAGATCGTCCATGCCGGAAAAATCGCTCATCCTTGTCCCCTTGAGTGCGGTTTGTCAGAAGCCAAGGCTCTCGAGCAGATCATCGACCTGCGCCTGATTGGTAACGACATCGGTGCGGCCTTCGGAGTTGATGACTGGACCATTCAACAACGTGTCTTCGTGCTTGATGCCTTGCGGGGAAAACATCAGCAGGAAGTCCAGCAGATGTTGTTCCATGTCCTTGGTCATCGACAAAATCTTTTTGATGACTTGCCCCGTCAAATCCTGGAAGTCCTGCGCCATCATGATTTCCAGCATCTGGCTGCTGACTTCATCGGATTCTTCCGCAGTCTTCGCAAGATGCTCGCGTGTTCTTCCGACCAGTGCCTTGAACTCATCAACCGATAGCTGGTTTGCGAGCAACTGATCCCATTGACCGGACAGCAGGCGTGAATCCGTTGAGATCCGGTCCTGCAAGGGTTTGGCAATATCCAGTGCGTTGAGTGTGCGTTCTGCCGCCTGCTCGGTCATCGTGGATACATAGGCCAAGCGGTCGCGCGCATCCGGGATTTGCGAGGCGGCCTGTTCCAGCGATTTGTCCAGTCCGAGTTCGCGCAAGGTATCGTGCAATTTTCGAGTCATGTGTCCAATGTGCGAAAACATGGAGCGGGCCGGCTCAGCCATGTCTTGCAGGGCGGGAGCTGTCTCCATTTTTTCGGCGCTGGAATTCGCCATGGCAGATGTCTTTTCTGCCGTCTGGTTGGCAAAAAGAATGCTGTCAAATAGCGCTTCGAGATCGGCCGAATCGCCGCTGTTGAGGGCTTGATCGCTCACAGTCGCCTCCTGTGCGTCTGTTTGTTTTTATCGTCGGGCTGAGATTACTTGCCCATATTGGCAAAGACTTTCTTGAGTTTTTCGTCAAGAGTCGCTGCGGTAAAGGGTTTTACGATGTAGCCGCTGGCACCAGCCGTGGCGGCTTCAATAATATTTTCCTTTTTGGCCTCCGCAGTCACCATCATGAGCGGGATATGCTTGAGCTGTGGATCGGCACGGACGGCCTTCAATAGTTCAATGCCGGTCATGTTGGGCATGTTCCAGTCGGAAACAATGAAATCGAAATGACCGTTTTTGAGTTTATGCAATGCGATCTGGCCGTCCTCGGCCTCGTCAACATTGGAAAACCCAAGTTCTTTCAATAGATTACGGACAATGCGGCGCATGGTGGAGAAATCATCCACCACAAGTATGCGCATGTTCTGATCTGCCATGTCTTGCTCCAGGGGCCCAATTGAAAAGCCCGCCTTGTTTTAAATGTCAGTACTGATATCAGCTTGCCAGCAAAGGTGTCAGTGTATCAACCAATACGAGAGGATCAAATTTTGCCACATAGGCATCAACGCCAACGCTTGCTCCCATTGCTCGATTGGCGTTGGATGAGAGCGAGGAATGCATGACCACGGGAATGCCCTGGAATCGGTGGTCGGATTTGATGTGTTTGGTCAGCACATACCCATCCATTTCCGGCATTTCTGCATCCACCAAAATCAATTTCAGCTTTTCTGCGAGAAGCTCGCCATCTTGTACTGCCCGGTTGGCCAAGCCCTGAAGCTTATCCCAAGCTTCCTTGCCATTGTTAGCCTGGTGATATTTGATGCCGATCTTGTCCAGTACGCTGACAATTTCTTTGCGCGCGACCAGAGAGTCGTCGGCAAAAAACATGAAGCTGTCCGAGTCGATGGATGCATGGGGCAAGTCAGGAATAATCTTTTCGCCGATGACTGAGGAAAGCACTTGTTCTACATCCAGGATCGAAACCAGTTTCCCGTCCGGGAGTTCGGTGATGGCGGTGATGAGCGCTTGATTGCCGGCCAGCATGGATTCGGGTGCCCGTACCTTATCCCAGTCGACCCGGATGATGCGGTCTACGTCATGCACCAGAAAAGCTTGGGTGTGCTTGGAGAACTCGGTCACGATCATGGTGCTGGTCGAATTCGCCTGTTCGCCAGTTTCGGTGGCGATGAACTTGGACAAGGAAATGACCGGGATGATGTTGCCACGCAGTGAGATCACACCTTCCACGCCCAGCGGCATGTTGGGAGTTTTTGTGATCTTCGGCGTTTGTGAAACTTCGCGTACCTTGAACACATTGATGCCGAATATTTCCCGCGAGCCCAACGTGAAGAGCAGGATTTCCATTTTGTTGGAGCCTGCGAGCTTGGTGCGTGCGTCCACGCTGTCGAGCAAATTTCCGGATTGGCTTTGGGTGGCCATGTAGTTATCTCCGCTTGAATGGCTTGAAATGCTGGGTTATTCACGCAGCAAATATTCTGCGACCATTTCCGAAAGTTTGTGAGGTTCGAACTTTGCGACGTAACCGTCAACACCTACGGACTGCCCGAGCTTCTGATTGGACATGCCAGAGAGCGAGGAATGCATGATAACCGGGATGCCGGAAAAACGCGGGTCACTCTTGATCATTTTGGTCAGCATGTAGCCATCCATTTCCGGCATTTCAACGTCGGTGAGGATCAGTTGAATCATGCTTTTGACGGGTTTGCCTTGAATGTCTGCGGATTGGGCGATGCGCAGCAGCTCTTCCCATGCACGTTTACCATTAATGGTTTGAATGTATTTGAGCCCCATGGCGCTAAAAGTCAGTTCGATCTGCCTTCTGGCTACTGCGGAATCATCGGTAAAGAAAACGGTCTTGTCGGTGAGCTTGTTGTGCCTGATCACCAGACTGTCATCAATGTTGTCCCCCGTGCGGGTGGTTTCAGCCAAAACCTTTTCAACATCCATCATCATGACAAGCTTGCCGCTGTCCAGCTCCGTGACGGCAGTGACCAGTCCGCCCATTTGGTTGGTCAACATGTCCGGCGGTACCTGCATGGAAGACCAGTCAAGTCTCAGAATGGTGTCTACGGCTTCGACCAAAAAGCCTTGGGTGTGACCGTTGTATTCGGAAACGATCATGATTTCAGGCCTGTTTTCAGTGATGATCCCGGCATATTTGGCCAAATCAATCACAGGGACCAGTTGTCCGCGCAGGCTGACCATGCCTTCTACCGAAGGAGGCATGTCCGGTGCCTGGGTAATCTCCGGGGTGCGCATGACTTCCCGCACTTTGAAAACATTGATGCCAAAAGTCTCGCGCCGGTTGGTGCGCTGATCCAGCCCAAGGGTGAATAGTAGTATCTCAAGCTTGTTGGTGCCTGCTAGCTTGGTGCGGGCATCAATGTTTTTTAAAAGGTCCGACACAATTATTCCTCGTTAATGCACGCCAGATTTGAGGGGGGAGCCACTGCGCCGATTATAACCAATTAGGTGACTATAAAAATGTTTCATGCACAGGTTTTTTCCCGCATGGCTGAGAAGCATCAAATCAACCTGGGTGGTTGCAACGGGCCCTTTATAATGCAAAACATACAAGTCAACAAGGTTCAGGATGGACATGAACACAGGAAATTCATTTATTGATCCTCATGAGCTGGAACAAGCTTTTTCCTTGTTTAATGAGGCTTCCCGTCAGCTTTCTGCTGCGTACGCAGAGTTGCAGGGGCAGGTTACCTCGCTGACCGCCCAGCTTGAGATTGCTAATGGCGCGCTGCGGCGGGAGCTGGAAGAAAAGGCGGCATTGTCCCGGCGACTGGGGTTGTTGCTGGAACGCCTTCCGGCTGGGGTGGTCGAACTCGATGCTTGCGGGCTGGTAATTCAGATGAATCCTGCGGCCGAGCGTTTGCTTGGTCACGGTGTAACCGGGCAATCGTGGAAGCTGTTGAAGCAGTCCCGTCTTGCTGCGACACCGGAATCGGATCTCTGGAGTTATCAAAGCGAGCAAGGGCTGCGATGGTTGTCCGTGGTGGAAAGCAATATTCCGGAGGAGGAAATCAGTCTGTTGCTTATCCACGATCTGACGGAGTCTTGGGAGTTGCAACAGGCGCTGGCAAGGCATCAGCGCTTGGCTGCTATGGGTGAGATGGCGGCGGGCTTGGCGCATCAATTGCGCACCCCACTGGCGACCGCGCTGCTCTACACGGGACACTTGACTCGGCCCGAATTGGGCGATGCGGAGCGTCAGCGATTTGCCGGGAAGGCCCTGGATCGGTTGCGTTATCTTGAAACATTGATTGGTAATATGTTGCAGTTCGTTCGCGGGCAAGCGCATGAGTTGGAGATTGTTCATCTGGGGGAAATCTTGGATGAAGCTGCACAAGCGTTGGCTCATCAGTATGCACAGAAAGATATACATCTTCTGGTGCGTTGTGCTGACCCCGAGGCGCGGGTGAGAGTTAATCGTAAAGAGATGGTGGGCGCGCTGTCGAACATGCTGGATAATGCATGTCATGCATCGTCAGCGGGCATGC
>Ga0316604_10001050_pt1 | contig 26758 bp, 20 predicted proteins | sample OWC_soil_day20_C_FD_207650 | JGI IMG/M metagenome (GOLD analysis project Ga0316604, IMG submission 207650) | Wetland soil microbial communities from Old Woman Creek delta, Ohio, United States - OWC_soil_day20_CT | ecosystem: Environmental > Terrestrial > Soil > Wetlands | place: USA: Ohio...
CGGGCCACTGGCTGGCGAGTGGATTGATTGCGCGCTCCTGAGAGACACTGCCCAGCAGACGATTGCCGGCCGCTGGCGAGCCGAACAGGTAATCGCCTTGTACCGAAACTTCAAAACCGGCGTTGCCGCTGAGTGGCTGCTGCGCTGTTTTCAGATCGAGCTTCATGCGCTCGGGCAGGAATTCCTCGACCTGGAAGCTCCACACCGTATCCGCTACCTTGGCCGCCGGATCGGCACGCAACTCGATGCTCCAGCGTCCCGTCTGCGCGTCGGCAGGCAGGCTGATGGTGCGCTGGAAGTAGCCGGGGATCTTGCTCTGGGCTTGCCAGCTCATGGTTGCTACATTTTTGCCATCCGGTCGCTTCAGCATGGCCTGGATCGGTGCGGGCGGCAGGACGTGGCCTGCAGCGTCGCGGGCAAGCAGTGATACTTCGAATTTCTCGCCAGGGCGGTACAGGTCTCGCCCTGCGTAGAGGAAGAGTTTGGCGTCACGCGGCAAGTGTCCGCCGATGTCGAACTCGGACAGATCAAGCGCCGGCTCGTGCAGTGCAATCACTGCCATCTCCTTGCCACGCCGGGCAAGCAGCAGGTGGGCACTGTCCGGTACGCCGGTTAGCGCAGCGTGGCCGTCGCCGTCGCCATCGACCTTGCCCTTGGCCAGGCTCCTGGCATTGGCATCGACGACTTCCAGCTCCACATCGGTAATCGCCTTGCCGCTGAGCAGGGAGGTCGCAAAGACATCCATCTGCTTGTCTCCCCGATGCGCGTGCAGACCGATGTCTGTGACATAGAAATAGGTAACCTGGTAATCCTCGCGGAAACGCCCCGGCTGGCTCATCACGGCAATGTAGATGCCCGGTTCCTGCAGCTCCTTGATGCTCTCGACCGGCAGATGGGTGACTTTGCGCGCGTTCTGCTTGTCGCTGGTCAGGAAACGCCCTGCATACACGCTGCTGGAGACTTCGCGCAGCTTGTCCAGCTGCCAGCTGTAAGTCTGGCCTTTCAGCGCCTTGTTCTCTGCACCCCCGTAGCAGTCGTAACAGCCTTCGGTGTAGTCTGGCTCTTCGTCGTCATTGCTGCGTGGGGTGCGGTTGGCAATGACGGTTTCCAGGAAGCGCGGCAGTTGTGCGGGCTCCACACGTAGGAATTGCACGTCGACTTCGGGCACATTGACGGTCACGACCGGCAGGCCGCCATTCTGTTTGGCAGGCAGGATGGTGCCCTTGCTTGCGAAGTAGTAGGACGGAGGCATTTCCTCGGTGGCGACCTGGCATTCCTTCGTCTCGGCCAGCTTGCTGCCGCTGGCTGCTTTCAGACTATCTGCCACGCTGATCCGATAATTGCGTTGCGGCTTGATGTACGGGAAATAGAGGACACGCGGGTTGTCGGTGATGACCCAGTTGCCGGTGATCAGCTTGTCGTCAGGACGGGCACCGGTCTTGCCGGTATCCGGCTTGTTGCCCGTGGTCTCCTCACTGTGTTCCGGGTTGCCATCGGTACGCCCCTTATCCACGACTTGCAGGAGTTTGTCGAAGGCCTGGCCCCGTTCGACCGGTTCGGAAAACACCACCGCCAGCGCAGGCTGGTCTTCGAACAAGCGGGCCTGGCAAGCTGTCGCCGCAAAGGGGCCACCGGACTGGGCAATCACGGCGTCACCGCTGGCATTGATCGGACTCTGGTGGGTTTTCCACCACCAAGTGCCTGCTGCGCCCAGTGCGATCAGCGCGGCAATGATCGGGAGCAGGATTTTCTTGCCAGTAAGCATGACGCGGTCCCCGTGTGACAGGCTGAAATGGCGCGTAAACACTGTTTCGCCTGCTTTGATCAGAATTGCGCGATTGTGCCATTGCAGGATGCGACAATCCGGGTGCCGGAAGGGCAGTAGCCAGCGGAGACGATGGACGGTGTCGCGCTTGCCTCCGGAGGTGAACCGATGCCGGGGGTGCCGGCATGGTGAAAAGGAGTCTGAATGAAAAAATGGAACTGGGCGTGCGGGATTGCCCTGGGTTTTCTGGGCCTGAGTACGGCCGCCCAAGCGGATGTAACGATGGAGCGTTGTTTACTTGATCAACTGGCCAATGCCAGCGATGCGACTACCGTGGCGGAGTTGAAGGCCGCCTGTGAATTGCCTCCCGCGCAGGCCGTCATTTCACGTCGTCTGCAGGAGGAAGAAAAAAACTATTCAAAGCCCTATGCGATTACGGCGCATCGCTTGAATTACGTATTGCCGATGACTTATGACCAGCGTCGGCCAAGTAATGAGCCCTTCAGCCAGGACCTGACGAATCCGGACAATCGTGCGCAGAAGATCGAGACCAAGTTCCAGTTCAGTTTCAAGCTCCCTCTGGTGCAGGATGTGCTGGATAGCGGGGGGGATTTGATGGCCGGTTATACCCAACGCTCGTTCTGGCAGATGTACAACAGCAAAGCCTCCAAACCCTTCCGCGAGACCAATTACGAACCGGAAATCTGGTACCAGTACCCGGTCAACAAATCATTCCTGGGCTGGAATTTCGTGGGCGCCAGTCTGGGCTGGGATCATCAATCCAATGGACGGGCGCAGGCTTACTCGCGCAGCTGGAACCGGGTCATGGGCGGGATGGTCTTCGAGCGTGATGAATATGCCCTGATGCTACGGCCATGGTGGCGCATCAAGGAAGATCCCAGCAACGACGACAACCCCGACATCAGCCACTACATGGGCAATTTTGATCTCACCATCGGGCGCAAGTTCGGACGCCACAGTTTTGACCTGTTGTTGCGCAACAACCTCGAAGGACACCACAACCGCGGCGCCGTGCAGGTGGGCTGGAGCTTCCCGCTGCCGAATTCCCCGCGCATGCGTGGCTACGTACAGTGGTTCAACGGCTACGGCGAGAGCCTGATGGATTACAACGTCCGGCAGAATACCTTGGGGCTGGGGATACTACTGGCGGATTGGTGAATGCAGGTCGTGAATGGATCCCCGTGCTGGACGGCAGGAGGACTCAGTGCGTTTTACCTTGCGCGGTATCCAGCTGAACCCGCAGAAAGTCCAGTGCGTCCTTGAGCATGGCCGGGCTGATGGTGTGGCTGGCCGCATATTCCTTGAAGCCTTGCTTGACGCTCAGCTCGGCAAAAAGCGCGCAGGCCGCAACGGATTCTGCATGGGGCACCCTCTCGTCCAGCGTGCCATGCTGGATCAGCAGGGTCAGGTGATCCATCGCCTCGGCTGGCGCGGCAAACGGCGCACTGGCGGCGAGCAGGCGCCCGGCAATGCTCACCACCGAGCGCAGGTGACGCGGGGCAGTGAGCGCCAGTGCAAGTGCCATCGCCCCACCCTGGCCGAAGCCGAGCAGGTGCACCTGATGCGGATCGGCACCCAGCCCCATTACAGCGTCATTGATGGCCTGGATCAGCCACGTGCGGCTGGCTTCAATCTCGGCCTCGTCGAATACCAAGCCTTGCGCTGTTTCGGCGCGCTCGTACCAGCGGTAATACCCGGGCGCCATCTCATGTGGCGCCCGCAGGCTGATGACCATGAAACGCGGATCAAAATGCTTCGCCAGCGTGAACAGGTCATCCTCGTTAGCCCCCTTGCCGTGTAGCAATACCAGCAGAGGTGGGCGATGAGTCGGCGGAGTGAGAGGACGGCGCAGGAGGTAGTCGAAGTGCAAGGCGGTCAAGTCCGGATCAGTGTAAGCCCGGCTGGCCAATGATGACGAATTGGCTTTGTGGCGGGAGATGCCAGCGTTCTCTGTTGTGGCTGTCTTGTGGGTCGAAGCGGATCAACAGATCATCTGGACCTGGGATGATGTCTTGGCTCATGAGAACGGGGACGCGTGGCGTGGTCTGCATCAGCGAAGTGTAGAACAGCATCTGGATATACGGTTGGTTGCTGTTCTGGCTGATCAATACTCGGCCACGGCTGTTGGCCAAAGCGGTTTCCAGTGCTTCCTTGAAGCCGAACCCTTCAAAGGCATGTGCCGATTCTTGAAGCGTGAAGCGGGAAAAATAATCTTTTGTAAAAGCGACGGCGTTGCAGGCTGTGAGAGCCAGCGCGAGCACTGCCAGTTTGCGATGCTTGCTTTGTGTCATGTGATAAACGGCCCAGACTGAGAGCAGGACGGCGTAGATCGCGAGCGACATCGAGCGCAATGAATGGTGTTCATCACGTGTCAGAGCTGCCGCCAGTGGTGCTAGCAGACAGCCTGCTGCCAGCAGTCGAGTGAAGCTGTCTTTCCAGAGTTTGCCAGTGCTAATTAGCCAGGCTATGGCAGCGGTAAGCAGCAGGAAAGTGCTTGTCAGCAATTGCCCGCCGTAACCGCTGTGATGGCGCAGGTTCGGGTCTCCCCTGCCTGCCAGAAAGTCCAGACTGAAATAGCCTAAGTAGTTTTGCCCGAATTTCATCAGCTGATCGCTGAGGCTCATGGATGCGTCGCTCAAATAGCTCAATCCGTTGAAGCGCTCCAGAAGGTTGTCTCCATGCTGAATGAGGTAAATCGCAAAGGGCAACACGCTGACACAGGCCATCAATATGAATGCGGCGTGTCGGCGCCAATAGCGGCGTTGTGGATAGTTGAGCAGTACGATCAGTGCGTGCAGGGGGGCAAGCAAGCGAAAAGTCGAATAGGCATAGACCGTCAGACCGATACTGAGGCCGGCGATGGCAGCCCAAACGATGGTGTCTCTGCTGCCAGAATCCTGCTCGTAGCTCTGATGTAGAGCAAGCAGGTGCAGGGCCAGCAGCGGAAAGAGCACGATCAGTTCGAACGAAATGCGTGACAAGCTGAATAACCAAGGGGTGAAACACAGGCACAGGATCAGATAGAAGCGACTCGCTGTGTCGGCGAAAAGCCGTCGCCCCAGATCAAACAACAAGGCAGATCCAGTCAGCCAGCACAGGGCGCTGGTGGCACGGGTCACCCATTCGCTGTATCCGGCGAGACGGTACATACCCGCAACGAGATAAATGTAGAGCGGGTTCTTGTACTCACCAAAGGCGCGGAAGAACAGTGGCCAGTGTTCACCGTGCTCGTCCATGCCACTGCGTGCAATCATCCAAGCGTTGTAGGCGATTGAAGATTCATCGACATAAAACCCGCGCGGAGCGGCGCTGAGATCATAAAAATGCAGTACGACGCCGATGAACGCGATGGCGCACATGCATGCCAGAGCAAGCCGGTGGATACGGTTACTACGCCAGATTTTGTCAGCGGTCATGTGTGGGGAATTTGTACGGGCCGTTCAATTCGCCTCATGGTATCTGTTCCAAAGTTTGCTTGCTTGATGCCATGCAAGCCTGTTTGATTGCTTGCGCTGCTATGCTTGCGCCGAATGATGTTGGTATGGTTGGATTTTGGAGTACGGGGGCGTGGATGAGTGAGAGTGAAGACTGGAGTGATCCGCTAGGCAAGCCTGCAGGGAGAGGCTATCTGCCATCGCAGACCAAGGCTGGCTGTGGGCTGCAAGGGTGGACCCCTTGGGTGACGGGGCTATTCATCTTGTTGGGGGCGGCCTTCGGTTACGCTTTGATTGCGACGCAAAAACATTTGATCTCCGATGAGGGATTTCATGCCTTTCAGGTGTGGGCGATTTATACGGGGGATTTCTCCATTCTCCCGAATATCACGATGATCCCCAGCTACCATGCTGTTCTGGCTGCGGTGGCGCGCGTGACAGGGGTGTATTCCGACTTGCTTAGTCGTTTCGTGACGCTGGCGGGTAGCCTGTCCCTACCTTATGTCGCCTATTGCATGGTGCGGAGACAGGCCTTGCTGAATGGCGGTTTACGGGTTGTGCAACTGTTCTATTTCCCTTTGTTGTTCCCGCTTTGTTTCTTGATTTTCACTGATGCCTGGACGGCGGCAGCGTCGCTGGCTACTTGCCTGCTGGTGCTGCGTGGACGTGGCAGGCTTGCTGGCGTGGCAGGCTTGCTGGCGATCCTGCTCCGCCAGGATGCTGCTGTCTGGGTCGGTCTGGCTTGGGTGCTGCTGTCTCTCGAAGGTCTTGAACTTGGTCAGGGCTTTGATTGGCGCAGAGCCTTGCGAAATGGGGTGGTTCGTGGCTGGCCTTTGCTGGCTGTCTTGCTGTTGTTCTGTGTCTTTGTCCTTTGGAACAAGGGTGTTGCGGTCGGTGATCGCAAGCTTCAGAGCGGCTTCAATCTGACTAACGCGTACATGCTCTTGTTCTGTGGCTGGCTTTTTTTTCTACCACAGAACATTGTGGCTGTGCCCTGTATCCTTCAGCAGTTACTCAAACCTAGGGTCGTGCTTGGCTTGCTGCTCGGCTTCCTGTTTTACATGGGGACCTATTCCAATACCCACCAGTACAACGGCGAGGGAATGCGTTTCTGGCTGCACAACGAGATGCTTTACTGGCCGACGAAGTATTTGGTGGTACGGGTGTTGGTTTTCATCCCGATCGCCTGGATGGTGTTGACCTTCAGTCTGACGCGTCTGGCTGAGTCGCGGTTTTACTGGTTTTATCCAGTGGCGCTGGTTTCCGCGATCGCTCATCCTCTGATTGAGCCACGCTACTATCTGACGAGCTTTTTTCTGTTCCAGCTCTGGCGGCCGGAGATGGATAGTCGCTGGGAACACGCCCAGTTGTTGTTCTACTTGCTGCTGGCGGTGATTCTGATATTTGGTACGGCTACCGAGCTATTTTTCATCTGAAAACAGCCGTGCCCGGAAGCCGCTACTAGCCTTGCTCTTGGGTGTGTCTGCCTAGAGGTGAACTTTTCAAGGGGGCCGACGGTTTGTTCTTTGACGTACCCATATCAGGCCTTCAATGATCGTCCAGACAACAGCGATGCTCAGACACACACTAAGCAAAGGGAAGTTGGCTCGATCAAGTTCACGCATACTGGAAGCTTGTTGCCAGAAAGCGAAATTCTCCAGATCGCAATTCATGGTTCTAGTCATGGAGCCCACCATGTTCACCAGCCAGCCATAGCCCATTAAGGCCCCCGCTATCAGACTCCATGTCTGACCGGGCCTGCAATCATGCAAGTGGTCGAGCAAGGCTGCAACGCCCACGGCGCACCAAGGCAGCAATGGAAGGAGATAGCGGGGGCCGAAACCGCAGGATCCCATGGTTTCAATATTGATCAGGTAGCTCAGCAGCGTTGCGGCCATTCCCAAGATCAGGAAACGTTGTTTTTTCAAGCTGACGCCGAGAAAAAACCAGCCAAATGAGCCTGTAGCAAGTGCCGGGGTGAACTTCCAGACTGATATGCCGCCAATGCCTAGATAGGCGTTGAGGTGGTGCAATGCTTGCTGAATTGACGGAGAGAAAAAGGTGTCTGCGTAATTTCCTGCTACGTTTGCTTGCGTCAGTGCGCTACCAAAGTAGAGCTGGTTGTATATGCTTAGCGGCAGTAGGCCGACCGAGAGCCCCGCGATGAAAGGGAGTAATTCCCGTCTCCAAGTTAGATTCAGGAACATATATATCAGGGCGACCAGAACCATTAGTGCAGGCAGCATCGACGTGAAAGGCACTAGACCCAGCAATATGCCTGCAGTAAAAAGCCTGAGAGTGACGTGGGGCTGGTGTTGCAGACGTGCCACTTCAAATACATAAACAGATGTCAGCAGTAACACGGCGGCCATGATGTCGTGATGAGCAATGCCGGCATAAACCCACCAGTGACTGGATGCGCCGATGGTCAACACCGCGATCAGACTGCTTCGAGTTGAAAACATCCACAAGGACAGCAACTTGTACAGCATGCCAAGTCCCGCTGCTGCTAGAAAACTCGCGGATAGCCAAGTAACCCATGCAGCAGCCTGATCGTAGTTCTTTTCGTAGCTGATGCCGAAGGGTTTGATCGTTTGATAGGCAATACCACTCCAGAGGAATTGTCCAGGTTGTTTTGCAGCGAAGGTGTGCCCTTTATAAGAAAAAGTATCGCCCCCTGGCTGGAGTTGCGGAAGTTGACTATGCCCCAGCGTCAGGGTGTGGTGTGTGACCAGAGCATCTGGTCCCATTTGTTGAAGGGTGTAGGCGCGGAGGTTATCAATGTTGATCGTGCAACCGTACAACAGCCAGAAGAACAGGAAAACCCTCAGGGCAAACCTAGGTTGGGTTGATTGGGGTTGAATAGATCCGAGGGGGGGTACTGAGGAGAGGATATTCATGTGCTAATCCCGTGTTCTGTGTTGATTTTGGCCGTAAGGCTTAATGCCGGAACACAAACAGGCGGTTCAGGACATAACCACTGACGGCAACCAGCACGACAGACCCGGCTACGCCGATCAGGTAGTGCAGATGCAGGAACATGGCCAAGCGCACGCTGGCCCATGAAATCGCCAGACCTGTCAGGGAAACCGCCAGAAAGCGCAGGTAGCGGGTACGGTCTCCCTGCATGCTGGCGAAGGTCCAGCGGCTGTTCACCGCATAGGAGAACAGATTGGCACAGACGAAGGCCAGCACGTTGGCCCAGTCGGGAGGCCAATGCAACAGCTCGGCAAGCGCGAGCACGATCAGCATATGTACGCCGGTGTTGGCCACCCCGACCAGGCAGAAGCGCAGGAAGCGCGGGAACTCGTGCCGGATCATTCAGCGCTCTTGCCGCCTCGTTGCTGTACCGAGCGGATCACGAAGGGCGGGCGACGTTTGCTTTCCAGATATACGCGGCCAAGGTATTCGCCGATCACGCCGAGTCCGATCAGTTGCAGGCCGGACATGAACAGCATTACGGTCAACAGGGAAGCATAGCCGGGCACGTCGATGCCGAAGAACAGAGTACGCAGGATGATGAAGCTGCCATAGCCGAACGAGGCCAGGGCGACGAGGAAACCCAGATAGGTCCAGATCTTTAGCGGGGCAATGGAAAACGAGGTGATGCCTTCCACCGCAAGGTTCCAGAGCTTCCAGCCAGAGAATTTTGTTTCGCCGAACTCGCGTTCCGGTCGCACGTAATCGATGCTGGTCGTACGGAAACCCGCCCAGGCGAAAAGGCCTTTCATGAAGCGGCGGCTCTCGGGCAGGCTGGAGACGACTTCGACGACGCACCGATCCATCAGGCGGAAATCACCGACATTGTCGGGTATCTTCACTTCCGACAATTTGTTCATGACGCGATAGAAGCTGGCGGCGGACTGACGCTTGAGGAAGCCGTCGCTACTGCGGTCAGAGCGGCGGGCGAGGACGACTTCGAAGCCCTCTTCCCATTTCTCCAGCATCGCCGCAATCATCTCGGGTGGATCCTGCAGGTCTGCATCCAGCGGGATGATGGCATCGCCTGTTGCCTGGGAAAGACCGGCGGAAAGCGCGGATTCCTTGCCGAAGTTGCGGGACAGATCGACCACGATCAATTCAAAGTTGGCGGGGGAGGCTGCCTGCAATTTGGCCAGCGTGCCATCACGACTACCGTCATTGATGGCGACCAATTCCCAATCGTAGCGTTGCGGATCGACAACACGGCCGATGGCAGCCAGGGTGTTGTCGACGTTGAGTTCTTCGTTGTAGAAAGGGATGACCAGTGAAATGCGACGACGGCTGTTCATAGTCCGGTTCCTTTCGGGAGGGGCGGAACCGCAGCAGGCATTGTTTGATCCGCAAAGCGTGGTCTGCCCAGCGTGCTGGCGAGCAGGATCAACTGCGCAACCAACAATCCTTCGAAAGGCTTGCGGTAACGTCCTTCATTGACGGCAACCAGGCTCAGGCCTTGCACCAGGAACCAGACGAGGATGAGGGCGGGCAGCATGCGCTCGCGCTGACGGCGCCAGAGGCGTAAGGTCAGGATCAGACCTGCCAGGGTTAAGGGGGCCCAGATCCAGCGCAGTTGGTGATTGATTTCGCCGATCAGCCGTTCGCGGTTGGTGTCTGGCCAGGATTCGGAGAAGAACAGGAAGATCAGGTTCTCCTTGGTGAGCCAGAGATAGCGCGGCAGATCCAGATCAAGTTTGGCTTGCTCGGCATCCCAGTCCTCGGTGCCCTTGTCCAGATCGATCCGGAAACGCGCTACCCCCTCCCGGCTGGTGTGCCAGTCCGAGAACGGCTCAAATGGCCGTGCGCCGACCGAAGGAGAGCCGAAACCATAGCCCCAGCCTGCGCCTTGGCGCTTGAACTCGATATTGATTTCGAAGCCGCCCGAGCGGGCGTACAGCGCATTCAGTCCGCCGATTCCGTGTGGTGCGACCAGGTGGGCACGATTCAGGCTGCGTACGGTCAGTGGTCCGAATACCAATGCAAGCAGAATCACCGACACAGCAGCCCGTCTGGCCTTGTCGCCCTGTGCTGCCCACAGCCAGACCAGCGCGAGCAGGCCGATCGGCAAGCAGATCGAACGCGTCAACCCGGCCAGCGTCCAGAGCAATGCGGCCAGGATGAAGGCCGGCAGGTCTGCCTTGCGGCGGCAACGCCAGGTCGCCCACAGGGCGGCGCCCAGTAGTGGCAGCATCAGGGTTTCTTGCATGAAATAGCTGTAGATCGCAGCCCAGGACGGCAACCAGGCCAGAATGGCCCAGCCAAGCAGGGCAAGATTGCGCGAGGGTTGTAGTTCGCGCAGGAAGCGGTACCACAGCCAAGGGGTGACGAGGCTCAGCGCGCTCGTGTAAAAAGCGACCAGCTTCGGGATACCCAATGTCAGCTTGGCCAGCACGCCGATGTAGAGCTGGAACAGAATGGGATCCATCAGGGCCAGCGGGTCGTCGCGGCGGGCATCAATGCCTTGTACCCAGTGGCGCTCCGGATCGCTCCAGATGTGATCCATCGGGTTATAGGCATACACCAGCCAGAGCCGGTAGCAGCATCCCAGAATGATCAGCTGGCACAGGATGAAAGGAATGAACGGTCGCACACGTTCAAATTCCGTGCGCAATTTGCTGGACAACACAGGCGTGCTCCTAAGTCTGGATTTTTCTTTGCGAGCAATGATAGCGGTAGCGCATCAGGATTAGCGTCGGGCCCAAGGCAGCGGGAGAAGATTTCTGTGTTTCGGTTGTATCAAGGTCTACATAAAAAGCCCGGAGATTCACAACTCCGGGCTTTTTGTTTTGCGTGGGCAAGAATCAGTTACCGCTGCCTGTCCCGGTGTTGTTGTACTCGCTGAAGCGGGCTGTCGAACTGCTGTAGGCAGCGCCATTGGTGCCCGGTCCCCACGGAGCGGTCTTGCGTACGTGTGCCGAGATCGCCGTTTCGCGAATCACCAGCTGGCCCTTGGCGCCCGACTCGGCCCAGTTGCGGCCCAGGTAGATGACATTGGACGGTGATCCTCCGGCGTAGTTGAGCGTGCTGTTGATGACCAGGAAGCCGTAGCTGTTGGACGACTGGGTGCTCGGCGCGAAGATGTAGCTGGCGGCCGAGGCGCCCAGACGTGTGGCGTTGTACTGGATCGTGCAGCCGTAGAACGCGGCTGTGCCGTGCCCGAAGATGAAATCCGTGTCACCCTGGATGAAACTGGCTTTGAAGAAGGCGCGGTTGGTCGTCGAATAGCTGTAGGAACCGATGTACAGGGTGTCCTGATTGCCGATGACCTGCACGTTCTCGAAGATGGCCTTGTCACCACGCACCGACAGCGCCAGCGCTGACTGGTTGCTGCCGCTGTAGCTGCCTTCGGTGTAGCTGTTCTTGAAGGTCAGATTGCGAGCGCGGAAATCCTTGGCCGCTACATTGAAGGTGGCGCTGCTGGATGTGCCGATGGTTGTCGCGGAGCTGTTGCTGGTGCAGGCATGCGTGGACGAACCCGATGACTTTGGGGTCAGGTTTGAATTGCCGTAGTAGATCACCGTGTTGGCAGCCGTGGCATCCAGACCGTAGAGGGTGATCGGTGGCGCGGAGGAGGGTACGCAGACCACCTCCTTGTAGGAGCCGGCCTTCACGCTGATGTACTTGCGTGCTGTGCCGCCGGCTTTGACAGCCGCGGTGATGGCTGCCTGAATGGTCTTGTAGGTGGCTGTGCCATCTGCTGCAACCTTGTAATTGGCGGTGAAGCCGCTGATGGCTCCGACTCCGCTGGAAGGATCCCAACTGCCGCCGTTGGACATGTATTTGGCGACGGTATAGCTGGCTGCCTGGCTGCTGGTGAGCTGTGGGCGTGCCGTGGTGCTGCTGACGGCCTGGGCCGGCAGACCGATCAGTGCACAGGCAGCGATAGCCACCAGCGCACGGGAGTGCGTGTGAAAGTGTTGCATGAATGTCTCCAATGTAATTTTGAGTGGCCTCTTCAGAGGCTCTATCCCGCGTATGCGGTCCAGCGATTGTAGTCTTGTTGCCGGTCACATCAAGATTGCATCGACGGATTTGTGAAAAATGTCGCAAGCTTGGATAAGTTTTTACCCAAAACGAAATCAGGGCGAATCAGACCTGTTCCGTGATGCAAAAGCCCGGCAATAAAACACATCCATGAAGTCGTACGGGGCGTCAGGATGAGCCGGCTGGCCGCGCCGGCGCCGGGCATCCAGAAGCTGTGTGGCTTCTGCGTACAGCTCGCCTAGCGTTTCGTGCGCGGTCGGTATGGCAAAGCGGGGGATGGTCTGGAGCGGGCTGGCGTCGGAGCGGGGCCTGATCTGGTCAGTGAAGTCCAGGGGACGAGGTGATGCGGGCTGTTGCCGATCAGATCACGCCGGCCGATTTCGTTGAGAAACTCGCGGATCAGTTCGAAATTTTCCGGGTCGTGATAACGCAGGAGCGCTTTGTGCAATTTGCGCTGTCTGGCCAGACGCGGCGTTTCGACGTCTTCCGAATCCTGGCTGACGCGACGCAGCGGATTCTTGCGCGAGTAATACATGGCCGTGGCCATCGCCAGCGGGGTTGGCGTGAAGGTCTGTACCTGATCCGGACGGAAGTTGTTGGCCTTCAGCCACAGGGCCAGATTGAGCATGTCCAGATCCGCCGTGCCGGGGTGGGCGGCGATGAAGTAGGGCACCAGATGCTGGGTCTTGCCGGCTTCCTTCGAATATTTGTCGAACATCTTGCGGAAGCGCTCGAAGCTGCCGATGCCCGGCTTCATCATCTTCGCCAGGGGCCCTTCCTCGGTATGTTCCGGGGCGATCTTGAGCAGGCCGCTGACATGGTGGGTGACCAGTTCCTTTACATATTCGGGCGAGCGTACGGCGAGGTCATAACGCAGGCCCGAGCCGATGGTGATCTTCTTCACGCCGGGAATCGCGCGAGCCTTGCGGTAGAGCGCGATCAGGGATGAGTGATCCGTATTCAGGTTCTCGCAGACATCCGGATAGACACAGGACAAGCGTCGGCAGGAAGACTCAATTTTTGGATCCTTGCAGGCCATCCGGTACATGTTGGCGGTCGGCCCACCCAGATCCGAGATATGCCCTTTGAATTCCGGGGCGTTGTCGCGGATCTCTTCAATTTCTTTCAGGATCGACTCATGCGAGCGGCTCTGGATGATGCGGCCCTCGTGCTCGGTGATCGAGCAGAAGGTGCACCCCCCGAAACAGCCGCGCATGATGTTGATCGAGAAACGGATCATCTCCCAAGCCGGGATGCGGGCGCCCTGGTACGAAGGATGGGGCGCTCGCGCGAAAGGCCGGTCGAAGACGTAATCCATTTCGGAAGTCGTCAGCGGGATCGGTGGCGGGTTCAGCCACACATCGCGTTCGCCATGTGCCTGGCGCATGGCGCGGGCATTGCCCGGATTGGATTCGAGGTGGAAGACCCGCGAGTTGTGGGCGTAGAGCACCCGATCAGTCGAGACGGCTTCGAAACTTTGCAGGCGTACAACCGTCCTGGCGCGCTGGGCCTTACGCACGGCGACGCGGGCTGCTGCAGGCACGATCTGTACCGGCAGCGAGCCATCTGCATTCGGTGTCGTCGCGGTCTGCTGTGGCTCCATGGCATAAGGATCAGGATGTGCCTCAATGCGTCCCGGCCGGTCCAGCGTGAGTGAATCGATCTCGCTCCAGGTTTCGTCTGGCAGCCAGTTTTTCTTGACCATGAAGGCGGTGCCGCGCAGATCGCGGATGGACTCGATGGCCTCGCCAGCGGCAAGGCGATGAGTGAGTTCCACCAGTGCGCGTTCGGCATTGCCGAAGATCAGCATGTCGGCCTTGGAGTCCGGTAGCACCGAACGGCGGACCTTGTCGCTCCAGTAATCATAATGAGCGATGCGGCGCAGGCTCGCTTCGATGCTGCCGATGATCACCGGCACGCCGGGGAAGGCTTCACGTGCGCGCTGGGCGTAGACCGTTACGGCACGGTCTGGCCGCTTGCCGGATGCGCCGCCTGCCGTGTAGGCGTCATCCGAGCGCGGTTTGCGATCGGCGGTGTAGCGGTTGATCATCGAATCCATGTTGCCCGCGGTCACGCCGAAATACAGTGCCGGTTTGCCGAGTGCGCGGAAAGGCTCTGCCGAGAGCCAGTCAGGCTGGGCAATGATGCCGACGCGAAAGCCTTGCGCCTCCAGCAAGCGACCGATAATTGCCATGCCGAAGCTTGGATGGTCGATATACGCGTCACCGGTGATCAGGATGATGTCGCAGGCATCCCAGCCGAGCGCATCCATCTCGCGTCGCGACATGGGCAGGAACGGGGCAGGCTTCAGCTTGGGGCGGTAACGCGGCCAACTGGCAAGGGGGCGAGGGGATGCTTCCATGAGTGGCGCGATTCTACCCGTGATCGTGCGGGATAAAGCCCTTGGGCAAGCGTGGACGATTGTTACGTCCGGAGGCGGCGCTTGTGACGGCTACAAGTGTCAAGACGAATCGTATGCAGCTTGTCTTGCGCGTCTGGCCGCATTGCAGGCGGAACCAGTCAGGAGAGCGTGGCCTCCGTGTTACAATTACATTCTTTAGCGCACTCAACCGGACCTTTCAAAAGCGCCTATGAATTCGTTTGCCAAGGAAACGCTGCCGATCAGTTTAGAGGAAGAAATGCGCCACTCCTACCTCGATTACGCCATGAGCGTGATTGTAGGGCGTGCGCTGCCGGATGTGCGCGACGGTCTGAAGCCCGTGCACCGTCGTGTCCTCTATGCAATGCATGAGGCCAACACAGTCTGGAACCGCCCTTACGTGAAGTGTGCCCGGGTGGTTGGTGACGTAATGGGGAAATTCCACCCTCACGGCGACTCGGCTATTTACGACACGCTGGTGCGGATGGCGCAGGATTTTTCGCTGCGCTACACGCTGGTCGACGGGCAAGGTAACTTTGGCTCGATCGATGGCGATTCTGCTGCAGCCATGCGTTATACCGAGTGTCGGCTGGAGAAGATGTCTGCCGATCTGCTGGCGGATATCGACAAGGAAACCGTTGATTTCCAACCCAACTACGACGGCAAGGAACTTGAGCCCACCGTTCTTCCGACGCGCATTCCGAATCTGCTGGTCAATGGCTCGGCGGGTATCGCTGTGGGGATGGCGACCAATGTTCCCCCGCACAATCTGTCTGAAGTGATCGAAGCCTGTCTGGTATTGCTGAGCAATCCGGATACCGATATCGAAGATTTGATCAAGATCGTACCTGCGCCGGACTTCCCGACTGCGGGGCTGATCTATGGTCTGAATGGCGTGCACGAAGGTTATCGTACCGGGCGTGGCCGCGTCATCATGCGCGCCCGGACGCACTTTGAAGACATGGAAAAGGGCAATCGCCAGGCGATCATCGTCGACGAGATCCCTTATCAGGTTAACAAGAAGACCCTGCTGGAAAAGATCGCCGAACTGGTGCAGGAAAAGCGCATCGAGGGTATCTCCGATCTGCGTGATGAGTCTGATAAGTCCGGCATGCGCGTTGTCATCGAACTCAAGCGTGGCGAGGTGGCAGAGGTCATCCTGAACAATCTGTTCAAGATGACGCAGCTGCAGGATTCCTTCGGCATGAACATGGTGGCACTGGTTGATGGCAAGCCCCGCCTGCTCAACCTCAAACAGATGCTGGAGTGTTTCATCGCCCACCGTCGGGAGGTTGTGACACGCCGTACCGTGTTTGAACTGCGCAAAGCGCGTGAGCGTGGCCACATTCTGGAAGGTCTGGCGGTTGCGCTCTCGAATGTTGATGAAATCATCGCACTGATCAAGGCTGCTCCGACGCCTGCCGATGCCAAGCGCGAGCTGGTCGAACGTGTCTGGCGTTCGCCGCTGGTCGAGGAGATGCTGGCTCGGGCAATGTCCGACAGTTACCGTCCGGAGGGACTCCCTGCAGAGTTTGGCTTGTCCAAGCAGGGGTATCGCCTTTCCGAGGTTCAGGCTCAACGCATTCTGGAAATGCAACTGCAGCGCCTGACCAACATGGAGCAGGACAAGATCGTCGGCGAGTACCGCGATGTCATGGCAGAAATTGCTGACCTGCTGGATATCCTGGCCAAACCGGCGCGCATTGCCGCCATCATCGATGCCGAGTTGCGTACGATTCGTGAGCAGTTTGGCGACCCGCGCAAATCCGAAATCGTGCTGAATACGGCCGATATCAACATCGAGGATCTGATCGCACCGGAAGACATGGTAGTGACGCTTTCTCACACCGGCTATTTCAAGCGTCAGCCGCTCGCCGATTATCGCGCGCAGAAACGTGGTGGTCGGGGCAAGCAAGCCGCAGCAATGAAAGAGGATGACTTCCTTGATCAGCTCTTTGTTGCTAATACCCATGATTTCATCCTGTGCTTCTCCAACCGTGGCCGCCTGTACTGGCTCAAGGTCTATGAAGTGCCGGAAGGCAATCGCACTTCGCGTGGCAAGCCGATCGTCAATCTCTTCCCGCTGGTCGAGGGCGAGAAGATCACAGCCGTGTTGCCCGTCAAGGAATTTGATGAGGGGCACTTCATCTTCATGGCAACCTCACAAGGAACGGTGAAGAAGACTCCGCTGACCGATTTCTCCAATCCTCGTAAAGCCGGGATCATTGCGGTCGGTCTGGATGATGGTGATTTCCTGATCGGTGTGGCAATCACGGATGGGGACTGCAATGTCATGCTGTTCTCGGATGCTGGCAAGGCTGTGCGTTTTGACGAAAACGACGTACGGCCGATGGGACGTACCGCGCGCGGCGTGCGCGGGATGATGCTGGAGGATGGTCAGAGCGTTCTGTCCATGCTGGTCGCGCAGGGTGAAACCCAGAGCGTGCTGACCGCTACGGAAAATGGTTATGGCAAGCGTACCGCGATCGGGGAATACACAATGCATGGCCGGGGAACCAAGGGCATGATTGCAATCCAGTCTTCCGAGCGCAACGGCAAGCTGGTCGGTGCGGTGTTGGTGGATCCGACGGATCAGGTCATGCTCATTTCCGATAATGGTGTGCTGATCCGTACCCCGGTGAAGGATATCCGCGAACTGGGTCGCTCGACCCAGGGTGTCACGCTGATCAATCTGGATGCGGGTTCCCGCCTGTCTTCCATCGTCAAGATTGCTGACACCGATGACGAAAGTGCCGATGGTGAAAATGCTGCTGAAGGTGGCGAGGAAACGGCAGGTGAGGGCAGCGCGGAATGAGCGATGAGTTGCTGAAGCTGCGTAGCGAGATTGATCGCCTGGATGCCGAAATCCTTGAGCGTCTTGCTGCGCGTGCGCAATGTGCCAAACGTGTCGGTGAAGTCAAGCGTGGCCCGCTGTACCGTCCCGAGCGTGAGGCGCAAGTGTTGCGCAACATTGCGGAGAAAAATCCCGGCCCGCTTTCAAACGAAGCGGTGCAGCGCATCTTCCGCGAAATCATGTCCTGGTGTCTGGGCTTGGAGCAGCCGCTCAAGGTTGCTCATCTGGGGCCTCAGGGGACTTTCTCCGAGGCCGCGGCCAGCAAGCATTTCGGAGGTTCCCCAAGCTTGTTGCCGCTGCAGACCATTGATGATGTATTCCATGCCGTGGAAGCCGGTGCGGTCGAATATGGTGTGGTGCCGGTCGAGAATTCGACCGAGGGAGCAATCAGCCGTTCGCTTGATCTCTTGCTGTCAGCCAATGTGTCGGTATGCGGTGAGGTTAGCTTGCGAATCCGGCACAACCTGATGACGCGTGCAGCCGAGATGTCTGCCGTGAAGCGTATTTACTCCCATGCGCAGTCCTTGTCGCAGTGTAACGACTGGCTTGCGCACCATGCGCACGGCATTGAACGTCAATCTGTTTCCAGCAACGCAGAAGCGGCAAGACTGGCGGCGGCTGATCCGGAAGCCGCAGCTATTGCGGGAGAGCGTGCAGCACAGCTGTATGAATTGCCGATTCTCTTTGCCAATATTGAAGACGATCCCAACAACACCACGCGTTTCCTTGTGATTGGTCAGCATGATGGCGGCCCTTCCGGACGTGACAAGACTTCGCTGGTATGTTCCGCACCGAATCGCCCGGGCGCCGTGCACGAACTCTTGCAGCCCTTTGCGGATCAGGGGGTCAGCATGACCAAACTGGAGTCCCGTCCTTCGCGGACCGGTTTGTGGGAATACGTGTTCTATGTCGATATCGAAGGGCATCGCAACGATCCGGCCGTGGCTGCCGCATTGCGTGCCTTGGTGGATCGCGCGGCTTTCGTGAAGGTGCTTGGTTCTTACCCAGTTGCTGCAATCTGAAGCCCGCGTTTGTCGTCTGCTTTCCTGTCTTGTCGGAGTCGGTTCATGAGCATTGCCCTACGCGCTCCGGAATATATCCGGCGAATTTCTCCCTATATCCCTGGCAAACCCATCAGTGAGCTGGCGCGTGAAATGGCGCTGGATGAAGCGACGATCATCAAGCTTGCCTCCAACGAGAATCCACTCGGGGTGAGTCCGAAGGCCAGGGAAGCGATGGCGGCCGTGATCAGCGATCTGGCGCGTTATCCGGACGGGAATGGTTTTGCACTGAAACAGGCGTTGTCACGCAAGCTGGGCGTGGGTGTGGATCAGTTCGTGCTCGGCAATGGTTCAAACGATGTGCTGGAGCTTGCTGCCCGTGCTTTTTTGCCGGCTGGCGGCAGTGCCGTGTACTCGCAGTATTCCTTTGCGGTGTATTCGTTGGCAACGCAAAGTGTCGGTGCGCGTGGCATCGAGGTGCCTGCACGGTTTTTCGGACACGATCTGGCGGCAATGGCCGATGCGGTTGCGCCCGATACGCATATCGTTTTTCTGGCCAATCCGAACAATCCGACCGGGACATTCCTGCCTGGAAAACTGCTTGAATCCTTCCTGGAAAATGTACCGGGTAATGTCATGGTCTTGCTTGACGAGGCCTATAACGAATATCTGCCACCTGAACTTCGTTATGACAGCGTGGCATGGATTGCTCGTTTTCCGAATCTTGTCGTTTCGCGTACGTTCTCCAAAATCTATGGGCTTGCGGGGCTGCGCATCGGCTACGCGGTTGCCAGTCCGGCCGTGGCGGATCTCATGAACCGGGTGCGTGCGCCATTCAATGCCAACAGTGTGGCGCTGGCTGCCGCAGAGGCTGCGCTCAATGACGACGAGTTTCTGCAACGCAGCTATGTCGCGAATCGTGCCGGCATGGCGCAAATCATCAAGGGCCTGAATGCCCTGAATCTTGAGCACATTCCCTCTGCAGGAAATTTTGTGACGTTTCGTGTGGGTGATGGTGCGGGTGTCAATCTGCGTTTGCTGCAGCAGGGCGTGATCGTGCGGCCGATTGGCAGTTACGGGATGCCGGAATGGTTGCGGGTGACGGTTGGTCTTGAAGCCGAGAATGCCCGTTTCCTCGAAGCGTTGGCTGTGGCGCTGAAAGGCTGAGATGTTTGATCGAATCGTTATCTGTGGTGTTGGCCTGATCGGCGGGTCTTTTGCACTGGCGCTCAAATCGGCCGGTTTGGTGAAGACTGTTGTCGGGATCGGGCGGCGTCGCGAAACCCTTGAGGAAGCACAGCGGTTGGGGATCCTTGACGAGATCGCGACCGACTGGTCTGTCGCTCTGAAAGGGGCCGATCTGCTGCTGCTGGCGATGCCGGTCGGCCAAATGGATACGGTGATGGCGGCTGCAGCACCTTATCTTGAGCCGCAGACATTGGTGACGGATGCGGGCAGTACCAAATCGGATGTGTTTGAAGCGGTTTACAACCACTTGGGCAATAGTCTGGCGAACGTCGTGCCGGCGCATCCAATCGCCGGGGCCGAGAAAAGTGGTCCTGCGGCGGCTTCTGCCTCGCTCTATCAAGACAAACGCGTAGTGCTCACGCCCTTGCCTGAAAACGACCCGACGTCCATCGATCGTGTGCGCGCAGCATGGGCCGCGTGTGGTGCGGTGATGAGCCAGATGAGCCCGCAGGATCATGACCGGGTGTTTGCCGCTGTCAGTCATTTGCCGCATTTGCTGGCGTTCGGTCTGGTGCATGAGATTCAGGCGCGTGGCAATGCTGAACAATTGTTTGGTTTTGCGGCGTCCGGCTTTCGTGATTTCACGCGGATTGCCGGCAGTCACCCCGAGATGTGGCGTGATATCTGTGTGGCCAACCGGCATGCCTTGATGGCAGAACTGGATGCCTATCTGACAGAGCTGGCCTATCTGCGTGCATTGCTGATGCAAGGTGACGGCAAGGCACTTGAATCCCTGTTCGCCGAGGCCAGCGCTGCGCGCAATGCCTGGGCTGAAACCTACCTGAAGTAAAACCATGGAATATCTGGATCTCAGCCCGCTTTCGCAGGCGCGTGGCGTTGTGCGTTTGCCTGGCTCGAAAAGCATTTCGAACCGTACGCTGTTGCTGGCAGCATTGTCGGAAGGTACGACGGAAATCCGCGATCTGCTCGCCTCGGACGATACGGAGCGCATGCTCGATGCGCTCAAATTGCTGGGTGTTGCGGTCGACAAGACGGGCGAGCGCGATTACCGGGTCGTCGGTTCTCCGACGGGGTTTGTCAACAAGCAGGCCGACCTGTTTCTGGGGAACGCCGGAACGGCATTCCGTCCGCTGACGGCTGCCTTGGCTCTGGCGGGTGGTACCTACAAATTGCATGGTGTGCCACGCATGCACGAACGGCCGATCGGTGATCTGGTTGAGGGTTTGCGCCAGATCGGCGCAGACATCGAGTATCTCAGCAATGACGGCTTTCCGCCGCTGCAGATCCGTCCAGGGGCGATCACCCCGGGTGGCGTGGTGCGGATCCGCGGAAATGTCTCCAGTCAGTTCCTGACGGCTTTGTTGATGGCGCTGCCGACGACGGGCGTGACCACGACTGTCGAGGTCGTCGGTGAGCTGATTTCCAAGCCTTATATCGAGATCACTTTGCGCCTGATGGCGCAGTTTGGCGTGCTGGTGCAGCGTGAAGGCTGGCAGAAATTCCATGTGCCAAGCGGACAGCGATACCTGTCGCCGGGGGTGCTGTATGTCGAGGGTGATGCCTCGTCTGCCTCTTATTTTCTCGCTGCGGGCGCCATTGGTGGCGGCCCGCTGCGTGTTGAAGGCGTGGGGAGTAACAGTATCCAGGGGGATGTGGCTTTTGCGCAGGCACTTCAAGCCCTGGGCGCACAGATCGAAATGGGCGAAAACTGGATTGAAGCGCGCGCTCCGGCTTCTGGTCGGCTCAAAGCCTTTGACATGGATTTCAACCATATTCCCGATGCCGCGATGACGCTTGCGGTGGCGGCCCTGTTTTGTGACGGGCCTTGCCGTCTGACCAATATCGGCAGTTGGCGGGTCAAGGAAACCGACCGGATTGCAGCGATGGCGGCTGAGCTTCGCAAGGTCGGGGCAAGTGTGGAGGAGGGTGACGACTGGTTGCGCATCACACCGCCTGCGCAACTCATCGCAAATGCCGCGATCGATACCTATGATGACCATCGGATGGCAATGTGTTTTTCCTTGGTGGCATTGGCCGGGGTGCCGGTACGCATCAACGATCCCAAATGCACGGCCAAAACCTTTCCTGAATATTTTGACGTCTTCGCCTCTGTGACGAAGTGAACCCATGAATCAGACTCTGATAGAACTTCTCGATACCCGTGTGCGCGCGGCTTTGGCCGCTGTTGATTGTCCGGATGCGCCGGCGGTGATTCAGCCTGCCGGGCGGCCCGAATTTGGTGATTACCAGGCCAATGGCGTGATGGGGGCGGCCAAGGCTCGCAAGATGAATCCGCGCCAGCTGGCCACCGAAGTGCTGGCCAAGCTTGATCTGGCCGGCATCGCCAGCAAGGTGGAGATCGCCGGGCCAGGCTTCATCAATATCACCCTGGCACCCGAGTATCTGGCCGGGCTGAGCAATCTTGCGCTGACGGACGCCAACATGGGGGTGCCGCATCCGCCTGCACAACGCGTGGTAGTGGATTACTCCTCGCCGAATCTGGCCAAGGAAATGCATGTGGGTCACCTGCGTTCGACCATCATTGGTGATGCGCTGGCGCGTGTACTGCGTTTCATGGGGCATGAGGTGATTGCGCAGAATCACGTGGGCGATTGGGGGACCCAGTTCGGTATGCTGACGGCGTATCTGATCGAGGCCGAGCAGGCTGGTGACGTTGCTTTGTCTGATCTGGAAGACTTCTATCGTCGCGCCAAACAGCGTTTTGACGAAGACGAAGTTTTCGCCACGCACGCCCGTGAATGTGTGGTCAAGCTGCAAGGGGGCGATGCGCAGGTCAATGCCTTGTGGCAAAAATTCCTCGATGTCTCCCTGCATCACTGCGAAGCTTTGTACGCCAAGCTTGGCGTGGGGCTCAAGCGCGAAGATGTACGCGGCGAGAGCGCCTACAACGACGATCTGCCGGTCGTGGTGGCAGATCTGCAGGCCAAAGGTCTGGCGGTCGAAAGTGAGGGCGCGCAGGTCGTGTTCCTTGATGAGTTCAAGAACAAGGACGGTGAGGCGCAGGCTTATATCGTGCAGAAGCAGGGCGGTGGCTATCTGTATGCGACGACTGATCTGGCAGCCGTGCGTTATCGTGCCGGCACGCTGCATGCTGACCGTGTTTTGTATGTGGTGGATGCCCGTCAGGCGCTGCATTTCCAGCAGATGTTCACTCTGAGTCGCAAGGCGGGTTATGCACCTGCGGGGATGAGTCTGGAGCACGTTGGTTTCGGGGTGATGCTGGGAGAAGATGGCAAGCCTTTCAAGACGCGTTCCGGTGGCACCGTCAAACTAGCCGATCTGCTGGAAGAGGCTGAACAGCGTGCGTATGCGCTGGTCAGCGAGAAGAATCAGGAGATGCCTGCTGAGGAACGTGCAGTGATCGCCAAGGCCGTCGGGATTGGTGCGGTGAAGTACGCGGATCTCTCCAAGAACCGCAACAGCGACTATGTATTTAGCTGGGATTCGATGCTGTCTTTCGAAGGCAATACCGCGCCCTACCTGCAATACGCCTATACGCGGATCGCCAGCGTATTCCGTCGCGTGGAAACTTTCGATACCCGGGCTCCGATCATCATCAATGATGAGGCTGAGCGCCAGCTGGCACTCGCCCTGGCGCGTTTTGCTGAAGCCTTGCAGACCGTTGCGCGGGAGACCATGCCGCACTTCCTGTGTGCATATCTCTATGAACTGGCGACCCAGTTCATGCGTTTCTACGAGGCGTGTCCGGTACTCAAGAGTGAAGGCTCCGTACGGGATAGCCGTTTGCGCTTGTGCGAACTGACAGCACGTACTCTCAAAACCGGTTTGGGCTTGCTCGGGATCGAAACGCTGGAGCAGATGTGATGGGTGCAGCCATTCCTGTCATCGCCATTGATGGTCCGACCGCTTCGGGCAAGGGAACTGTCGCTGGTCTGGTTGCCGAAAAACTGGGTTGGCATTACCTGGATTCTGGAGCGATCTATCGGTTGCTGGCGCTTGCCGCGTTCAAGCATCGGGTGGATTTGGCGGATGAAGCAGCGCTTGCCGCATTGGGGCAGCAGCTTGATGTGGTTTTCGCGGATGGCAAGGTCTGGCTGGACGGGACGGATGTGTCCCTGGACCTGCGGCGCGAGGAAACCGGCAATGCAGCCTCGAAAATAGCGGCCTTGCCGGCTGTGCGTCTGGCCCTGCTGGCGCGTCAGCGGGCATTCTGCCAGGCGCCAGGTCTGGTGTCTGACGGCCGTGACATGGGTTCGGTGGTTTTTCCCGAGGCCTTTCTCAAGATTTTCCTGACCGCGACGGCCCAGGCACGAGCGGAGAGAAGATATAAGCAGTTGATCGAAAAGGGTTTGCCTGCTAGTATCGCGAGTCTCTTGGGCGACTTGCAGGAGCGTGACACCCGTGATGCCTCGCGGGCCGTTGCTCCCCTGAAGCCCTGTGAGGATGCTGTTTTGCTCGACACCACCATGCTTTCGATCAACGAGGCTGTCCAGTTCGTACTGGATCTCGCTCTTCAGCGCGGCGTTGGACAAACTGGCTGAGGTGCCGGCGGCCGACGGGTGATCTCTGTGTTTTCGATCAGTCTGTGAGCTTCCCGGTTTTTCCAATCTTTCAACCTATTGCCGTGCTTGCGCGGTACCGAGTCCTTTCCCTATGTCAACTTCTGTAACCGAAGAAAGCTTTGAAAGCTTTGCTGAGCTTTTCGAAGAAAGCCTTAATCGCCAGGAAATGCGTGCTGGTGAAGTCATTACGGCTGAAGTCGTGCGTATCGACAACAATTTCGTCGTCGTTAACGCCGGCCTGAAATCCGAAAGCTACATTCCCCTCGACGAATTCCGCAATGATCGCGGCGAAGTCGAAGCCAACCCGGGCGACTACGTCCAGGTGGCTATTGAGTCCCTCGAAGACGGCTACGGCGAAACCCGCCTGTCGCGCGACAAGGCCAAGCGTATCGCTGCCTGGAACTTCCTGGACAAAGCGCTGACCGATGGCGCGCTGGTCAAGGGTATGGTGACCGGCAAGGTCAAGGGCGGCCTGACTGTCATGACCAACGGCATCCGTGCATTCCTGCCCGGCTCGCTGGTGGATATGCGTCCGGTCAAGGACACGACGCCTTTCGAAGGCAAAGAATTTGAATTCAAGGTCATCAAGCTCGACCGCAAGCGCAACAACGTGGTTGTGTCGCGTCGTGCCGTGCTCGAAGTGACCATGGGCGAAGAGCGCCAGAAGCTGCTGGAAAACCTGCAGGAAGGCACTGTCGTCAAGGGTATCGTCAAGAACATCACCGATTACGGCGCATTCGTGGATCTGGGTGGTATCGACGGCCTGCTGCACATCACCGATCTGGCATGGCGCCGCGTTCGTCACCCGTCCGAAGTGCTGACGGTGGGCGACGAAGTGACCGCCAAGGTCCTGAAGTTCGATCAGGAAAAGAACCGCGTCTCGCTGGGCATGAAGCAACTGGGCGAAGATCCGTGGGTCGGCATTTCCCGTCGTTACCCGCAAGGCACCCGCCTGTTCGGTAAGGTCACCAACATCACCGACTACGGCTCATTCGTTGAAGTCGAACAAGGTATCGAAGGCTTGGTGCACGTCTCCGAAATGGACTGGACCAACAAGAACATCCACCCGACCAAGGTTGTCCAGCTGGGCGACGAAGTCGAAGTGATGATTCTGGAAATCGACGAAGATCGTCGTCGTATCTCGCTGGGCATGAAGCAGTGCATGGCCAATCCGTGGGACGAATTCGGTCAGAACCACAAGAAGGGCGACCGCGTGAAGGGTGCCATCAAGTCGATCACCGACTTTGGCGTGTTCATCGGCTTGCCGGGCGGTATCGACGGTCTGGTGCATTTGTCCGATCTGTCCTGGTCTGCTCCGGGCGAAGAAGCGATCCGCAACTTCAAGAAGGGCGACGAGCTGGAAGCGGTTGTGCTGGCCATCGACATCGAGAAGGAACGCATCTCGCTGGGCGTCAAGCAGATGGATGGGGATCCGTTCACGTCCTTCGTGGCAACGCATGACAAGAACACCATGGTTCGTGGTCCTGTCAAGTCGGTGGATGCACGTGGCGCCGTGATTGATCTGGGTGCTGATCAGGAAGGCTATCTGCGCGTTTCCGAGTTCTCCCGTGATCGCGTGGAAGATCTCTCTACCGTGCTGAAGGTTGGCGACGAAGTCGAAGCGATGATCATCAACGTGGATCGCAAGACCCGTTCGATCAACCTCTCGATCAAAGCCAAGGATCAGGCTGAACAGAACGAAGCCATGCAGAAGTTGTCTTCCGACAACTCCGCTGCCAGCGGTACGACCAATCTGGGCGCACTGCTGAAGGCCAAGCTCAACAACGCTCAGCAGCAGTAAGTATTGCCGTGCCTGATAGCATGACCAAGTCTGAACTGATCGAGCGCTTGACGGCGCGCTTTCCGCAGCTTGGTGCGAAGGATGCCGATCTGGCGGTGAAGATGATTCTCGATGAGATGGCTGCGTGCCTGGCACGTGGTCAGCGCATCGAGATCCGTGGATTCGGTAGCTTTGGCCTCAATTACCGGCCGCCTCGCGTGGGACGCAATCCCAAGTCGGGCGACAAGGTGTTGGTGCCGGAGAAATACGTCCCGCATTTCAAGGCAGGCAAGGAACTGCGTGAGCGCGTAGATCACATTGAGTGATGTAGGCGTGTTGTATTGTCGGTAATATAAAGAAGGCGGCCTCAGGGTCGCCTTCTTTTTTATGGCGGCCTGAAGGATAATCACGACCTATGCGAATTCTGACTTGGCTGCTGCGTGCAGCCCTTTTCATCCTGCTGCTGGGCTTTGCGATCAAAAATGATGGCGTGGTGACTGTCCATGCTTTCTTTGATACGGAATGGCGCATGCCGCTCGTGGTCGTGATGTTGACGATGCTGGTGGCTGGCGTATTGCTTGGTGCCACGGCGATTGCCGGGACTGTCTTTGTGCTGCGGCGTGAAGTGGCGCGACTGCGTAAACTGGCACCGATGGTTTCTCCTTCAACCCGTCTGCGGAGCCGCTCAAGCGACACGCCGGACTCATTCTGAAAACCCATGGATTTTGAACTCTGGTGGTTGCTAAGCTGGCCGCTTTTCTTTGGTTTGGGCTGGCTGGCTGCGCGCATTGATATTAAACATCTGGTGCG
>Ga0316604_10001051_pt1 | contig 26755 bp, 25 predicted proteins | sample OWC_soil_day20_C_FD_207650 | JGI IMG/M metagenome (GOLD analysis project Ga0316604, IMG submission 207650) | Wetland soil microbial communities from Old Woman Creek delta, Ohio, United States - OWC_soil_day20_CT | ecosystem: Environmental > Terrestrial > Soil > Wetlands | place: USA: Ohio...
GGCAAAAACCGAGCGCCAGCCGAAGAAGGTCTGCAGCCAGCCGCCGATCAGCGGGGCGACGGCCGGGGCCAGCGCGAACATCATGGTGATCTGCGCCATCAGACGCTGGGCTTCGGCGCCGTCGAATAGGTCGCGGACGATGGCTCGACTGATGACGATTCCAGCACCGGCCGTCACACCCTGCATCGCCCGCCAGAACCACAACTGCTCGATACTGGTGGCGACGGTGCAGCCGGCCGAGGCGATACCGAACAGGGCGAGCGCAGCGAGAATGACCCGGCGTCGGCCAAAACGGTCGGCAATGGCACCGTGCCACAAGGTCATCACCGCGAAGGCGAGCAGATAGGCGGACAGCGTCTGCTGCACTTCGAGCTGGCTGGCGCCAAGCTTCTCTGCGATTTCGTGGAAGGAGGGCAGGTAGGTGTCGATCGAGAACGGCCCGAGCGCCGACAACGAAGCCAGCAACAGCGCAATGCCGCGCGGCGCGGCCTTCGTTTCAGTCATGGGCGAGGCGGCGGTACTGGATGGCTTCGGCAATATGGGGGGCACGGATGCAGTCGCTGGCGGCGAGGTCGGCAATGGTCCGGGCGACTTTCAGGATGCGGTGCCAGGCCCGGGCCGACAGGTCGAGCCGGGCGATTGCCTGCTTGAGCAGCGCGGCCCCGGCTTCGTCCGGCGTACAGTGGTTTTCGACCTCGCCGGCACTGAGCCGGGCATTGCTCTTGGCTTGCCGTTGGCGCTGGCGGGCCAGGGCCGGCTCGACGCGGGCCCGCACGGTGGCCGAGCTTTCAGCGTCGGCCTTGCCACTTAGGGCTTCGGCCGGCAGGGCCGGAACTTCGATCAGCAGGTCGATGCGGTCGAGGAAAGGGCCGGACAGTTTGCCGCGATAGCGCGCGATCTGGTCCGGCGTGCACCGGCACTTGCCGCTGCCGTGGCCGTGAAAGCCGCAAGGGCAGGGATTCATTGCCGCAATCAGCTGGAATTCGGCGGGAAATTCGGCCTGGCGAGCGGCGCGGGCGATGTGGATGCGGCCGGATTCAAGCGGCTCGCGCAGGGTTTCGAGTACCTTGCGGTCGAACTCGGGTAACTCGTCGAGAAACAGCACGCCCTGATGGGCCAGGCTGATTTCGCCGGGCCGCGGCGGGTTGCCACCTGTAAGTTCCAACGTTAAATGCGAAAACCGGCTCCTAAAACAACGATTTCTTCGAAAACGTCGCCCGATTGAATACCTAGAAGCAGAGAGCATAAAGGAGTGACTGATTAAATCCACTTCGTGAGCATAGCAGCTAGATGTTGCCTCATGATGCTGAAATTGATTAGGGGGCCAGCGGGAAAGTACATGCAAGTACGTAAATAGATAGGATATTTGCGGAAATATGTAGCAACTGCACAAAGCTAGAAGCTGCAAATAAAAATATTATTATTCAATAAATTCTGAGAGAGGGGAATTAGATATGGACATGCCGGCTGAAATGCCAAATAAAAACGATGCACCGCAAATATCGAATAATGTTGAGCCTGCCGAAGCTGCTGCAACGCAGATGTTTATCGGAGACTTGTATAAAAGATTGCTGGTGCAGGCAAGCTATTATAGCGTCAAATCAAAAGATCGCAGTTGCACAGAAACTGTTCGCGAAGATTTCCGAGATTGCGTTTATCACTATGAGCGCCAAGCCGAGTGCGTAGCGCACTGCTTAGCAAAATTTGGAAACCTCAATGCTGATGTAATTGACTTCGCACGCTTACAGGAAGAAGTCAGTGGCATGAGCTTACTAGGAAGAAACCCGTGGGCGAAGGGACTTGATGTAATCTATGCTTACTTGCATTTGCAGAAGCATATCGCCCGAAGAGATAAGGCCGCGAACCTATAGCATCGCACTTATGGCCGATTGTAGATCGGCGGCTGATTTTATTTCGGGTCTTTTCGTAGCGTTTTTCCATACCGCCCCATCAAAAATGGCAAAAATCGGTTTTATTAAACCTGCCATTTCGTTCATTCCTAAAAAATAGTTCGGTTTCGCGGTAAGGTCGAACATGATTACTAAAGGGAAGCGTTCGCTAACCTCCAAGAATGCGGCGTACGTTTCTTCTTCTGGGTAATGAGTGTTTATAACCTCTATGGCTACCCATGGACTTTTTGTCGACATTCGTATTTCGGGGCGCTGCCCGAAAATATCGTGCCTCACAAACGCTGAAGATGTGACAATCCGATGCACTTCACTTCCCCAGAAATAATCTGATAATTCATATGCCCTTTCTGGAGTGGTGGAATCAAATTTATTGATACATATTTTCCATTCGCCACGACTCTTCAATTTGGCTAAAAGGTTATCAACCCTCTTGTTGTGGGCATCATCGCTTTCATATGCGAGCATCCCCCGAAAAGAATTAATTGATTTCTCATCTTCAAACGGAGCGTGGAAATGAGGGCGACATCCTTTGACTCGCCTGGGCTGCAATCGAATCTGGTCGGTCTCGTCGAAAAGTATTAAAGCCAGAGCCACGGCAAACATCACGGGGTCTTGTAATTCGTCTGCTCGTATTGGCTCTCTTTTATTGTCTTCTTTGTAGTATGCGACTTCATGAACCAATTTATTGCGCGCCATTGTTGTCCCGACCAGAATTAATCGATATGCAGCGTCTTACACCCGAGGAAACCCTAAAGGGTTTCCTTGTGGGAGCCTTCAGATCCGCTTCAGCCTTTTGAATTTGGAGGTCAAGCAGTTTGTCTTGTTTTGGCTGCACCACAAAATGCCACTCCCAAAAACCAAAACCCATAAGCACCAACGAAGCACCAAATACAGTCTCTAGCGCGTAATTAAAGACATCACGGTCTTTTACTGCGACTGATACCCGCTTTTCCAGCATCTCGCGGCGCTTTGAATCGACCTTGTTAGGGCTCTCTTTGGTCTCTAATTCCTCCACCGCTATAACCGCCTCAATGATTAGTTCATTGGTGGTCTTGTGAAGGTAAAGAAATGCAGCCATTGAGGAAATCAGAAGGACGAACCCGAACAGAGCATAGAATTTGTAAATGTTGTCGGTGGGGAGGGGAATCTTGCTATCCATCATTCACACTCATTCCGTTTAGCTTTTCGGTCATCCCAAGGGGCCTGAGGGTTGGTATCTGTCCACAGCCCTACACGCTTCCCTCTAGCAGCAACCTCCGCAGCAGCGTAGGCGTGGTTTTTATTGAAATGCTTAGTCTCGATGTACTGAGAAATATCAATTTCCTCTTCTGCCAAGATGATTCCAGGAGGCAGTGGGCCTCCATCAAGACTAACCAATATCACTTCTTCATCTTCTGGAACACTCGGGCTTATTACTGTGGCCGAAACCACATACTCGTGAACGCCATATTTTGAAAGGCTGCCCCTGTCGATAGTTATGACAATACCTTTTTTGTTTTTTCCACCGCTTAAAGCATAGAAAACTGCTCTGTAATGGTGTGGTGATGTTGAAACCCCTGCAGTTGACAAGCCAGCTTGATTTAACTGATGACGGAGTACTTCATTTTTTTCGCTAGATCCATACATGGCACTGCCATCGCGTTTGATGGAACCATCATGGCAAAAGATATGCTCGAACTTGCCCGGGGCCTTTGGAGTCAGTGCCGCAGTAACGTTTTGATATCGTTCAATGCAGAAGCCGCGGTAGAGATAGCGTGACATGAGACATTTAACGTTGAGGTTGAGATACTGGCGGAGGCTTCCACCCCTCAACTACTTCCGCTTCCTGCCCATTGCTGCCGTAGCTAGACTTGGAAAGCGCACGCTTGGGAGCGTTCAATGTCACATGGGCGCTAGGCGGCTTTATGCGCAAGGTCCGGTGGAGTGAAGGGTTCGGCATAGAGGAGGCATTAGGCATTGCCCGGCTTGCCAGGCAGGACGTTGTAGAGAAATATGACGCTGTCATCATTCAGCTGTCGAGCATGATACCGGCGCGTGCTTAGAATCGAGACTTCCAGACCAAAAATCCGACTAATATGCGATTCGTCGACAACGAACTGCAAATTTGAATTGCTTTGCCACTTAGAAGGCGGCAGACCAGGGATATCCACTGCATATTGAAGTAATAGACCTTCTGGATCAGTAGCTGTTACGACAAAATCGACTATATCTCCTGGTCGTAACGCAATATTTGTGCGGACAGCCTTTAGGTCGCTCTTGTCATTTCCGGGAACCCAGATATTACCGAGGCTGTCCCGAACACTTTCTATCCGAGGAAAACAATCATCAGGTGTTTCCATTTTGCTCCGGTACCTCACAATTCGATTTCTAATCTCGCCCGAGATGCCTAAGATCAAGTACTTCTGGTGTGGCAACAGCTCTCTCCTATGGGCATCGGCATCACGCAGCTTTTCGAGTTCTCCAAGATAGACCTCGAAAGTTCTCCAGTCTCCAAGAGCTGCCGAAAAATCGCCAGACCAATTCTTTTTAAGTATCGATTTTAGGTCATAAAAGTCAGCGAAATAGATGAGCCGCTCTTCGACAACCCCGGCTTCTTGCCGCTTAATTTCAGTTGCCTTACGCTCCTTCCACTTCTCGATGCGATCGGGCGAAACGCCACAACGCGCAATCCAGTCAGCACTATCCTTTGAGAGAAGGAGAACGACGAAATCACGCAGTGCGTTTTCTGCATCTCGTAAAGCTTGTGTAGCGTCAATGGTCACAATTTAGATGCCAAATGTCTGAATTAACCGGCTGACGCGGCTTTATCGCGCCAGTCCTTATTGAATGATGGGTTCGGTGCCATTGTCATTGAGGTGTATGTCTTTAGACGTGCAAACGAAGGACTTTCGCTAAACGCCCTTGACACTAAATCTGGGGCACCTCAATTGCTCGGAAATTGAATGAGCGGCCGAACGTCGGCCGGAGCGGAAGTTCATCCTTGCCAGCTAACTTACCGTCAAAGGGCCGCTCAACTCTGATATCTGCCGGATGGCCAGCGGAAGTACGTCGGCCATTCGGGCGCTAAACTGCCACGGTCATTAATACGCCGGTTAGCTGTCGTTCAGATGCTGATTGTTATCAATAGCCGATTTCGTCAGCTACGTTTAAGTGATTGCTGCAATTCACCGGCCACTCATTCGATGCGGAACCACATCGGCAATTCCCTCCAGAATTGCATTAGCAACAAATCTCGCAGAGAGCAGGCAGCCGATTCGATGGAAGTGGTCACCCTTATTAAAACCGCCGTCGTCCACTACAGCCTTCGCGGCAAAGAATGCCGGCCTGTTAACCGCGTGTCTAGCTGCTTCATAAATGGAATATATTTCCATATCGAAGCCGGCGAGCTTTCGCTGTCCGACAGTAAGAGTGGAAGTCTTTCCGTCCTGTGCAATGACCGCACTTCCACTGCTGGTGGCAGCCTCCGATCGGATGTTAATGCTAACTCGTTCCTTACCCTGAGGAACCTCGGACACCGCGGCGTCCAGCCTTTCAACAAGCGACGTCTTCAGTTTTTCGTCGGAGCAAAGTTCCATGAGCTTATTTTGGACGTCCACATCAGTTTGCACGTCGTAGTGTTCAGACTTAAATCCTTCTTTACCCCATTTACCAGCATCGTGTTGGTGGCAGATCTGAGTAACCAGCAGGTCATAGATTTCAGATTCACCAGCGACGCCACCACAGATTCCGCTCATGCAGATCAGCCGAGGCTCGAAGCGTTCTAGAGCCATCGTCGCGACGACAGCAGCGGCCACCAGGCCCATGCGGTGTGCGCGGACAATTACGCCCCTATATTGACCGAATTGAACTTCTCTACAAACAAGTCCGGAAATCGTCTTGATTGGTCCCCAGTTGTTAGCCAGTCCCTCGAATGCATTGGCTTCTTTATCCAGTGCGCAAACGATGACAAACTCGAATTTCTTCTTAGGTTGAGCTGCCAGAAGCTTGATTTTCAATGCCTCCTTCCACTCGCCATGATCGTTGAAAGGGATGACATTGATGTCGACCTTGTTTAGGTCGTGCACAAAGTCCCCTGCATCAAGGTTGTGTCGCGTCAATACGATAGCTGGTGTAAGGAACGATTTGCTTTCGTAGTCGCGCGTCGTTGAGACTAGTACTTCATGGTGATCCTCAACGGTTTTATCCTTCGGCGACCTTGGAACGAGAAGGTCAAGAAGAATCAGATCAAATTTTGTGTTGGAGATCGCGAGTGCGTAGTCGAACCAATTTTCTTTACGTTGAATATCAAAGTCAGAGATGATCTCAGCGACATGCTTTTGTATTGCCTCGAATTTCTCGTCTTCATCTTCTAGTACAAGTATCTTCACAACTGCTCCAATATGGACGTAACCTCGACCTTCCATCGATTGTCGTCTTCGACGTATCGAACGCACCCAGCGACTTGAATATCAAACTTCTCAAGGATCTCTCGCTGGGCCATCTCCACAGGGACTGGAACACCTTCGATTTCAATGTCTGGATACTGCGTAATTATGATGCATGGTGTCTTATCCCCTGAATACACGATCTCAAATAAGACATCGAGCCCACCAGAGGACAACGAAAACGGCGATCCTGCGCCAGCCTCAAGCTCATGGCTGTGGATCGACATATCGAGGATCGCCAAGTCAAACTTCGATGAGCCCAGTAAAGATGTTGCTGAACTCAAAGCTTGGCATTCAACCGTCTCGACACGGCCACCAAGGATATTTTTGAGGTGCGCACGAATACCTTCCATCTTGAAAGGATCATCTTCGACGACAAGGCATCGAATTCGGTCAATGTTCGAGAGCATATGCAAGCCTCACTTTTACGTCATTGCCGACGACTTCATATTGCTCTAATGAAAAGTCAGGGCGCTGTTGTGCCAGCAGCTTTAACTTCGAGATGCCGCTTTTACCCTGGTATAGGTTTGCGTCCTGAAAGTCGGCCCTCTTGCGCTGCTCAATGATTGCAGATACCTCTTTGGGATCTTCAGAAGTGCTGATCGAAGAAGTAATTTCAACTACTAATCGCTTGTCCCTACCCTGTGAAATCTGAAACCTGCGCCTAGCAGGTCGGGTGCGGTCTCCATGCTTGGCAGCATTTGTCACAACGACGGCTAATGAGTCGTAGACCAAGTGATAAACAGACCCGACCAGTTCGTCCTCCCCTTCTGCAGGATCGTCAGCCTGTAGCGCAAAGTCGGGGATCGTGTCTTTCACTTCAGCCACGATAGCGTCGAACAGCAAGGAGACTGATGCCTTTGGCGCCACAATCGTGGGGCGCTTGAACCAACCAAACATAGCAGCAAGCTTTCGATCGATCAATAACTCCAATTCTCGTTGGAATGCTTCAGCTAACTTGGCCTCTCTAGGCAACGCCGCTGGAAGAACCTCATTTTCAAGGAACCCTAGATTCTTCAGCGGCGTTTGCTGCGCCCTGAGGTACTTGGTAACAACTGCCAGATCACTCTCGGCAAGCCGCCAGCAGTAGTCGATAATGGTTTGATCGATTCCTGCAACAGAATTCGTCTCGATGTAGTTGGTGCTGATGTTTTTTACTGCAGCACTCAAGATTTCTTGCTTCCCAGGTCCGTAAACCTCAGGTTGTAGCAGCCCAAGGGGCTTTGCCTTTGAATGAACGTGCAGTCGATCCCTGATGATGGCTTCGACCGCCTTGTTGTATCGACTCTTCCAGCCGTCCCACTTCTCCGCGAACTGTGAAGTTCGCAGCAATGCGTGGAACTTCGAGTTTCGCTCAATCGAGTGAATAACACTCGAATATAGGTGCCCGTGGAATGTTCCATGGCGGATTCGCCTGCCAATGTAGGATGCGATGCCGAAAACGGCATTAGAGCAAAATGTGTTATATGACTCCGTTATAACGAGGGAAAGTAGTGTCTCATCGCAGTTGACAGACACTCCCTTCTTTCCTGTGCCCGTGGAGGTCAAGGCGCCGTTGAGCTCTATCATCATTTCGTCTTCGAGCCACGATGAGAACCTTGACGGATCCACGTAGATTCGATGATCGTCGATCTCATTGCGAACTCGATTAAGCTGGTGATCGATCCTAACGGCGCGAGCGCGCTGGAGAAAGTATTCATCCTTGCGGAAGGCAGCCATCCACTCATGAAGAGAAGCTCGGATTTCAGGGATGTCCGCGCGATGCGGTGCAATTTTGTTCAGCTTCGCGAGAAAGTCCTCGGTCGCGATGTCATAAATATACTCGGCCACATAGGGATGGGTTGTTTCGTAGGCACTTACGAGTTTGACGAGTGAGCCCTCGTGATCCCGGAAGGCGATTTCTTCAAGCAGCTTTCTTAGATGGAAGCTATCCAACTCATTTTTGCTTCTCTTGGCCAGCAACAAAAGAAGAATGAGCCTAACAAGTTGGTCTTGAGTAAGTCTTGCTGCCGCACGTGTGGGCTTAATCGGAACCGTGCGAGCGAGTTCCTGGGTCAGCCCCATCAGCGTAAGCAGATCCTTCTTCTCGAACCCGATCTGCCCTTCGGACTTATGCAACCAATAGTTGAAGATGGCTGACCGTGTTGCGAATCCAGAAAGTTCGAGTTTTGCCAAACCTAGATGGTGATGCTGTGTAAACTGAACGGCTCCCACGAGATCAGCTAGTGTCGCGTCACCAACCCAATCCAGCAAAGTGCGCGACAGGGCTTCATGGATATCACCCACCTCATCGCGCGAAGCGTCGAAGTAGTTATCTAGGAGTATCCGATATTGGCGAACTGGCTCGTACTCAAGCCATGCGCTGCATTGCTTAAAGAACGTGTACTCATTCTCTTTGTCGTCATCATCAAAGGTTGCGACGAGTTGGTTGAAAAGAGCTGACTGTCCGAGAGACATCGCGACGTCCGTGATGGCTGGGTAGTCTGTGATGTCGAAAAGGTGTGCATTGAACTTCGCCAAGATGATAGCGTCGATGAGCGAGCATTTCTCGACCTCTGACAGAAATGCGGCCAAATCTTCCTGGGATTTAGCAAACGGCTGAACGGGCAATCTAGCGATCATTCTGCTAAAGCGGTTAACTGCTCCGCGATCAACAATATTCAGAATCGACCTCTTAATGGTCAATATGTTCTGATCGTGGGAGTAAGAGTGAACCACTGAAGAAACCGCAACAGCATTGAGATTTGCACACTGCACAAGTTCTTCGATCTTGTCATCCTCTTGTCCTTCGGGGAGGTTCTCCCTGATCAAGACAATCCGTCGCAGGAGTGCATGACTCCAACCGTCGCGCGCAATGGTATCGACAATGAGCTTTCGATATGATTCTGCATTACCTGCAGCATATGCCAAGTCAATTTCATGAAGAGCCGCTGCCACTCTCAGCAAACGAGACTTATGTGTAATGGCACTTGCTTCGAGGATGCTAAGACGTTTAGCAAGGGGGATGTCACGGTGAGGTTTGACCGTGTCGACAAACGGAGGCTTCTTTGGGAACGGTGTCGAAATCTGGACTGCTTTTTCGTGCCTCACACTATTGAGGATGTCATCTAGGGCATCTGACTGAGCCGTTCCGAGAGTTCCACGGAGTTGAGCAAGGCTATCAATAGCATTTGCATCGTTGGTGCTCAAAATCGCTCGGAGCTTATTTCTTGTTTTCTTGTCTAGTCGTTTTAGTTGTTCAAATCTGCGCATCGTCTCGGCTTTTAGCTCGTCAGTTCGTTACCCCATGTGATTATGATGGTGAAGGCATTCGACAGTCCATAGAATACTTTTAGAACTAAGGCATGCTTTCGGTTATCCACCCGCCAGCTGATTGATGGGGTAGGCCAGTAGTTCGTATTCGTCGAATCGGTAAGTAACTTTTGGACGAATTGCTACCGAGTGGCAGGTAACCCATAGGCGTAATTCGAGAAACTATAGATGTCGTCACGAGAGTTTACTGAACAATGTCTATTCAGCAGCCAAGGAAAGTAGAGGTACGGCTGAGCGGTCGGAAAGTACAGATTGCGGCTCGATTTGGCACCTTGGGCTAACGGCGGGATTGGCCGAGTTGCACGCGTAGGTGGTCAGACAGGCATCAGGGGATGCTGTTGAAAAACTCACTTTCTGGCGAAACGGGTACTCGGACCGAAAATATTGACCTTCACAATCGGGCCGTATTCAACGATCTCGTAACAGGGAATGTTTCGCCATACCCTGAAAAACTCTGGTTTTGAGTTTTCTAACAGAATCAGAGGGAAGCGGTCGTTCGAATGGCAAGTCTGTCGGATGGACGACTGGCCGCTCTTGGCCGGCAGGGTGAGGTCGCCAATGGCTGCTTCCGAACATTCAAGTTCTCAGAAACTGGGATTGGCAAAATTGCGGTAGTTCATCACTGACATCTTCGATCTGTGCATCGCCAACTGTCATCCCTGATTTTTTGCGGTTTTCAGATAAATCTCACCACATCTTATCCGAGTGCCATGAATTTTGACTTCGGCTAAGTACATGGAATATCCAGCAAAATCTTGAGTTTCTTTAAGACTGTCCACTCTGGCGATACATCGCTTATTGCGAAAATTGCCTTATTTAACTATGCTGAATGCAATAATCCAGGCGCATCGGCGACAAAGGGCGAGGGGCAATGGCGGTCCGCAAGATCGGTATCAATTCCCGTAGCATCACTGGTAGGCATGGTCATTCTGGCCAACAGTTCGAATCCGCGCTCGAGCGTGATTTCCTCGATCTGATTACCTTTGACCTGAACGTTGAGCGCCACGAGACTCAGCCGATCAACGTCTACTACCTTGGTAGCAGTGGCGAAATTGTGCCCTACCGGCCGGACGTGCTGGTCATCTATCGAAGGGACGTGCTTCCGGCCAAGGATATTCCTCACCTGCTGGTTGAGATCAAGTATCGCGACGAGTATCGCAGCCGATTCCGCGAACTGAAGGAGCGTTTCCGTGCCGCTAGGCGTTTCGCTAAGGAACGCGGATGGCAATTCCGAGTATTTACCGAGCGCGAAATCCGGACGCCTTATCTGGAAAACGCTCGATTTCTTCGGCCATACCGCGCAAACGACAGCACGGTCGAGGACGAAACCATAATTCTCAAGCGCATGAAGCTTCTGGGTAAGACGGCACCGGCAGCGCTGATGGCATCCCTATCGGATAACGTATTGGAACGGACAACGCTACTCCCGGTATTGTGGAAGCTCATTGCGAATTTCCGTGTCGGTACGGACCTGATGCAGAAACTCGACATGCGTAGTCCAATTTGGCTACTGGAAAATCCATGACAGCCACCGAGATCAGCTTCGCGCCTGGCTCTATCGTCCGAAAAGGTGCGCGTAGGCTGGTTGTGGTCGACTGCGAGGGCTTTGAAGCGGTAATCGCTCATGAGGTTGGAACGGCAAAACTTGTTCGTGTCCTGATTCGCAGCCTCTCTGCAGACTTAGGCCCGAAATCTCAAATATTCGTGCCACCCAACCTTGTTTCGGTCGACGCGGCCGATTGGCGGGCGGTTGTCGAGCGGTTCACAAAGCTAAAGCCGCTAATTGAAGCAACTACCAGGCACAATCTTGCCGACGTGAAAGCAGTAGCAGAGTCTTTGAGCGTCAAGCCCTGCACAATCTATCGCTGGATCGAGAAGTACAAAAAGACGGGAAGGCTTTCGGTCTTCCTTCGGAAGCTCCGCTCGGATCGTGGTGAAAAGCGCTTAAGTGAGCCTCAAGAAGCGATCATTCAAGAAGCAATCAAGACCAAGTATCTGACTGCAGAAAAGCCAGATGCTGAAACAGTCATTGAAGAGGTCAAGCTTCTCTGCAGCCAGAGGCGGGTTAAGAAACCACACGACAACACCATCCGGAACCGGATAAACGAGATATCCGAACGAACCAAGATAGCAAAGCGCCGGAGCAAGAAGATCGCTGCTGAAATCTTCGAGCCCATACGTGGACATTTTCCGGGAGCTGATTACCCACTTGCGGTGGTTCAGATCGACCACACGCCAATGGATGTGATCGTGGTTGATGAACATGACCGTCTCCCAATCGACCGCCCCTACCTGACCATTGTGATCGATGTATTCAGCCGAATGATCATCGGTTTTGCGATTTACCTGGAGAAACCCAGTGCCTTCACGACCGGCCTGGCTATTTCACATGCCGTGCTCCCCAAGGAGGAATGGCTACGAGAGCTGGATGTGAACGTCGAATGGCCGTGCTGGGGCAAGATGCGCAAAATCCACTTGGACAATGCCAAGGAATTTCGAGGTACGGTAGTGGGACGGGCCTGCGAGGAGTACGACATCACCGTCGAGCACAGGCCAAAAGGGCAACCTAGGTACGGCGGACATGTGGAACGTGGCTTTCGCACTTTCATGCGCAGAGCTCATCGGCTGAAAGGCACGACCTTCTCCAACATCGCGGAAAAGCAGGAATACGATGCCGAGGGGCGGGCGATCCTGACTCGCAAAGAGCTCGAGCGCTGGTTCACCATTTACATCGCCAAATACTATCCCAACAAATTCCACCGGGGCATCAAGAACACGCCGATGGCCAGGTATTGGGAAGGTATTCACGGCACCGAGACCCAAATTGGTACCGGGCTGCCGGCACGGATGGCCGATCCACATGCTTTCATGCTCGAATTCATGCCTTTCGAGTTCAGGACGGTTCAGGAGTATGGGATCGTCCTGAACTGGATCTATTACTACGATGACGCTTTGCGGCCGTGGATAAGGTCCAAAGACCCCGGTAATCCGAAAGAGGCACGTAAATTTCTGGTTCGTTTCAATCCCCGAGACATGCGGGAAATTTACTTTCTTGATCCAGTCAGCGAGACCTATATCACGATTCCCTATCGTGATCGCTCCCATCCGCCGGTGAGCCTGTGGGAAGTTCAGGCGGCTGAAGGTAAATTGCGGGAAAAGGGTTACAAGAACGTCAACGAGGCCCTGCTTTTCGAGGCTCTCCTGGAGATGCGGGACATCGAGGACGAGGCCGAACGCAAAACCAAGAAGGCGCGACGAGCGAAGGAGAAGCGGGAGCAGCAACCTGCCATGCCGACCCGGATTCGAAAGTCTCCTCTGGAGCCGGCCTCAGCGCCGCCGAAACCTTTGGCTGCTCCTTCGGAAGAGGCGGAGGATGATGACGAAGTTGTTCTCCCCGCCACAGGTATTGTCGAGGCCGATATCGATGAGTGATCAAAGCTCCACCGTGGATCAAGTGGGCGCACACCTGGCCAAGAATGCACGCCAGATACTTGAGCGCTCACTCAAGGAGCGGGTGGACTTTGTCAAACGGGACAGCTGGATTCCATACCGAGCCGGAGAAGAGATTCTGCAGCAGTTGGAGGATCTCTTTACGCATCCGAAAGTCGCCCGTATGCCTTTCCTGGCAATCTGTTCACGAACGAACAACGGCAAGAGCCGTATCCTCGATTACTTCCTGGAACAGCATCGGCCTGACGATAATCCGGACGGTGGCGCCATTCACTTGCCGGTTCTTCGGATCCAATGTCCAGGCTCACCGGACGAGTCGCGGCTCTACGATGAGATCTTCAGGCGGGTATTCATCAAGGTGCGTCCGAGCATGTCGGCCAAGGACAAGCAATCCATGGTTTTTGGAATCCTGTCCGATATCGATGTTGGGATGCTGGTTATCGACGAAGTGAATTTTGCTGAATCGGGAACTATCGCAAAGCAGAAGACCTTCTTGAATGCTCTGCGGTCGCTGTCGATCGAACTGAAAATCCCGATTGCCATGGCAGGTACCGAGGAAATGATGCGGGTGATTCGGACCGTGCCGGCCTTCGAGAATCGGGCCATCCCTGCGTATTTGCCGCTCTGGCAGTGTGATCTCGCATTCCGGGAATTGCTGGCGTCTTTTGAGCGAATTATTCCTCTGAAGTATCCATCTGAACTCTCCAAAAAGAAATTCGCCACATTGCTACATTGCCGATGTGAGGGGACCATTGGCGAGTTAAAACTACTGCTCGGGAAGCTCACCAAGCTGGCTATCGAGACCGGCGAAGAGCGTATAACTGAGGATATGGTCGATGCCTGTGGTTACAAGTCACCCTCTGCCCGCCTGAGGGAACGGGCTCCTCTCTGACGTCATGTCGGGATTGTCTGGTGACCTCTGGCCTCTTCATCCTCACCTGTTACCGGACGAACTCCTAAGCTTTTGGGTATTGCGCATCGCTCACGCCAATCGGATCAAGCTGCAGACCTTCACCAATGCAACCTTTGGGCGTAGTGCCTCACCGTGGAACAGGGATATCGATCGGTCCGCTGGCGATGGCTTTCTCAACCTATTGAGTATCAGGACTGGCTCAAGTGTCGAAGACCTGAGAGGCGGGATGCTGTCTTCCTATGAGGGCATTCTGTTCGAGCACCACAATGCCCAGGGAACTACGAACTGGATATTGCCGCTGGGAATTTATCATCGGACCCGCCGTGCGTATGGGGTGCAATTTTGTCCGACCTGTCTGTTCTGGGATCCGATTCCGTATTTCCGGCGCCGCTGGCGGCTGGCCTTATCCACCATCTGTGACCGACACGGTAGCTTGCTTCATGATCGGTGCCCGGAATGCAATGCGCCGGTGATTTATTTCCGGAATGATCTCGGCCTTCGAAAAAATGGGCGATTGGGTGACCATACCTTGTGCTGGCACTGTGGATTCGATTACCGGCGCGCACCCGTGTATGCAGCTGATTGGCTCGATGCGGAGACCTATATCGCGCTCCGCTCCCTACTGACTTTTATCGATGATGGTATTGCAGTCGCCGGCCTGCACTATCACCAATACGCTCATCTTTGGCTTCAAGTACTGCATCGACTGTGCGAAATCCTGGCCAGCAGTGAGCGATCTCGGCGCTGTGACAAACTACAAACGGTGGTTTCCCAAGCGACAAGGCTGGCTTTGCCTCTGGCTGCGGGAGCTGCCAAGTTCGAGTCTTTGGGGTTGCACGACCGGCATCGCTTGTTACTCAGTGCCCTTTGGATGCTGATGGACTACCCGGGCCGGTTCATTCGAATCTGCCGGGAAGCGGGATTGGGACGCTCGTTGGTTCTCGGCGATCTTTGCGAGGTGCCTTTCTGGTTTGATCGACTGCTAAAGCAGGACCTGGATGGCTCCAAGTATGTTCCGAATGTGGAGGAAGTCAGGCAAGCGGCCAATTTTCTTATCCGACAAGGTAAAGCGATCACCCAAACGTCTGTACAGCAGGTGATCGGCCGTGGAGGCGACCAAGCCACGAGCATCTACAAAATGGAGCGGAGAAGTCCATGGCCTCGGAATGATGCGGAGTTTGACCACGTATTGGCCTCGCTGGCTATACGGATCAAGTCACTCGAGGTTGGTAGCGTGAGGCGGCTGCTGGCTGAGCGAGATCGGGTGATCTTCTTGATGATGAAAACGACAGGCTGGAGCGCCTCGAAAGTGCTCGGAATCACACTCGATGAAATCAAGCCGATGTTGGCCCCTCGGTCCGCGGCACTTCCCTCTGTACTCAAAGGACATCTCGTCTGGTACTTGATCACTACACGGAGGGCTCTGGTTGGCGGAAAGCCGCGGGCGGCGTTTTTCGTGGGGAGCACCGAAGATGGTATCGGCGTCGAAAACCTGGCGCAAAAAGCGCGCCGTTTGCGTGGATCGCACCAATGACTTTCGCATTGTCTTTACCCCAGCTCACGCCTGACGACCGTCCTTGGCGACTCGATTGGTTTGGCGAGGTGGCTTACCCGGGAATGGTCAAGCAGTACCGGCATCCTTGCATCAAAGTCGCGGTTTCACCTTTGCTGGATTCGCTAGATGGTTTCGGGGCTTCCACGGAGTTCAAGACTGATATATCACAACAGCATAATGTCTGGGTGCCGCTTGGTTGCTTGCCGATACTCCGGATTGGCGATATCTGGCAGAACGGGGCGTTCGCGAAGTCTCCATGGTATTCACTGCACAGTTTTGATCTGAAAATAACTCCGGAGACGACAACCGTGGTGAAGGCGGGATTGGCGCTCGAGGACAGCTATATCCTTCCATTCTCGGAGCATCCCTGGCATCGCCATCACACCCGGTCGTACTGCCTTGTAGTCAAGGAATCCAACGAAGTTTCTGTCATCATCCCTGGCGCCGAGCTGATCCGTTTCTATTTCGGCTCATCAAGCAAACTGCTCCATCGCTTGGGGACTCAGCCTCTTCGAGAGGAGTCGCTTTGGCGGGAGAAACACTACGATCCTAAGAGGGGTCACCTTCACCTAAAATTGGCCGATGGTTTGTCAGGGGCTTCGGCCTCCGACATCGGCCGTATTGCGCAAGATCAGCACGCTTGGCGAGCGGCCTCATCCATTTATGGGCATTGCCTCAGGGCCGCGTCTATGGGGGAAGCCACCTACCTCTACATGTCTTTCCCATTTCAGGGATTGACGACCATCGTTGTTCAAGGAATGTGGTTGCCCTTTGCCGGTAATTCCAGCCGCAACTTTTTGGCTTTCCACCTGCAGCATTGCTCGCATCCGTTTCCCTTCAAATCCTTAACCTACGAAGCGGGTGATCGAACTGTACAAAAGAGAAGCTTGGGGTCGGACTGTGCATCGAAGGAAGCTGCTTCCCCAAGACGAAGCCAAAGCAAGAAATCAGTTGCAATTCTTAGTGCTAGCGATCCGGGTTCGGCTAAGGGGACTCGCCGAATCAATTTCGATCATGCATATCGCTTCTCTGACTTAAAAGGTAAGTCGATTTGGCGTGAGCAGGTCGTTGCTGTGCCAGCAACTGGAGCTGTCCGCAAATCTACCGACGGTTCTCTGGAACAAGTTGCGTTTGGTGAGCCGGAAGGTTCAGGGAAGGCTCGTGCAGTCGACACTTGCCTTGGTGAATCTCATGCATCGACTACTACCGATACGAGGGATCTGCCTCATTTTGTGAAGGCAGGGATCGCTATCCTGATGTCGCAACAAAATGGCAAGAACAAGAAGCTCCAACCACGGCCGTTTCTGACGTTCGGCAGAGCTGAATGTGTGTTTGCACTCCCGGTCGTCGTCGATGAGGACGGAGTGGTTGATGCAATTACTTTGTACACAGAACCAGATGGGACGCATCGTCAAAGGCGGGCTTGTTTTATTGGGATGTTCGAAGTCGAGAATGAAGTCGAAAAATTTGCGATCGTTGAAGGGGCGCAGGTACGAACTGCTCCCTCCCTACACCGAGTTAGCAGGTTGGACGTGATTGAATTGTTGAACCAAGAGATTGAGTCATAAAGTTCGACGTGCGCTAATTTCAATGTGCGAGCCGATTGACGATGGTCATCAGGTCATCAGGTCATCAGGTCAGCTGAGTCATCAGTAGGCTCAAAGGCCGACTAATATCAGCGGCACTCAACAACTCCTTTGGTAGAAGTCAATGAAATTGTCATCTGTACGAAAGTACAATGGTCTAGTTGGCGCCGTAGTTATAAAGTCCGGGCCTGCTCAGGTGGAGCATGTGTTCTTGTGTTGCCCGCAATGACGGCAAGGGGCCGTCAACGAGCGCTGACACAATTTGAAGCGGGTGAGCGAGATGGCGGGGGGAGAACTACCAAAACAGCAGACTAAACAGGGGCACAACGTCGGTGTTGCACGCTTCCGATGTTGACCGACCTTCTGCTCATATCGGTCTTGAGCATTCTGGGCGGTGTCGGTTTGCTAGTCCTGCTGATGGGAAAGGCGCATTCGAAAGACAAATGAGTTGCGGCGAAGGGGGAAGTGTGGGGGAGCCAAAAGTACGTTGTCAGTACGGCGATCACACGACAAGGCTGATCTCGACAGTTTGCTAAATTTTTCGTATTGACCATCCGGCGATTCGTATGAATCTGCTCTCTTGTTGCACTGGATAAGCCATGAAAATCTTCATCGCGATATTTTTTGTGTGTCTGGCTATTTCGCTGCCTGTCACTGCTGACGTCATCTACGGAAAGGTTGTTGGAATTGTCGATGGCGACACCATCGATGTCCTTGACGCCAGTGGGAAGCAACACAGAATCCGCTTGGCAGGCATTGACGCGCCGGAGAAGTCTCAAGCCTTTGGCAGTCGTTCAACGGAAAACCTGAGCACGATGGTTTTTGGCAATACTGTATCGGTGCAATGGAGCAAGAAAGATCGAGATGAACGAGCTGTCGGCAAAGTCTTGATGGCCGGTCAAGACACCAACCTAGCCCAAGTACAAGCTGGCTTGGCATGGCACTTCAAGAAATACCAGCATGAGCAGCCACCGGCCGATCGTGCCAGCTATGCACAAGCTGAAAATGACGCCCGGGCGCGTCGTGTCGGGCTTTGGGCTGATCCCAATCCAACCCCTCCGTCAGACTACCGGCATGGTACGGGTGACGCCTCTCCCGAAAAGAGAATGCAGGCCGGTGAGGCATGTCCCTGTGGGGCCGCCGTGTCATGTACCGGGCCGAAAGGTGGGACTTACTGCATGACGAATGGTGGCAAGAAAAAATACTTGTGATTCTTTGTAGCGTGGAAAAAATTGTGGTTCTTCTGTCATGCGGGCATAGCTGCCTAGGAAGCGCAACTCACGCAGCATGAGGCAGCAACCGGCCATCGGCCCGAGTTGCCCATAGCAGACATTCAAAGCTTCGTTTATGCTAAAGCGCTGGAATGCCGCTTTTCACGGCCCTTTAATAACCATGGTGTCCAAATCTAATCCTCCAAAACCCAGTCGCCATGCAGTTTTCATGCGATATGAAGGTGTAAGTTGGGGAGCGGAGGCCAAGTTAGGGCGCAAAACTGCTCCCTAAATCAAAGTTCTGTGTCTTAAGAAACCCCGTGGCTACGAAAATTCCTAACTCAGTTATCGGTGCGGTGTCGTCGGTACTCGCCTCGTACTACTACAGCCACTCTCGGTTGAATACGCTATTCATGGAGAGCGGAGCACCTGGGGATATTCCAGTAGGGAACTGCGAAGCGAAATGCAGTGCATGGCTAAAGCGTTGCAATGACGACCCAAGTGTTGAGGCGCTATCCGTTCTAGGCCAAGTGGTGCAGGCTTACATGGATCAAGAATGGCCGGACGATGACTCGTCCGTCGCTATCGGAAAGAGGCGTATCCGAGACAGTTTGGCTAAGAATCAACTGAGCTACCAGACAAACGGGTTCATCACATTGGCAGGCGCTAGCCCAGCAGCCAAGACTCTTGCAGACTATCTAAAGGCGGGCGACTTCGCATCAATTGAGGTGGAGTTCGAACGGGCAATTAGTCAGCTTGACCGTGATCCGCACGCAGCTATTACCGCGGCAAGCTCAATCATTGAGGCCGTTTGTAAGACGTACATTGAGACATTCGGTTTGGAAATGCCCAGCAAGCAGTCGATTTCACCTTTGTGGAAATGCGTGCAAATCGACCTTGGCCTCAACCTTGATTCAACGCTCGAAGACGATCAGAAGAGAATTCTTCAGGGCCTCGCGTCAATCGTCGACGGCGTGGGGGCTTACAGAACACACATTGGGTCGGCACACGGACGCGGCGTGCAACCTCCGATGGTTGACGTGTCAGAAGCACGTTTGGCTGTAAATGCCTCGCATACGCTCGTGATATTTGTCATGGAGCGCTGGAAGGCGAAGACGCTGAACCCTTCGTTCCAACGGACTGCCTTCGGCAGCCGTTGAACTCTATGTTAGGTGTCGGAATGTCCTACCTACGATCACTGATTGTCAGCTTCACTTCCATGCATCGTGCCTATCAGGTGCACAGTTTGTCGTTTGCGCTTCTATTGATGGGCGCTACCTTAGCGTTGCTTTCCCCTAGTTCCAAAATTGCGTTGCAAGCACTAATGCTTCTGTCGTCCTTCGGCTTCGCTATCGGATTTTCTATTTGGTGCCGGCCGTACGTTGCAAGGGTATGGGCGCATCCCGTTGGTAAAGCTCTTGTTACAACGCTTCACGTCCTCGTTCTAATTCTTGCAACCGCTTTTGCACGCTTTGTTGTTGCGTCGTCGCTTGGGCTTCCACCTCAGGATTTTGATCTGACAGTCGGGCTAATAGCAATCGTCTTTTACATTCCTGCGTGGTCGATTGTTGTGTCTTTGCTACTAGGCACCACAGCAATTCTCTGGGAACTGGTTGGCCTGTTGAGTGTGTTTATTACTCGATCATCTGGCAGTGCAGCGAAGTGTTTTGCACATATGGCCGGTGCATTGGCGATCTGCTTCTTCTCCGGAGGTGTCTATCAATTCGCCATGGATAATGAGAGGTTTCTACACCCGCTGATCAAGTGGGTGGCATTCTTTGGTGATTTTCAGCCCGCGCCCCTATACCCGGGTATTCATGAAGGTGAGCGCATTCGCCTTCACGAGAATGGCGTCATCTCGGCTGCTGACGTTAAGAACGGAACAATCGAGATTAGGGTTCGAAAGTATGAGTAGTATTAGGCCATTCATGAAAGTGCAGAGAGTTCTAGCATTTGCTACTGCGACAGTATGTGCCGTTGCCATAGCACCTTGGATCATCACTTTTGGAGGGCTATCCCTATCGCGTACTCCTGCAGACTGGGGGGTCTTCGGAGACTATGTTGGCGGAGTCCTATCAGGCCCACTTGCTCTAGCTGGCTTCATCGCGCTCTTGATCACGATCCAGCAGCAGAGGGGATTTGCTCAAGCTGAACAAAACAAAGCCAACGACCTCAAGTACTTTGAGAGCGCGCAACAGTGCCTCAAGCGCGCGCACGAGACAATAAAGCCCATCGGAGCCGAAACGCCTCCAAAGAGTCGGGTGGTATGGCTAACAACAGCTAGATGGCTATTAGCAGCCAAGTCCTTGGCGGCCAAAATTTCAGAGACCTCCCCATCGTTGAAGGAGGCCTTTGACCTTGAGGCCGAACACTACAGAATGCTGTTCGTAGATTTCCTCAAACCGAATCAGATGGACTCCGTTTTCTCCCAAGAGAATTTCTTTATTGGGGACCACACTAGGAGCGGATCGGAACTTGAGGAGCGAAGTGTCCGCGTAGTCGTAGAGTTCATGGAGTGGCCCGAGGAAAAAAGTGACGCAATCGATAAAGTGCCGCTGTACATGCGCGATGAAGTCGATGGAATGTTTGTGTGGTTACGGGGTTTCCAGTTGTACCTCCTGAAGAAGCGTCGCTTCAACCAAGTTCCCTCGAAGGAGCAAGCATAAATTCATCAGCCAACTCCAGCTTTGTGCGAAATTGAATCGAAGTTGGCTGCATTCAGGTGCGAAATATCACATCAGTTGCCCACCGTGTCGTATCAGATCTGTCCATTGAAAATCGTCATCCTGACCACCCAACAGCATTAGTCCGTAACCGGCCATTAGCCGCCGGTTGAGTCAGACATCCAATTTCAATAACAAAGTTTCGGTCGAGGCTCGCTCAAAGTCCGCTAATCGGCGAGCAAATTGATGAACTTATTACCTCGAATCAGCCAATTGCAGTTAGCTGGGGCGCTAATAACAGTACTTTTTGAGCGGCATCTACCAAATCCCGAACAGCCATTTATCGCTCCGGCCCTGTGATGTATTAACTGTTCGTCCTGAATTTGCAGGGATTCGACACGGTCACGCCGAACAAAACTCCAGACTTCATCGGGCCGGAGCAATAGAAATAGTAGTGGCAGTGGCTAACCCAGTTATGGAGTACTATAAAACTGTCGCAATACCCTCCTAGGGGCGATAATTTCATGGAGAAAAGTGTCCCAGTCAGGTCAGCCATCCCCCCGCTGCAAGGGCAGAAGCAAGGATTGGCTGTCGAAGTCGCTTCGTTCCCCATCGTCGGCATTGGTGCTTCTGCGGGTGGTTTGGAAACCTTCGAGCAATTCTTCCACGCTTGCCCGGCAGACAGCGGCATGGCCTTCGTGCTGGTGCTGCATCTCAGTCCACACGTTGAAAGTCGGCTGGCCGAAATCCTACAACGAAGCACCACTATGCCGGTGATAACTGCCCTCGACCAACTCGCTGTCGAAGCCGACCACGTCTATGTCATTCCGCCCAACCGAGAGATGTCTATTTTCAATGGTGTTTTGCAACTTTCGGTACCAGAGCAAGGCCATCGACGGGGGAATACAATCAATGTCTTCCTGCGCTCGCTGGCCGACGACAAGGCCGAAGCCGCCATAGGCATTATCTTTTCGGGTACCCTCAGTGACGGCACTCTAGGCCTGGGAGCCATCCACGACGCGGGGGGCATCTGTATGGTGCAGGACCCGTCCACCGCCAAGTGGGACGAAATGCCGCGAAGCGCCATCACGGCAGGCTACGCCACCAATATCCTGCCGGTGGTAGAAATGCCGTCGATGCTGATGAAACTCACAAGGTAGTCCGCTTTCCGATAGGAAGTGCTCCGCATTACACGGGCAAGAACGCCAGTGGCTTGAACCAAACAACGCCGAGGATAATGGAGATATAGGCTTGACCTGAGTGACCGCAAACAATTATAGGTCACCGGCAGCTCCTGGCCGGGAAGTTGAGGTCGCCAACGGCCGCTTTGTAGTATTCCAGTTCGCAGAACCGGGGGGGGGGGGGGCTGACTGGCAGCTATCGGGAAACCGCTACGGCCGTTTTGGGCACATAGCTGCCAAGGAAGCGCACTCACGCAACATGAGGCAGCAAGCGGCCACAATCTGCCGCTCAAGAAAGTGCCCAATAGCCGACATTCGCACTTTTCCTAGACATCGATTGGTTAACTTGATATTCCATTTGGTTCACGGGACGATGCGCCGATGAAGATGCTTTTTCTACAGCGTCGTTAGGCGTCAGAAAGTAGTTGCCGTACCTATCATTTTTTGATTAATCACTAGTTTGCTCTCATATGAATCGTTGGAATCGCATTCGTAGTGCGGTGCGTGGCGCTCAAGCAGCCATCGCTTCCGAGCCAAAGCAACTTGCATCGATTGCACCACTGGTCGAAGATGCTCTTGCTCACCTAGGCAAGCCCCCCTCGAAGGAGGCAATCGACGAAGTCGAGTACCTACTGACCAGAGCTCAGGAGTTTATTGCGGAGTGGCGCCCTTCGCCTCGTTCATCCCCTGGAGTTATCTACATTCAACCCGGGTGGGCGCGAAGTACAGATGAACAACTTGGTGAAGCTCTGTCGCTATTGAAGGAATTTCGAGAGAGCGGTTTGACAGAATCAACAACCTCCGACGTGCCTACAACAATGAAGATATTTATAAGTCATAGTAGTGCCGACGCAAAAGCCGCAGAGGCACTTGTTGATCTAATTCGCTCAGCATTGAACGTGAGTGCCAAAGATATTCGCTGCACCAGCGTAGAGGGCTACAAATTGCCAGCTGGCGCGGACTCCAATCAGCAACTGCGATCCGAAGTATTTGAGTGCCAAGCATTTATTGTGCTGTTGAGTCCAGCGAGTATGTCGTCGATTTACGTTATGTTTGAGCTAGGTGCACGTTGGGGTGCCGGTCGATATTTGGCCCCAATCATGATAGATGGCACCAGTGGTGGGGACCTAAAAGCTCCTTTGTCAGCTATTCACGCGATCAACGGTGTGTCCGAAGCGGATATGTATCAACTTGTTGATGACTTGGCCCAACGCCTTGAGCTTGCTCCCGAAAAACCAGCGGTATATAGCAAGGCTCTTCGTTCGTTTTGCCACCCAGAGCCTAAGCACGAGTGGTGACACTGAGTCTCGACATTGAAGTGCAATCGCCAATGAAATGTTTGCCTAACCCATCAGTCCACCGGACCTGCGCGAAAAGCCGCGCAGGCTGGTGACCTTCACATTCTTGAGTGACCGCTTTTCCAAGACCCGACCGGCAGCAAAGAGCACGATCCGGCCGCGGCGACTATCGAGATAGCTGCCATAGCCAGGAACTGCCAGTGCCAGGTAGAACCACCGGCTCAAGTCGGCCATCAGAGGTCATTGAGGACTACGCCCGATAGCAGACCTAGGAGGCTGCGTCCCGGCGTCCGTATTGTCGGCGTTGTGATACGGACGCAGCCACGCGAACCAGCCTTGCTGGGTAAGGGACTATGTATGCATAATGGGTTCATGGATATCAATTCATATACGGACCCAGCGGGGCCGTTTAATAGCTGTTAGACCTCACAGAATCTTTAGCCTATGTCGCTCATCCAGTACTTGAAGTACTCCGATCGCACTCAGTTTCCCACTGAATCACACCCGGCCATATCCGATTATTTCCACACCCTTGGTAATCACCTCTATCAACAGAATCGTTCGAAGAGCCTGGTTGGAATTGTTGGGATCTATCCTCGCAAAGAACCTCGTTGTCACATTGAATCCTTATCATTCTTCGCCTTCAGCGGAAGCCGAACCGCTTATGCTGCACTAAGGGACGTTGAAGACGTCTTTGCGGATTTCTATCTTCAGACGGGCGTGCTTCCATACATCAATCCCCTGTCGCAACGCTTCTTTGAAAAACCAAAGGAGTTGTCGCAGTCATTACTGAATGTCTTTGCGCGAAATGGAGCACTCGTTTATGGCCCTCAAGAATGACTATCACCGAGTTGCGGTTCGCTCGTTAGATGCGTGTGACGGTACCCTCGCGGCCAACGTTCAAGAGAAAGCCGCCTTTCTCGCGTATCACGCATTCGAGTCCGCCGGCTGTGCTCTGGCGGATCATATCGGCCTTCCGGTTGGACCGCGCATTGCTCATGCCAAGAAGATCAAACATTTCACCGATGCAGCGAAAGTACTAGGAAAAGAGCACGCTGTCGCAGCGTTAGCAATTACGCTGTCAAGCCTCCGAAATTCATTCCTTTATCCCATTGAGAACAAGACAACCGGTACCTATGAGCTACCGGAATCAAAAATTTCTGCTGCTCAAGCGAAAGAGCTTCGAAAGCGAGTCGGTGGCATCGTCAAATGGGTAGGCGATGCGCTGTGAGGTCTAACCCTTCCTCCAAGCGAACGCCTGACAGCGCCGCTTAAGTCAAACGTTAGGCTTCTTTGCGCACCTATCTTGTACTATTAATTTATGACAAATCTAAAACCTGAGTCCGCTCTCGAAGTTTCCACAGGAAATGCCTTGTCTTCAGCGGCAATTAATATGCTAGCAGCTTATCTTGGTGGCCCATTGGTCGCAGTGGTTCCATCTCTTTTTTCCAGCCTTGCATCTCGTCGACATCAGGCGCGCGTAGCTGAAGCAATCGCAGACATATCAGAATGCCTTTCAAGGCATGAAGAAAAGATCAACAATCTAAACGACGAGCAGTACAAACTGGCGAACGAACTGTATCTAGCGCTTCTTCAAACAACGCATGTCGCAAAGATCGAATATCTCAAGAAGGCAATTAAGCGCACAGTAGTAACCCCCAACATTGATGCTCAAGAGGCTGCAGTGTTGTCGCGAGTAATTCGCGACATATCGGCAGAAGAAGTAGAGTTTTTAAAAAAGGTTTTCTACTATCGCCACATATGCATGATAGCTCCGGATCCAAACACTACAAGCAATGATGTCTACTGCGTTGCGCATGATGGCGACGAGTCTATTTTGGTGTCTGGCTTGGCGGCCTTAGGCATACTCGTTCCCGGTGTAATGACTCTAAGCGGCGGATCCAATTTGTATTTTTCAACCATTACCGCCAAGCTGCTCGCGATACTTCAGGCATGAATCTTATAACGCGGCAGCCTAACCCACATACCACCGGACGCTGCGCGATGAAGCCGAGCATCGCCGGTGAATTCAGACGTTGGGCATCACAGCCGACCTCCCTATGACTGAGAACGCTGCTAACGTGAATCGCGCTCGACGCTCATCAATCAGGCGATCAATGCGCACTGACCTTGAGGCCATACGCACGTGGCTTGCCGAGGAAGAAAGTCAAGGAGTCCACGGGAACTTTCTCTGCAATTGGTCATGGCTTGAGCGAGCTCACAAAGATGGCGACTTACTTGTTTATGTCGACGGAAGAACTGGCCTGCCCCTAGCCTATCAACTTGGTGGTCTGATTTCGCCCGGAATTCTTCAGGTTCGTAATGCGTACCGAGGAGTTGGTATAGGTCGAAGGATGGTTCAACGCTGTTTAGCTCTAGCCGCTAAACGTGATCAGTACCTGCTCTACATTCAGTGCAAGCCCTCAACGTCTATTCCTTTTTGGCAGCAAATGGGCTTTACGCTCATTGAAGACGCCAGCGGGAATAACTACGCATACCAGATCATTGAAAAATCGCTCCAATTGCCAGACCAAGGTATGCCCATTGCCGCCGTAATCCGTTTCTTTCCAGAGTCACGGAAATGGGAACCTGAAACGAAACCCTATGCGGCCTATTCGCCAGGGGCACAGTTGGCTTCAGACGGTACGGTTTACCTAGCGCAGCGGGTGCAGTTCCACGAGAGAGCGTTCCCCAATGTTCGAGACGTAGTGGTCGAAATCGAAGTTGGTGGAAACTGCCGATTCCGGGACAAAGCCAAGTACGAAGCCGCCCGTCAAATCGGAGTAACGCATTGCAGAAATGGGTTCTACATTGACGTCATTCAATCACTATGAGTGCGATGCCCAACCCTGCGGCCAAGTGCTGGTGATCCCGAAGATTGCCCAGGCGATAACGACATCTTTGGGCCTGAATGGGGACCGTTCCCCTGATTTGAGATCGCCAACAGCTAATGGCAGCCCTCTCATGCGACGTGGTTGTGGGGGGGGGCAGAGCAGCCTGTTGCCCTGGCTATTGCAGGAATTGTGAGTTTTTAGTCTTCAGGTGTTTTCGAAAATATCGATGTGTTTTCGCATTTTTTTTTGTGAAAACACGTGGTATTCGCATTTAGCGATGGAACTAACACCACCGCCAACCAGGGCGACCGCCGAAGCAGTATGGTGCGGCTGCCGATAGGGTCGCTGGCCGAAGCTTTCCGGCCGGAACTGGCCGACCAGGGAGAGGACGGCGGCCGATGCCTTGGCTGCCTCGCTG